>Ga0180437_10003960_pt1 | contig 21507 bp, 17 predicted proteins | sample SS_ome_4_FD_132410 | JGI IMG/M metagenome (GOLD analysis project Ga0180437, IMG submission 132410) | Hypersaline lake sediment archaeal communities from the Salton Sea, California, USA - SS_3_D_1 metaG | ecosystem: Environmental > Aquatic > Non-marine Saline and Alkaline > Hypersaline >...
AACTGGCCGACTCGAGTGCGAGCCTGGACGAGATTGCCAAGAAGACGGGGATGCACGCAGGTGAGGTGGAGTTGATCCTCAGTCTCAGGCGGTTCCAATAGGGCAGACACTGAAATCATTGGAAGAGCGGACGCGAGATAGGAGGAAGTGATGCGCGAGGAGTCGCTGAGTTTTCTGAAGGAGTTAATGGACGCGCCGAGCCCGTCGGGCTTTGAGCAGCCGGCGCAGACGGTATTCCGCAAGTACGTGGCTCAGTTCGCCGATGAGGTAAGGACGGACGTGCATGGGAATGCGACTGCGGTGCTCAACGGGAAGGGGAAGCTCCGGGTGATGCTGGCGGGGCACTGTGACGAGATAGGGCTGATGGTGAATCACATTGAGGATTCGGGGTTCATCAGGTTTGCGGCCATCGGGGGGATGGATCAGTCGCTGCTGCCGGGGCTTCGCGTGATGATTCACTCGAAGAAGGGGCCGGTGCTGGGGGTCATAGGGAAGAAGCCGATACACCTGCTGAAGCCGGAGGAGCGGAAGAAGGTTGCAGAGATAAAGCAGTTGTGGATAGACATCGGGGTACGGAACAAGGCAGATGCGAAGAAGGTGGTGGAGTTGGGGGACCCGATAACGGTGTCGGCGGGGTTCGAAGTGCTGCGGGGGCAGCTTGCCGTGTCGCGCGGGTTCGACGACAAGATAGGCACGTTTGTCGTTGCGGAGACCGTGCGGCTTCTGTCCGGGAAGAAGATCAATGCGGCGGTGTTCGGGGTTTCTACCGTGCAGGAAGAAATAGGGCTGCGGGGGGCGCAGACGAGCGCATATGGGATAGACCCGCACGTGGGGATCGCGATTGACGTGGGCTTTGCGTCGGACTTTCCCGGGGCGGACAAGTCGGAAATCGGCGAGGCGAGCCTGGGCAAGGGGCCGATACTGCATCGAGGGGCGAACATCAATCCGGTCCTGGGCGAGCATTTGGTGAAGACGGCGAAGTCGCGGAAGATACCGTACCAGATGCAGTCGGCTCCGAGGGCGACGGGGACTGACGCGAACGCGATGCAGGTGACGCGAGCTGGCGTTGCGGCGGCGCTCGTGAGCATTCCGAATCGCTACATGCATACCTCGGCGGAGATCGTGTCGCTGCGGGACGCGGAGAACGCAGCGAGATTGTTGGCGGCAGCCATCGAGAAGATGTCTGAGAAGATGGATTTCACTCCTTGAATCGTAGAGAGAGGATCATGACAAAAGACAGCGTGATAAATGTAGGATTGATTGGATGCGGCGGGATCATGCACGCGCGCCTGAACGGGTACAAGTCATTGCGTGATGCCGGATACGACGGAGTAAGGATAAAGGCTCTGTGCGACATAAATCCTGAAGGGATACGTCAGTACCGGTGCAAGAGCGAAGGCCCGGGGCCGCGCGCGGCGGCCGGGGCATTCAAGCACTACTACGTTGACGAGATCCAGCCGGAGTGCGTGCCCGAAGCCTACACGGACCATCGTGAGATGCTGGAGAAGGCCGGGCTGGACGCCGTGGAGGTCTATACGTCGGATTCGACCCACCACTCGCTTGCGATAGACTGCCTGAATGCGGGCAAGCACGTGATGGTGGAGAAGCCTATGGCAATAAGTGTGCTTGCCGGCAAGCGAATGGTGGAGGCCGCGAAGAAGAAGGGGCTGGTCCTGGCGACGGCGCACTGTTTCCGGTTCGAGGAGGCCATAAGGGCGACGCGGTTCGTCGTCGAGCAGGGGACGCTGGGCACGCTTCAGGTGCTTTCGTGGTGCAATGTGGGCCGCGGGGACATATCGAAGATAAAGGACAGGGCCTCGAAGGCGTGGAGGCATTCGCGGCTCGGGACGGCGGGAGAGGCGCTGGAGAACGGCTGCCACTTCATGGATACGGTGAGATTCATGATCGGTGAGGTCGACGAGGTGCTGGGCAGGGTGGAGACGTTCGAGAAGATCCGTAGGGAGTACGACGGGAACGGTAATGTGGTGAAGGAGATCGAGAACGAGAACACTGACTCGTTCTTTGCGATCGTGCGGTTCGAGAACGGAGCGGTGGGGCAGGTGTCGCACGTGAACAACGCGCACGGAGAGCCCTTGAGTCCAAAGCCCCTAGGCTACGGATTGTACGGGAGCAAGGGGTCCATCAAGAATCCCGAGCTGGTTCTGGACGACGGGACGAGGGCTTCTGTTGTGGATATTCTGGAGGAGAAGGCTCCTGCGGAACTGAAGGGGCAATACTTCCCCTTGGGAATGAAGAATCGCTACGCACTGGAGGTGCATAGCTTTCTGGAGGCGATCAGGGACGGGCGGGAGGCGGAGGTCAGTGGGGAGGAGGGGCTGAGGGACATTGCGGCCTCGTGGGCGATAGTCGAATCGTCGGCACGCGGCTGCGCGGTCAAGGTGGACGACGTGGAGTCGGGCGCGATCGCGGATTGTCAGAAGGAGATAGACGAGCATTACGGACTGAGTTGAGAGATCCTGGAAGGAGAAGAATGGACGGCAGAGAACGCGCACAGCGGGCAGTAGACTTCGATGGTCCGGACAGGGTCCCGATCATACACTCGATACTGGTCGGAGCTTTCCACAAGTACGGTGATGAGCTGAAAAGGCTCGTCGAGGAGGAATATCCAGCGGATTTTCTCCGAGCGGACTATCGAAAAGATTGGGCGAAGGGGAGGGCGCTGGGTCCGGGCGAGTCGTACACGGACGAGTGGGGATGCTTGTGGACGGGGCTGAGCAACGATTACATCGGCCAGGTGACGGAGCATCCTTTGAATGACTGGTCGGCGACGGCGGATTACAGCTTCCCGGATCCCGAGGAGGTGGGGGACTGGAAGGCGGCGGCAGAGGCCGCGGCATCAGGGCGGGGGGCGGTGTACGCGATAGGGAAAGGCGGGGAGTACTTCGAGCGCATGCAGTGGCTTCGGGGTTTTGAGAATCTGATGTACGATTTCGCGGAGGGACGGAAGGAATTGAAGCCGCTGAGCGAAGAGATCATCAAGCACAATCTGAAGGTTGTCGAGCTGTGGGCGGCTTCGGGTGCCGATCTGGATGCGCTCCAGTTCGGTGACGATTGGGGAAGCCAGATGGCGCTGATGATGCGGCCGCAGGTGTGGCGGGAGTTCTTCAAGCCGAACTACAAGAGAATGTTCGACCTTGCGCACGAGTTTGGATGGCGGGTGCATTTTCATTCCGACGGCAACGTTTCGGAGATAGTCGGTGACCTCGTGGAGATCGGGGTGGACGTGCTGAACATCCAGCTTCCGGTCATGGATATGAATGCGCTTAGCCGGGAACTCAAGGGAAAGGTGTGCATAAGGGGCGGGTTGGACCGCCAGAAGATACTGCCCCGCGGTACGTGCGACGAGGTGAGAGCACACGTCCGGGAGGTGTACGCGGCGTTCGGGTCGCCGGGGGGTGGCTGGATCGGGAACGGCGAGATAGGTCCGGACGTGCCGCTGGAGAATGCTCGTGCAATGTACGAGGAGATAGTGAGTCTGGCCTGAGGTAGGCGCGGCGGGCAGATCAGGTTCAGCGAAATGTCTGAAGGGTAGGCGGATGCAAAAAGTTGCCGAAGTGCTCGGAAGAGCTGCGACCAAGCTGATGGGGTCGCGGAACGAGCGCGTGCTGGAATCGATGCAGCCTCTGGTGGACAGGATTAGCGAACTAGAGCCTGAGATGATGAGGCTGAGCGATTCGCAGTTGCGGAAGAAGACCGAGGAGTTCCGAAACCGGCTAGCCGACGGGGAGACGCTGGACGACCTTCTGTGCGAAGCCTTCGCCGTGATGCGTGAGGCATGCAGGAGGGTGATCCTCACGCCGAGCGAAGATAATCCCCAGCCGATGAGGCATTTCGACGTGCAGTTGATCGGCGGGATAGTGCTTCACCGGGGAATGATAGCGGAGATGGCGACGGGGGAAGGGAAGACGCTAGTGGCTACGCTGGCCGCTTACCTGAACGGGCTGGAGGCCAAGGGCGTTCACGTTGTGACGACGAACGACTACCTCGCGCGGCGTGACAAGGAATGGATGGGTCCGGCGTTTGAGTTCCTGGGGATGACGGTGGGTGTGATTCAGCACGACATGTCCCCGGCGGAACGGCGCGAGGCTTACGCGTGCGACGTGACGTACGGCCGGAACGACGAGCTGGGGTTCGACTATCTGAGAAACAACATGGCGGTGAGGCTGGAGGATCAGGCGCAGGGGCGGCTGCACTACGCGATCATCGACGAGGTGGACAGCATTCTTATCGACGAAGCGCGGACGCCGCTTATTATCACCGGCCCGACGGAGGAATTCACTGACAAGTACTACCTTGCGGACAAGGCGGCGCGGAGCTTGAAAGGGCTCAACAAGGCGGAGTTCGATGCTCGAGTCGATGCGGGCGAGGAGAAAGATGTGCTGGACCACGAGTACGATTTCGTCTACAGCGAGAAGGACAATACGGCGCACATGACGGACCGGGGTGTGCAGCGTGCGCAGAAGATCCTGGGAGTGGATGACTTCTATACCGGCGCAAACATGGACTGGCCGCATCGGATCATGCAGGCGCTCCGTGCGCACCACCTTCAGCGGAGGGATCGAGATTACGTGGTGAAGGACAGGAAGGTGGTAATAGTCGACGAGTTTACGGGCAGGCTAATGCCGGGCAGAAGGTGGAGCGACGGTTTGCACCAAGCCATTGAGGCCAAGGAGGGGCTGCGAATCGAGCGCGAGACGCAGACGATGGCGACCATAACTTATCAGAACTTCTTCCGTCTGTACGACAAGTTGGCGGGGATGACGGGGACTGCGCTCACGGAGGCAGCCGAGTTCGACAAGATATACAGTTTGGAGGTTATGGTTCTGCCAACGAACAAGCCGCTTCGCCGTACGGAGCACGCTGACGTGGTTTACAGGACGGAGAAGGAGAAGTTTGCGGCGATAGAGGAGGAAATCGCCACGGCAAACGAAGAGGGAAGGCCGCTGCTGGTGGGGACGGTGTCCATTGAGAACTCGGAGCGGCTGTCGGGCCATCTCAAGCGCCGCGGGATAAAGCACGAGGTGCTGAACGCGAAGCATCACGAGCGCGAGGCGGCGATAATTGCGAAGGCGGGACAGCGGGGGAACGTGACCATAGCAACGAATATGGCCGGGCGAGGGGTGGACATCGTGCTGGGTACGGGGGTGGCTGAGATGGGAGGACTGTATGTTCTGGGGACCGAGCGGCATGAGGCAAGACGCATAGACAATCAGCTTCGGGGGCGCGCGGGGAGGCAGGGGGACCCGGGCTCGTCTCGGTTCTTTCTGTCCCTGGAAGACGATCTGATGAGATTGTTCGCGAGTGATTGGGTCAGCGCGGTGCTGCGGAGGTTGGGGATGGAGGAAGGCGTGGCGATAGAGAACCGGATCGTGAGCCGGGCGATAGAGCGCGCGCAGAAGAAGGTGGAGGAGTACAACTTCGAAAGCCGGAAGCGGGTTCTGGATTACGACGAGGTGATGGACGAGCAGCGGCGGGTGATTTACGAGATGCGGCAGCGGGCGCTTGAGGGGAAGGACCTCGGGGTGATGGTTATGGAGGTGCTGGAGGAATCGGCTGCCAACGCCGTTGCGGCGTACCTTTCTCCGGCCAATCGTCCCGATGAGTGGGATCGAGTGGGGCTGGAGGACTGGCTGGGTAGAAACTTCGGCGTAGGCATCGATGCGTCGGTCCTGGGCGGCAAGTCCGCGGAAGGTATTGAGGAACAGGTAGTTGAAAAGGTGCTCGGGGCGTACAGGGAGCGGAGGGAGGTGCTGGGTGACGAGGCGGCGCAGAGGATCGAGCAATTCCTGCTGCTTCGGGCCATAGATACGAAGTGGAAAGACCATCTGTACGCGATGGATAGTCTGAAGCAGGGAATCGGACTGCGCGGCTATGCGCAGCGCGACCCGGTGATCGAGTACAAGCGCGAGGCGTTCGAGTTGTTTGAGGAGATGGTTTCGTCCGTCAGAGACGAGGTGACGGAGCTGATATTCAAGTTGCGGCTGGAGGCTGAGGATGTTGACTCTTACCGGGGAGTGATGCGGGTGGCGAGCGAAGTCCACGAGGAGTACGCGGCGATGCAAAGGGCACAGCAGGCCGCGGTGGAGTCGTCGAAGGCGGCGGAAGGAAAGGTGGCGCAGATCAAAGTGGGGACGAAGGTCGGACGGAACGACCCATGTCCTTGCGGGAGCGGGAAGAAATTCAAGAAGTGCTGCGGGAGGGCCGGGGAATAACGAGTAAGCTTAGGGGCGGCAGATCACTTCGAAGTCATCTTCTTATCAACGGGGATCGTACCGAATTCCGAAGCGGCGAAGTGGCGTCATGACGGGTCTGGACGTGCTGTATTCTTCCATTGCTGCCGTAGGCTGGCCGTACTGGGCTTATCTGCTGCTGTCCCGCAAGAAATACCGTCGAGGGCTGGCAGAGAAGCTGGGGCGGGTCGAGGCGCGTGAAGGAGCTGCTCCATGCGTGTGGCTGCATGGGGTGTCGGTCGGCGAAGTCCTGTCGCTGCAGCCGCTCGTGGAGGTTCTTGGGCGCGAGATGCCGGAGTGGGAGGTCGTCCTTACCACCACCACGCAAACGGGGCGGGAGGTGGCGGAGAGGGACTACCCCGGGTATCGCGTCTTCCATTTCCCGCTGGATTTCAGTTGGGTGGTTGAAAAGGTCTTTCGCCTGATTCGTCCCACGTGTGTGCTGCTGGCCGAGGGTGAGCTGTGGCCGAACTTCCTTGCGGTTGCGGGGCGGAAGGGAGTCCCGGTGGCGGTGGTGAACGGGCGGCTGTCGGAGAAGTCGGTGAGGGGCTATCGCATGATGAAGCGGATACTCGGCGGCAGGTATCCGGGCGTCAGGCTTTGGTGTCTGCAGAACGAGCGCGAGGCGGGCAAGGTGCGTATGCTGGGGGTGAGTGAAGAGTCGTTGATCGTTACCGGCAACCTGAAGTATGATAAAGAATTCTCCGGCAAGCCAAAGGGGCCGCCTGGCGGGGTCGTGGAGATGCTGAGGGGCGGGCGGGTGCTCGTCGCAGGGAGTACGCATCCGGGGGAAGACGAGGCGCTGCTGTGGGTGTTCGGAGAACTCAGGGAGCGATTCCCTGACCTGAAGCTTGTGCTTGTCCCGAGGCATCCGGAGCGGTGGGATGAGGTCGCGAAACTCATCAGAGAGACGGGCTCCGGGGTGGTGCGGCGGACGGCTTTGGAGCATGGCGAGACGGGTGATGGCTCAGAGCGGGTGTTGCTGCTGGACACCCTGGGAGAGCTGACTTCAGTGTACGCTCTGGCGGACGTGGTGTTCGTCGGGGGAAGTTTGGCGCCCGTCGGCGGGCATAACGTGCTGGAGCCTGCATCGCTGGGGAAGCCGAGCGTCTTCGGCAAGTACATGTTCAAATCAGCAGGCCTCGCCGCCGACGTCGAGGAAGGCGGCGGGGGGTATATGGTTGAGACCAAAGAAGAGCTGCTGCAAAGGTGTGCGGAACTGTTTTCGTCGCGGGAGCTTGCCGAGAAGGTGGGCAGGAACGCGATGGCGGTGGTTGAGAGGAGCAGAGGATCGTCGGAACGGACACTTCGTGCTCTTCGTCCGCTGATGGAGGAAGCGCTGTCGAATCGAGCAGGAGGCTGAAATGGATTTCGACGTGAAGTCGGAAGATCTCGCAGGGGAGGGAGTGAAGAGGGTTGAGTGGGCTGACAGAGAGATGAAGGTGCTGGGGATGATCAGGGAGCGTTTCGCGGAGGAGAGGCCGCTGGAAGGAATCAAGGTGGCGGCGTGCCTTCACGTTACCTCGGAGACGGCAAACCTGATGAGAACGCTGAAGGCGGGAGGAGCTTCGATACGGCTGTGCGCGTCGAACCCGCTTTCGACTCAGGATAACGTGGCGGCGGCGCTGGCGACGGAGTACGGGGTGCCGACGTTCGCGATCAAGGGCGAGGACCGGGACACCTACTACCGGCACATAGACGAGGCCGTCGTGGGGGGTCCTGATATTGCCTTGGATGACGGATGCGACCTGGTGTCGACACTTCACGGCAAGTATCCGAAGTTCGCCGACAACCTCATCGCGAGTATGGAGGAAACGACAACGGGAGTGATCCGCCTGCGGGCGATGGCGAAGGACGGCGAGCTGCGATTTCCCGTGTTCGCGGTGAATGATGCGGACACGAAGCACCTTTTCGACAATCGATACGGCACGGGGCAATCCACGGTAGACGGGATACTGAGGGCGACGAACGTGCTGTTGGCGGGAAAGAACGTGGTGGTGGCGGGGTACGGATGGTGCGGACGGGGGTTTGCATCGCGGGCGCGGGGCATGGGGGCGAAGGTGATTGTGACCGAGGTCGATCCGCTGCGGGCCCTTGAGGCGGCGATGGACGGCTTCGTGGTGATGCCGATGAGCAAGGCGGCGGAGGTCGGCGACATCTTCTGCACCCTAACGGGTGATACGACGGTGATTGCGGCGGAGCACATAGCGTCGATGAAGGATGGGGCGATTCTCTGCAACTCGGGTCACTTTAACGTGGAGATAGACATCGAGTCGCTCGAGAACATGTCTGAGAAGGTTGAGAAGAACGTGCGTCCGTGCCTCGACAGGTACGCCATGAAAGACGGGCGGTCGCTGTTCCTGATAGGGGAAGGGAGGCTGGTGAATCTTGCCGCCGCAGAGGGGCATCCATCGTGCGTGATGGACATGAGCTTTGCTGTGCAGGCGCTGACGGCAGAGCACGCGGTGAAGAACAGGGGCGGCTTGGAGAAGAAGGTTCACGACGTACCGCACGAGATAGACGAATGGGTCGCGAAGCTGAAGCTCGAGTCAATGGGCGTGTCCATCGACACCTTGACTCCGGAGCAGGAAGACTACCTGGCGTCATGGCAGTTGGGCACTTGATCGATGGGAGAAAGCGGCTGTGGCGGTGATCCGTCCTTTTAGGGCGATAAGGTACAACCAGGAAAAGGCAGGGGGGCTCGCACCGGTTGTTGCGCCTCCTTACGATGTCATCTCGGCTGACGAGCAAGAGCAGCTCTACGATGTAAGTCCCTACAATGTCATCAGGTTGATCCTGGGGAAGAACGAGAAGGGCGGCGAGGACAGGTACAGCCACGCCGGGCGGATCTGGCAAGAATGGAGAGCCGACGGAGTGCTGATACGCGACGAGGAGCCGGGCTTGTACGTGTATTGCCAGGAGTTCGAGATGGGAGGGGAACGACTGGTGAGGCGAGGGTTCATCGCCGCGGTCCGGCTCGAGGGACTCTCGTCTGGTAAGGTCGTCCCTCATGAGCAGACGATGAGAAGCCCGCGGGAGGACAGGATGCGGGTTATGAAGGCGGTCAACGCCAACCTTTCTCCGGTGTATGCGCTGTTCGATGACGATTCGGGCGAGGTGCAGTCTTTTCTGGAGGGGCTCGACGGACGTGTCGAGATGGAGGTGGTCGATCCTCAGGGAGTGACGAGCACTGTTTCCGTGGTCCGCGACAAGGAGCTGATCGCGGAGGTCGAAGGGCGGCTGTCTTCGAGAAGGCTTTACATCGCTGACGGTCACCACAGGTACGAGACGGCGTTGGCGTATAGAGAGCTTCTGCGGCAGGAGCACGGCGGGGGCGACGCGCCGTATGACTACATCATGATGCTCTGCGTCTCCGCGGATGACCCGGGGCTGAGGATACTGCCGGCTCACAGGGTACTGAGAGGGCTGAAGACGGATGCACTGGAGCAGTTCAGAGAGCGGGCAAGTCGATTCTTCGACGTCGAGGAGGTGAACGGCCCGCCAGAACCTGAGAAGGCTTTGGAGATCCTGGCTCGGAATTCGACGCGACCTTCTTTTGTTGTCTACGGCTCTTGCGATGGCAGGTTCTGCCTCCTGACACTTCGTGACGAGGCCGCAATGGGACGCGTCGTGCCGAACATGAGCGCGGCGTGGCGAGAACTTGACGTCAGCGTCATGCACACTCTGGTAATCGGAGAGGTGCTGGGGGTGACGCCTGAGGAGACGGTTAAGGGAAACAACATCGCCTACCTGCGAGACTGCGAGAGAATTGTCAAGCTTGTAGCTTCAGGCGAGTATCAGTTGGCTGTATTCCACAATCCCACTCGCGTGGACCAGATGAGGCGAGTGGCGGCGGAAGGGGAGAGGTTGCCGCCGAAGTCGACCTACTTCTATCCGAAGCCGTTGAGCGGACTGGTGATGAACAGTCTGGAGAGCTTCTGAGGTGGAGCCGATTGAGCTTCTGGAAGAGAACGTAGGTCAGGTCAGGGAAAGGATTAGCGAAGCGTGCCGGCGGACGGGGCGAGTTGAGGATTCGGTTACACTGGTGGTGGTGACCAAGAGCGTCACCGCCGAAGCGATCAGGCTGCTGTGGAGATTGGGCGTAAGAGATATAGGCGAGAATCGCGTTCAGGAGACGCTTCGCAAAGCGGAGGAACTGGAAGATTGTGAATTTGGCTGGCACATGGTGGGACACCTCCAGCGGAATAAGGTGAAGGCGGCGCTTGGACTATTTGAGTTGATTCATTCGGTTGATTCGGTGCGGCTTGCGGATGAAATCCAAAGGCAGGCGGAGAGCCGGGGACGGACGGTGAGAGTGCTCGTGGAAGTGAACGTGAGCGGGGAGGTCGCGAAGTGCGGCGTCGGAAGGGATGAGGCGAGAGCGCTGGTGGAGCACATATCAAATCTGGAGGCGCTGTCGCTGGAAGGGTTGATGACGATGGCGCCGTTTGTTGAGGATCCGGAGGATACGCGGCGCCACTTTGCGGCTCTCAGAGAGCTGCGCGATGAGTTGAACGCCGGGGCGGCACTTCGGCGCCCCTTGAGCACATTGTCAATGGGGATGACGCAGGACTTCGAGGTCGCCGTAGAAGAGGGTGCGGACATGGTCCGCGTGGGGACCGCGATATTCGAGGGGCTGCCCGAGCAGCTTCGCTTGCCATGAACGGCAGCTTTGTGACGGAGGCCGAGGACGGAACGCTTCTGGCGGTGAAAGTGGTGCCAGGGGCGAAAAGGGAGCAGGTGGGGCCGGTGGCTGGCGGGAGATTAAGGGTTGCCGTCACGGCGGCTCCCGAGAAAGGCAAGGCGAACAAGGCACTGGTGAAGCTGCTGGCGAGAAGACTGGAGATGAGGAAAAGTGATATCTCGATAGAGCGTGGCGAGACGGCGAGGGAGAAAGTGCTAATGCTTCGAGGCATTGTTCCCCGGACGGCGCGCCTGAGACTTGGGGTCGAGTGAAGGAGGTTCTTGCATGACTGAGCTTCGCGAACGGATTCAAAAGGCGGTAGCGGGTGTGAAGAGCAAGGTCTCAACCGAACCCAAGGTGGCGATTATTCTGGGTACGGGTCTGGGGGGTGTCGCGAAAGAGATTTCATCCCAGGAGAGGATTCCCTATGGTGCCATTCCCGGGTTCGTAAAGGCGACCGTAGCGACGCACGCCGGGGAGATGGTGTTCGGGGATATCTCGGGCAAGCCCGTCGTGGCGATGGAGGGTCGCTTCCATTACTACGAAGGTCATTCGATGGACGACGTCACGTTCCCGGTGAGGGTCGCGAGGGCGCTGGGAGCGACGCATTTGATTGTCTCTAACGCGGCGGGCGGGGTGAATCCGCAATTCGACGCAGGCGACATCATGATCATCGAGGATCACATAAACCTCATGGGTGAGAACCCTCTGATAGGTCCGAATGACGACAAGCTTGGGCCGCGATTCCCGGACATGTTCGAGGCATATGACAGTGAGATGATCGGGTTGGCGGAGAAGGTTGCTCTCAGAGAGGGGATCAGGGCGCACCGGGGAGTCTACCTGGCGCTCACGGGCCCGTGCCTGGAGACGAGGGCTGAATACAGATTTCTCAGAACGATTGGGGCCGACGCGGTTGGAATGTCAACGGTGCCTGAGGTGATAGTGGCGGTTCATGCGGGGTTCAGGACACTGGGGCTTTCGTGCATCACTGACAACTGCACCCCGGAGAGGCTTAAGCCGGTCAACATCGCGGAGATCATCGAGGTCGCAGGCAAGGCCGAGCCGAAGCTTACGAAGATCGTGACGGAAGTCGTGGGGAAGCTGTGAAAGGGAGGACGGAACCGGTGAACTATAAGGATACGCTCAACCTTCCCAAGACCGCTTTCAGCATGAAAGCGAACTTGACGCAGAAAGAGCCCAAAATGCTGGAGGAGTGGACGGAGAAGGGGCTCTATCGGCAGATTCGTGAAGCGCGGAGCGGGAATCCGAAGTTCATTCTGCACGATGGGCCGCCGTATCCTACGGGAGACCTGCACATAGGGACGGGGATGGGGAAAGTGCTGAAGGACATGGTGATCAAGTACAAGACCATGCGGGGATACGACACTCCGTATGTGCCCGGGTGGGATTGCCACGGCCTGCCGGTGGAGCTTAGAGTCATGCAGGAGGTGGGGGACAAGATAAAGGAGATGTCTGTCGGGGAACTGCGGGAACGGTGCAAGGAATATGCGCTGCGGTTCGTCGAGCAGAACAGGCGGGATTTCAGGTCGCTGGGGGTGCTGGGCCGGTGGGAAAAGCCATACCTGACGATTAATCCCGCGTACGAGGCGGGGGTGCTGGACGTATTCGCCGACATAGTCGGCAACAACTACGTTTACCGTCAGCTCAGGCCCGTGCACTGGTGCATGAGCTGCCAGACCACTTTGGCCGAGGCGGAGCTGGAATACGGCGATGAAGAGAGCCCTTCGATATTCGTGAAGTTCCCGCTGTGTACGCCGATGGATGATCTGATTCCGGGAATCGGAGATCTTAAAGCTTACCTTCTGATTTGGACGACGACACCATGGACGCTGCCGGCGAATCGCGCCATTGCGGTGCATCCGAAATTCGAGTACTCGGCAATTGAGAACGACGGCGAGGTGTTGATCCTGGCCAGAGATCTGGTCGAACGCGTGATGGAGCAAGCGGGAATATGGGAATATGAGGTGATCGGGAGCGTTGCGGGGGCGAAGCTGGAAGGGAAGAAGTACGAGCACGTGCTTAGGGAAGAGCCGCTTCCTGTGGTGCTGGCCGATTACGTGAACCTGGCGGAGGGTACGGGGTGCGTGCACACAGCGCCAGGGCACGGGGCGGAGGACTTTCTGACTGGGGCGGAGTACGGGTTGGAGACTTTCTCGCCGGTTGATGCGGAGGGCAGGTTTGAGGAGACAGCGGGCGAGTTCGCGGGGCTTAAGGTTTTCGATGCGGATGAGAAGATATGCCATAAGCTGTATGAGTTGGGTGTTCTGGTATGGAGAGGAAGCATCCGGCACTCGTACCCGCATTGCTGGCGGTGCAAGGAGCCGGTGATTTTCCGGGCGACGGAGCAGTGGTTCGTGGCCGTGGACAAGGGGGATCTTAGGGACAAGCTGCTACGCCACATCGATGCTGTGAAGTGGTATCCGCACTGGGGACAGATACGGATAACCTCGATGGTGAAGGAGCGTCCGGACTGGTGTATTTCGCGGCAGAAGGTGTGGGGGGTCCCGATTCCGGCTTTCTACTGTGGCGAGTGCGGAGAGATCCTGCTTACGAAGGAGACAGTTCTCCACGTTAAGGGAATAGTGGCGAAGGAGGGGGCCGGGGTGTGGTTCGAGAGAGAGCCAGCCGAGCTTCTTCCTGACGGGGTGTCCTGCGCGAAGTGCGGCGGGACGACCTTCACGAAAGAGAAGGACATTTTCGACGTCTGGTTTGAGTCAGGTTCGAGCCACAGAGCCGTGCTGCGCAACGAAGAGAACGCCCTGGGCTTCCCGGCGGACCTGTACCTGGAAGGGCACGACCAGCACAGAGGCTGGTTCCAACTATCGCTTCTGGCCAGCGTGGCGGCGGAGGACGTGTCGCCATACAAGAGCGTGCTTACCCACGGCTTCGTGCTCAATGAGAAGGGCGAGAAGATGTCGAAGTCACTGGGTAACCTGATTTCGGTGGAGGACGCCGTCACGGCGGCCGGCGCGGACCTAATGCGGCTTTGGACTGCATCGGTTGCCTACCATCGGGATATTCCGGTCTCGCTGGCAACGCTCGAGCGCTTGGGAGACCCGTACCGACGATTCCGTAACACGTTCCGTTACATGCTGGGTAACCTGTACGATTTCGAGCCGGCACAGGACGTGGTGGACAGGGACGAAATGCTGTCCATAGACCGCTGGGTGCTGAGCAAGCTGCAGGGGGTCGTCGAGACGGTAACAGCTGCGTTCGAGGAATATGAGTTCCACCGGGCATTCCAGGCGCTTCACAACTTCTGCACAATTGAACTGAGTTCCTTCTACTTCGACATTCTCAAGGACAGATTGTATACGGCTTCGGCGAAAGGGAGGGAGCGGAGGTCGGGTCAGACGGCGCTGCGAAGGTTGCTTCTGACGCTGGTGAAGCTTGTCGCTCCCATTCTTGCGTACACCTCTGAGGAAGTCTGGTCGGACGTGGCACAGAAGGAGCCGGACGTCTGGAGCGTGCATCTGGCGGACTGGCCGGAGGTGGGCGGGGGAATGGTGGACTCAGGGCTTGAGGCGGAGTGGGAGAGGATGATCAAGATCAGGGGAGAGGTCTATCGCGGGATCGAGCTGGCACGGGCGGATAAGGTGGTCAGCGGCTCGCTGGAGGCGCGTGTGGAGATATTCACGCGGGATGGGGAGACGGAGGAGTTCCTGCGCGGCTTCCCAACTGAGCTGGAGACTGTTTTTATCGTGTCCGAGGTGTTGGTGAAGAAGGAGAAAGCACCTGCGGACGCGCTTGCAGGAACGGAGGTCCCGGGCATTTGGGTGAGAGTCACGAAGTGCCCGCACGACAAGTGCCAGAGGTGCTGGAACCTGCGGGAGAGCGTTGGTCAATCCTCCGAAGCGCCAGGAATCTGCGATAGATGTCTGGCCGTGGTCCGTGGGGAGAAAGGAAGAGAGAAGTGAATAGGCTGAAGCTCGCCGTGCTGATTTCGGGCAGTGGGACAACGCTTCAGAACTTGATAAGGAGGAGTGAAGCGGGGGCCCTCCCGGCCAGCGTGGAGCTTGTAGTCAGCAGCAAGGAAGATGCATATGGGCTTGAGCGCGCGCAGGAGCACAACATCCCCACGGCAGTTGTGGAGTGGAAGAAGATCCGGGATGTGAATGAGTTCAGTCACCGGATAACGTGCGTGCTGGATGAGTTCGAGCCGGACCTGGTGATCATGGGGGGATTCCTGAACCTGTACTTGCTGCCTGATGAATACAAGGGACGGGCGATGAACATCCATCCGGCGCTGATTCCCTCGTTTTGCGGCAAGGGGTATTACGGGCGTCGGGTGCACGAGGAGGTCCTGAAATATGGCTGCAAAGTGTCCGGCTGCACAGTTCACTTCGTGGACAACCAGTATGACCACGGTCCGATCATTGTTCAGCGTACGGTGGCGGTTCACGAAGGCGACACGCCGGAGGAGCTTGCGGCACGGGTTTTCAGGGAGGAATGCGAGGCCTACCCGCAGGCGATAAGGCTTTTTGCGGAAGGTAGGCTTGAGATAAGGGGGGGACGCGTGAAGATTCTATCCAAGCCCCGAGAATCTGCCCAGGATGCATAGATGATCAAGAAGAAGCTTCCGAAAGAGCTGAGGGTGTGCGCGGAGAAATGCGGCGCTGTGTGCTGCAAGTACGTGACGGTGAAGATCGACGCCCCGCGCACGAATTGCGACTTCGACGAGATACGCTGGTTTGTCTCTCACGAGGGCGTAACGGTTATCATAGAGAGCCGATTGTGGTACGTCCAGTTCGACACGCGGTGCAAGTTCCTGGACGGGTCGAACCTTTGTTCGAACTACGAGAACAGATTCGACGTGTGCCGCGAATACGGCATGGATAACTGCGAGGCCAGCGACGGCGAGCCGCCGGTCGTGTTCCGCACCATGGAGGAGTTCGACGAGTTTCTTGAGAAGCGGAAGCAGAAACGGAAGAAGCGCGCAGCCCGAAGATCCAAACGCAAGAAGGCGAGCGAGGTGACGAAATGATAGGGCTCGTGAAGTACGAGCGCGGCGTGGGAATGGTCGAGCTTCGTGAGGTCGAGGAGCCGACCATCGGGCCGAAGGATGTACTTGTAGAGGTTAAAGCTGCGTCGATCTGCGGCAGCGACATCCACATATACCGCGACGAGCATCCCTACTGGCCGCCGATGGTGATGGGGCATGAGTTTTCCGGAGAGATAGCGGAAGTAGGCGGGGAGGTGGAAGGATGGGAGGTCGGGGACAGGGTCGTCAGCGAGACTCGGACGGAGACCTGCGGGGTATGCCGGCAGTGCCAGACGGGCTATCCGCAATTGTGTCGCGGCAAGCGTCCGCCGGGGATTGGCAGGAACGGGGCGTTCACGAAACTGGTGGCCATGCCTGCGGCGCTTCTCCATCGCCTGCCGGATAACGTGTCTTTTGACGTGGGTGCGGTCTGCGAGCCGCTGGCGATCTGCACGACGGCGTTGATCGAGACGGCCAAGATACGGGCAGGGGAGAGGGTAGTGATCGTCGGGCCCGGGCCCATAGGGCAGCTTTCGATGCAGGTGGGGCTGGCCGCGGGTGCTTCTAAACTCATCGTATGCGGGCGGGCAAAGACGGATGCGCTCAGGCTGGCAAAGGCGGAGGAACTTGGGGCGACCAGGACGGTGAAGGTTGACGAGCAGAACGTGGAAGAAGTGGTGATGGAAGAAACCGATGGCGAGGGGGCGGACCTGGTCGTCGAGTGCTCGGGCGCAGTCCCGGCAATAATGCAGTCTTTCGCACTGGCTCGCCGGCAGGGCAGAATTGCGGCGATTGGGATATCGGGTCGGAACGATGTGCCCGTGCCGTGGGATGACGCGATCTTCAAGGCACAGCGATTGCTCTTTTGCTTCTCCAGCAGTTGGAGCGCATGGGGGACGGCGCTGTCGCTCCTCGAAGCGGGAAGGCTGGACGTCGAATCGCTCATAACCCACCGCATAACGCTTGAGCAGTGGCAGGACGCTTTCGTCGACATCGAGAAGGGCCGCGCGATCAAGGTCATCATCCATCCTTAGTCTCAACCCCGCAGGACAAGATGAAGCACGTCATCGCCATCGACATGGGTACGAGTGGGACGAGGGCCATCGTTTTCGACGATGAGGCGCGCGAGCTGGCCTCCTCGTACACGCAGTACGGGACGCGCTCCCCGAAGCCGGGATGGGCCGAGCAGGAGCCATCGGAAATAGTGAATGCTACGGTGGAGATGATCCGGCAGGTGGTGGAGGAGACTGGGCTGAAGCCGGAAGACATTGCGGGGGTCGGGGTGAGTTCCGTGCTGCTCAGCCTCATGGCGGTCGATAAGGAAGGGCAGCCGCTTACGCCACTTTCAATCTGGGCTGATAACCGGGCGATCGACGAGGTCGAGCTGCTCCGACAAGATAACGATGCTCGTGCGATCTATATGCGCACAGGCTGCCAGCTTCATCCCATGTATCCGCTTTCCAGAATGCTGTGGTTCAAGAGGAACGATCCGGACCTGTTCCACAAGGCGCACAAGTTCATCTCGCTGAAGGCGTTTCTTATTCACACGCTTTTCGGCAAGTATCTCGAGGACGTGTCTTTGGGCTCGGCCACGGGGTTCCTCAATCTGAAAGAACGGGATTGGGATGAAGAACTACTGGGCATTATGCGTATAGGTAGGGAAAGGCTCTCGGAGGTAGTTGACGGCTTGACGGTAGTGAGAGGACTCGACGCCAAATGGGCGAAGCGGATGGGATTGTCACCGGACACTCCTTTCGTCATGGGTGCTGGCGACGGGATGCTTTCGAACCTTGGCGTGGGTGCGCTCGGCGACGAGCGGCTGGTGTCCACGGTGGGAACCACGGCGGCGGTCAGGCTGACGAAGAGCAGGCCGATCCTGGATGAGCAGGAACGGCTGTGGTGCTACGCACTGTTCGGCGACTACTGGGTCACGGGAGGGGCGCTGAACAACGGCGCTCTGGTGCTCAAGTGGTTCCGGGAGACCATGGGGAAAAATCTCGCTCCTGACGAAGAGGGGAAGGCGAGCGGGGCATTTTCGGGCCTTTACGATCCGCTGGCTGCGCGAGTGCCGCCGGGGTCCGAGGGTCTCATCGTGCTGCCGTTTCTGACGGGGGAAAGAAGTCCCAATTGGAACGCGCGAGCCAAAGGAGTGTTCTTGGGACTTCGCCTAGGTCACGGTGCGGGGCACATGGTTCGGGCGCTGATGGAAGGGGTGACGTTCCGGCTGTACGCGGTGTACGAGGCGCTGATGGAGTTCGGGTCGGGCAATCCCGAGATAGTCATATGCGGGGGGTACGCGCGTTCGGAGGTGTGGCCTCAAATACAGGCGGATGTTTTCGGGCAGCCGGTGCTGGTGCCGTCGGTGACGGAGTCGTCAGCTCGCGGGGCGGCACTTGCGGCGATGAAGGCGCTGGGGATGCTGGATGATTTCGGTCAGATAGAGACACCGATCGAGAAACGATTCGATCCGGACGAGAAGAATCATAAGCTATACGGCGAGGTTTTCGAGGTGACGTTGGAGGCGTACGATAGGCTAGTTCCCATATTCGAGGAGATTCACGACTTATGAGCGTGATATTGGTGACACCGCGTTCCTTCCAGGAAGCCGGTCCGGGGCCGGCGGAAAAACTGCGAAGGGCAGGGCACGAGGTGAGGTTTAACGACCTGGGACGCGCGATGAAGGCGAAGGAGATGGCGGAGCGTGCCAGGGACGCGGTGGCAATAATCCCCGGCACAGATCAAATCACGAGGGAGGTCTTTGAAGCGGCGCCGGATCTGAAGGTGGTGTCGCGATACGGGGTGGGCTATGAGAGCGTAGACCTGAAAGCAGCAACGGAATTCGGGGTCGTCGTTACGAATACTCCCGGCGTGAACAGCGACGCGGTGGCCGACTTGGCCTTTTCCCTGATCCTTTCACTGGCGAGGTGGATCCCCAAACACGATTCTCTGATGAAGCAGCGAGAATGGAAGCGGATGGTGGGCGTGGAGATGCCAGGCAGCACTTTGGGCATCATCGGGATGGGCGCGATCGGCAAGGGGGTTGCCAGAAGGGCGAAGGGGTTCGGGATGAGAGTGCTGGCTTACGACGTGTACTTCGACGGGGGGTTCGCGAGCGAACACGGGGTCGAAGAGGCGGGATTGGACGAGCTGCTGAGAGAGTCGGATTTCGTGACGCTGCACTGCCCGGTGACTCCGGAGACGGAGGGGCTGATGTCGGCCGGGCGCATCGGGCAGATGAAGCCGACTGCTTACCTGATAAACACGGCCAGGGGAGAGCTGGTTGACGAGGATGCTTTGTGCCATGCGCTGCGGGAGGGGAAGCTTGCGGGCGCTGCTGTGGATGTTTTTCGCACCGAGCCCCCGTGGGGCTCCCCGCTGATGGAGATCGACAATGTGATCCTCAGTCCTCATGCAGGCGCGTGCGCGCGGCAGACGATTGAGCGGATGGCGTTCCAATCGGTGGACAATGCCTTGGCGGTTCTCGAAGGGAAGCGTCCGACGTCGGTTGTGAACCCCGAGGTGTACGACAACAAGTAGGGACTGCGAAATGAAAGTGGAATTCTTCTACCCGGACGTTGAGCCCCTGGAGATCGACGATCGGAACCTGATGGGGGTCTACGAGCCGAAAGAGATGGACCAGGCTTCGGTCCTGCCGGAGGAAGAGGTGCTGCGGCGGGGATTCGAGAAGCCGATCAATTGCCCTCTGCTGTCGGAGCTGGCACGGGGGAAGCGCGATGCGATGGTGATTGTGGACGACATAACGCGTCCGACGCCTGTCAGGGAAGTTGTGCCGTGGGTTGTCTCCGAACTCACCAAGGGTGGGATGCCAGAGGACGCGATTACCTTCATGGTTGCGCTGGGGACGCATCGGCTGATGACCGATGAAGAGATGCGACAGAAGTTCGGCGAGGACCTCCTTTCGCGCTATCGATTCGTTCAGCACGGGGGACCCGGGCACGAGGAATGCACGAACCTCGGCACTACCGAGGGAGGTACGGAGATATGGGTGAACACGGAGGCGGTCAAGGCGTCTCTGGTCGTAGGAGTGGGCCACATTGTGCCGCACAGGGTGGCGGGATACAGCGGCGGGTCGAAAATAATCCAGCCGGGGGTATGCAACAACATCACCACGGGGCAGACACATTTCCTGAGTTGCCTTCGGCCCGGAGCGGAGATGAGCGGGGTCCGCGATAATCCCGTGAGGCACGAGATGGACGCCGTGGGGAAGGCGGTGGGGCTTGCGTTCATAGCGAACGTGATTCATGACTTGAGGGAGAGGCTTGTGCGGGTGGTTTGCGGGGATCCGGTCGAGGCGCATAGGGAGGGCTGCAAGCTGTCTCGCAAGATGACTGAAGCACGAATGCCTCATTACGCCGACATAGTGGTTACGGATTCGTACCCAATGGACTCGATGCTGTGGCAGGCGGCGAAGGGGCTTTACGCGGCGGAGCTGGCGGTGAGGGAAGGGGGGGTAATAATACTGGTGTCGCCCTGTCCGGAATGTGTTGCGGACCACCATCCCGATATTGTAAGATTCGGCTACCGTCCGGTTGCCGAGACCCAGCAGCTCGTCAGGGAGGGCAAGATAGAGGATCTAACTGCGGCGGCGCACATAGCCCACCTTGGGAGGATCGTGATCGAACGGGCGACCGGGATTCTGGTTTCCCCCGGCGTTCCGAAAGAGGTAACTGAGAAGCTGGGAATGCGATACGCCAAGACGCCGGCGGAGGCGTTGTCGATGGCATACAAGATGGTTGGAGAAGACGCCAAAGTGGCGGTTTTGCGGAGGGGCTCGGAGGTGCTGCCGGTTGTGGCCGGCGAGGCCAGGTCAAGCTAGATAGGAGGCAAGTATGCATAAGGTGTGGAGGGCCGCGATGGCAGCAACGGTGCTCGTGCTGCTGAGCGTGCCGACCGTATGGGCACAGCGCGGGGATGCGGCGGCGGAGCCTGCAGCCGAAGCCGCACCATTGCTGAGGCCGCTGGCCCTATTTGAGATCAGGGACCTCGACGAGTTCATTGGAAAGTTCGAGACCGATCTGGGCACGGTTCTGCCTATGTACACGCCCGGGTCTTTGTGGAAGGTGATCACAGAGGCATCAGGGGCCAACACTCTTGCCGGTGTGGATAGGGAGAGCAGGCTTACGTTCGCTCTGTACAACCCGGAGGCGGCGGGGGTGCCGTTGGGCATAGTGCTGACGGTATCCGACGTCAACACGCTACTGCAGGGCCTGGAGACGGCGTTGACCAAGGGTGAGGTGGAAGGGGACCTGCACGTTTTTTACAAGGAGACGACCTCCTTCGATTCCGAGGCCTATCGAGAGGCGACCCCCGAGGAACGGCAGGACGTGGAGAGGTTCAAGAAGGTTGAGAAAGGGCCGCTTTATGTGATGGTGAAGGACCGTCTGGCGATGATTTCGCGCAGCCGCGGCATTGCTGAGTCGTTGGGGTCCATGCAGAGGGATCTGGAAAGAGGGCTGACGGTATCGGATTGGGTCAAGGACTGCGACGTTCTGGGAAGCCTGGACATGCAAGAGATTATGGAAGTGATCCAGCCGAAGATAGACCAGATG
>Ga0180437_10003965_pt1 | contig 21495 bp, 14 predicted proteins | sample SS_ome_4_FD_132410 | JGI IMG/M metagenome (GOLD analysis project Ga0180437, IMG submission 132410) | Hypersaline lake sediment archaeal communities from the Salton Sea, California, USA - SS_3_D_1 metaG | ecosystem: Environmental > Aquatic > Non-marine Saline and Alkaline > Hypersaline >...
AAGGATAAAGTATCGAACGTATGATCACGGGGTTTGGGGTTGGGAACAAAATGGCCCTGATCTGGGAAGCGGCATCACAGTCGTCCAATTGACGTTGGACCCCCGATCGGACGAGGTCTTCATGGCGACGTTGACCAACGACAGGGACCTCCAACTGACCCGGTGGTTCAATTACTCCTGGCAAACACCCGATGAACCGGAAACGAATGTGCCCTATAGCACCTACGAACCTTTTATGGCGGTATATCCCGGTGGCCTCAATGTGCCCACCGCGGTTGGGATGAAATCATTGAGGGCCCGTGCATATGAGCACTCCGTTCTCCTGGAATGGACTACAGCCCATGAAATTGACAATGCGGGATTCCACCTCTATCGATCCGTTTTCCGCGAAGGACCTTATACGAGGATCAACCGTTCCTTGATCCCCGGGCAGGGATACTCGACACGGGGCGCCCGCTATCGTTTCCTCGATGAGGACGTGGAGAAGGGGGTGACGTACTACTACAAGCTGGAGGACGTGGATTTTCACGGTCAGGGGACATTCCACGGGCCGGTCTGGGCAACCCCCGGAGGGGATCGGGATGGGGATGGGATACCCGACTGGTGGGAGGAACAGGTGGGGTTGAATCCACATGGCGATGATTCGCAGCTGGATTACGATGGAGACGGCCTCAGCAACCTGGAGGAGTTTTTCCATGGCCTCGATCCCTGGAATGCCGACACCGATGGGGATGGCATACCCGACGGCCTTGAAATAGGAGGCGGAAACGGGGAGCCCGACCCAGGCGGAGTTCAGGGGAAGGCGGAGGGAGACGGGGTAAGGATTATCGAGTCCGATGAGTCGGGGGTGACCCTTGAGTTGGTGACATCGGCGTTTACCTCGAAGACCGAGGTAGTGGATGGGAGGGAATACGAGAGGATATCCATTCCCGGCTACCCCCATGGGTTTAGCTCGGAGGCAGGATTGCCGCGAATTCCCGTGAAGGGCCTCTTGCTCGAGGTTCCGGAGAGGACGGATTTCAGCGTCACGGTATTGGATTCAGAGGAAGAAACCTCTTCAGGATGTACCCTCTATCCCGTTCCTCTCTACCAGGCTCAAGGTGGGGAAAGAGGGAGCCGATACCTGGCCGAGCACTTTTGTTTGGACCAGCAGACCTACTCGGCAGACTCCCTCTATCCAGGCCCGCTCGTTGAGTTGGGGGATTCGGCATACCGTCGAGATCAGCGGGTGGTACAGCTCAGATTCTATCCCATCCAGTTCAACCCGGTCGCACGCACGGTGAAGCTCTATAAGACGATTCGGGCCCGGGTGAACTTTCATCGGCCAGCCGGAGCTCGGGTATCTCCCCAATCACGAGCCAGCGACATCCTCCCCGTATTTGCTCGCCCTGTGTACAAGCTCTCTATCAAAGATACGGGAGTGTATCGGTTGAGCTACGACTACCTGGCATCGAATGCCCCAGAGGTGCTTTCGGAGCCCTCCTCGACGATGAAACTCTTCAACAAGGGCGAACAAGTGGCCATTCGCGTGGTGGATGGGGACTTCATTGAGTTCTATGCCATGGGTGAGGATACCCGCTACACCGATACCAACGTCTATTGGCTCACGGCGGGAGGTTCGGCGGGGAAGCGGATGCAGGAGGTCCCGGCTGATGTCGGCAATCCAGATACTCCCGAATCCTTCTGGTTGGTTTCTCATTTCGAGGGAAATGAGGATTACTGGGGAGATGTTCCCGGGGATGAGCATACCGATCGGTGGTTCTACCAGGATTACATTGGGGGAAGACATCCCTACCTGAGGCAATACCGGTTGAACCTGAAGGGGGTGACCGATACAGATGATCCGGCGACCCTGAGGGCCTGTCTCTTCGGGATGGCGGATCTGGAGCCCCACCCCAACCACCATACCAGGATCTCCATCAACGGAAACCTTATTGATGATGCCCTCTGGGATGGTCAAACGGAATACGTGGCTGCTGTTCAGTTCCCCCAGACGTATCTCACCGAGGGAGAGAACATCGTTACGATTGAGGCCCTCTTGGACACGGGGGCTGAGTGGGATTGGATCTTGCCCAACTGGTTTGAGGTGGGGTACTGGAGGAGTTTTGATGCCTTGGGAGAGGATCAGCTGGAATTCGGCTCGAGTACCCCCGGGGAATACGAGTTCCGGGTCGACGGGTTCACGAGCGATGCCATTGAGGTCTTTGATATCACCGATTCCATGAACCCGAAGAGGATCGTGGGGCTGGATATCACGGGAACCGATCCATACTCGGTTATATTCGGGGATACCATTACGTCCAGTAAGGCCTATTTAGCCCTGACCGAGGGAAAGAGGAGAGCCGAGCCCGAGGGTATCGAGCAGTTCGAAGGCCACAGCCTGCGATCTCCCACAAATGGGGCCGATTGGATTGCCATTACCTATGGGGCGTTCTTCGAGGCGATTCAACCCCTGGCCGAGTACAGGCGGGAGCGGGGGTTAAGGGCCATGGTGGTGACCGCCACACAGATTTATGACGAGTTCAACCATGGAATCACCTCCCCTCATGCCATCAAGGATTTTCTCACCCATGCGTATGAGAACTGGCAGCGCCCCGCACCCCAATACGTCCTCCTGGTGGGCGATGGGACCTATGACTACCGCCGGTACTACGGTCAGGCTTTTAGCAATTTCGTTCCCGCCTATCTCAGCTACACCCAGTATGCGGGGGAGGTACCCGATGACCACTGGTATGGGTGTGTGCACGGGGATGACTTGCTTTCGGATATCCACGTCGGAAGGCTTCCTGCGAGGACGGCCCAGGAGGTCGGGGTCATGGTGGATAAGATCCTGGCCTACGAAACCTCAGGGATGTCCGAGCAGGGGTGGGAGAAGAAGGTGCTCCTCGTGGCCGACGATGATGAGCCGGGTTTCAAGGGGATGAATGAGGCCGTTTCGGCTTCCCTTTCCTCGTCATACACCATTTCGAGGAAGTATCTAAAAGAGTATGCGGATCCTTCTGATTTGAACCGTGAGCTCATCGATGAGATCAACGAAGGCCTCCTGCTGGTCAATTACGTGGGCCACGGGGCGGAGGATTTTTGGGCTGACGAGGAGATCTTCGGGGCATGGGATGTTGGCATGCTTACGAATGGCCCGAAATATCCGCTCGTGGTGGCCATGACCTGTCTTAACGGATATTTCGTCGAGGCCTTTGCGGGGTGGGAATCTCTGGCGGAGGTCCTGGTGAAATCGGCCAATAAGGGAGCGGTGGGGGTCTTTACCTCCACGGGGATGACCATTCCGGAGGAACAGGCGCTTTTGGACAGCGGATTGTTTGAGGGACTATTCGGAAATGGCACGAAGCGGTTAGGAGAGGCCACCGATTATGGCAAGCACAATGTATTGGCGAACTCGGAGGGCGGCGATGATGTCGTGAGGAGCTTTATGCTCTTCGGGGACCCGGCCATGGAGGTAAAGATCCAGACAAGTGATTCCTCCGGTAGCTCCGGTTCCGGGGGGGGATGTTTCATCGCGACGGCCGCTTACGGTTCCTATGCCGAGGGGCATGTGATCGTACTGAGGGCATTCCGGGATCGGTATTTATTGCCCCATGCCCTGGGCAGAGAACTCGTCAATCTTTACTACCACTACGGGCCACTTCTCGCCGACTTCATTCGTGGGGAACTATCGCTCAGAAGTCTAACGCGCATAGGGTTGTCACCCCTGGTAGGGGCGGCTCTGGCCATTAACAGTGTAAACCTGGGCGAGAAATGGCCGCTCTTGATTACGATAGGGGTGATTTTATCCGCCCTTCTCTACATGGATTTGCTCATCAGGAGGCAGCGAAGCCTCACGAGAAAGGCTCCTTCTTCTCCCAAGAGTTGCACCTCAAGCGCATTACGCTCCAGGGGAAGCGGAGTCATCGAGGATAGGGATCTTTCAGTGGACATCTTCGATAAAATCCGATAGGGTGTTCTCAACACAGTGGGGTATTTCCGTTGACACATGATCTGACGATTGAGGTTGCCAATCATACCATCTCCCTGCAATTAGAGGGCGATGCCTTTTTACATCCCATAAGCGAAGTGTATCATCGGTTCTTTTCCCACAGGGATCCTGAATTTCGTCTGAGGATCTACCCCGACGATACCCTGCCGATCCAAGAAGAGTTATCCGCTGGTTTGGACTTCTCCAATGGAGGGGTGAGAATCGTTGATGACTACCTCGTGGGCTCATTGGATTTGAGGAACAACAGAGGCGAGGTCCGGGTAAACCCGGTATGGTTTATCCCCTCGTTGGCCACCTTTGTCAGGAACATGTGTACCTTGATCCTGACGCTCAAGGATAAGGGGCTGGTGCTTCATGCCTTAGGCGTCCTGAGGGATGGGGAAGTATACGTATTCCTCGGTCCCTCGGGAAGCGGAAAGACCACCGTTGCCCAATTATCCCCCGAATATAGTATTCTGAGCGATGATATTGTATTCATAAGGCCTTTTGGCCGTTCCTACGCGGTTTTCCCTACCCCCTGTTGGGGAGACATGCAGCGGGGGGATCGGGAAAACAGGGGGTACCCATTGAAGGTGATCTTTAAGCTCGTAAAAGATGGTGAGGTTTACCTGAAACCATTTAGCCTCGTTCAGGGGATATCGGAGGTGTTTACCGTTCCCCACATTCCGCCAAACTCCTTGCCATTAGGTGATTTATTGAATCGCTACCGCAGGCTCCTTATGAAGGTGCCCTGTTTTGAGATGCACTTTGCCAGGGATGGACGTTTTTGGAAGGCCATTGATGATGAATGTATGGGTTACGCAACAAAGGAGGGTTAGGGCTCATGGAAAAGGGAAGAAGCGGGAAAAGATATGAAAAGCCGAAAGTGATTTACCGGAAGAAAATGGAGACTCTAGCGGCGGTCTGCGATTCGGCGAGGACTGTTACAAGGGTCTGTCGAAAGAGCGCGCCTGCTTGCGAGAAGACACGTGCATGAGGGATGCTCGGTTGTTAATGGATTGGAATAAACAGGCGAGGGAGTTCTAACCCTAATCTCAGGTCTCAGATTGCAGAGGAAAAAAGCCCTCCTTTTTGGAGGGCTTTTTCCTTGTCCGCCGCAAGGAGGTGTCTTACGTTTCCTTTCCCTCTTTTCGATAGTAGTAATAATGCTTGTAGTAGTAGCGGTAGTAGTGGCGTTTCAGGTCGATGCCGTTGAGGACGACGCCGACAAGGGGGGCATTGGCCAGTTGGAGCTGTTTTTTCGCCTCAAGGATGGATTTCCGATTCGTGGTGTCGGAGCGGGCAACCAGGATGACTCCATCCACGAGGGTGGGCGAAAGCGACGTATGGGCAGCTCCCAGGACAGGGGAGGAGTCGATGATCAACAGGTCGAAATCCTCCTTGAGGGTTTTGATGAGCTCATTCATGCGTTTGGAACCCATGAGTTCCACGGGGTTAGGAGGGATCTTCCCGCAGGGACTAATGAAGAACCCCGGGATGTCGGTTTCGCTGACCGAGCGAGAGGCGATGCCCTTGAGAAGGGGTGAGGAGAAGCCCGAGCCAAGCCCGTTGAAGAAGTTCTTCTCCTGGGCGATCTCCCGTATGTGGGGTTCTATCTTTACGTCATCGAGTTCGACAAACCGAAAGCTCGGATGCTTGAGGAGAAAGAGCTCTTGGAGGCTTTCCTCCATCTGGCGCCTCATGCACGCCTTGAGCTGATCCCGGCCAATAAGGCCCAGATTCATGAGCAGTTCTCCCAGGGGCTGGCCGGTGGTTTTGTGGATCCGAAGGACGCGCCCCCATTGGGACTTGCTAAGGGCCTTCTGCTTGAGCAAGAGCTGGCCCAGTTTGTCCTTTCCGTCGGAGTCCTTTTTAAGGACGCTTTGGATCTTTCCCGATTTTATGAGGAGCTCCACACTCGTGCTGTTCTTCTCAATGGAGAGTCGCCCGGTTTTGGATCGGGCTTCGAGCAGATAGAGGAGATCCAGAAGGGTCAGGGGCCCAAGCTTTCCCGAGTTGAGGTTGATCTCGTAGATGGATTGGAGCGAATCCATAAAGCCCATGTCCCCATCAAGCTGATAGACTTTGTGCAGGCTCGGCCGTCTGAGGTCCAGGTCCACTAACAACACCTTCTTCCCCGACTGGGCGGCGGAAATGGCTAGATTGATGGCGGTAAGGGTCTTTCCCTCCCCCATGGTAGCGCTGGTGACCAGCAAGGTCTTGATCGGCCTCTCGGAGCCCATATCGAGGTTGACCGAAAGGGTATCGAAGGCCTCGGCGACGGCTCCATCGGCCCGCATCCGATCGATGAAGTTGAGGTAGTCCTGCTTGCGGGCAGGCTTTCTCCCCCTCCTGAATGAAGGGATGATGCCCAAGGTGGGAAGCTTGAGGTATTTGTCCACCTCCTCCCGGGTCTTTAACCCCATGTCCAGGTATTCCACGAAGAAAGCCCCGCCAACACCCAGGGAAAGCCCCATCAGGAGGGCGATCAATAGGTTCATTTCCTTACGGGATGCAAGGGGATGGCGAGGAAGCTTGGCCTTCTCGACGATGGTCACCTCTTCGGCCTGGAGGTTCTGGATGAGGTTGATCTCCTTGAGCTTCTCCACCAGGATATCGTACAGTTGCCGGTTCGATCGGGCCTCAAGGTCCAAGAGGGCATATTGAATCTGGTTGCCCTCGAAACGGATGGCCTTCTTCTTGTAGGCATTCATGGACGCCCAAAGTTTCTTCTCCTTGTCCCGGAGTACCCGGAGCTTGCTCTCTCTGCTCTGAATTGTCTTTTGGAGGGAACGGTTGAGCTCATCCTGGATTGATTGGATCCGTGTTTGGGCCTGGAGGATCTTGGGATGGCGGGGGCCGTAGTGTTTGCTCAGTCGGGTCAGTTCCAGTTGGGCCGAGACCAGCTGGGCGTTAAGGGTATGCAGCAGTTCCTCGTTGAGGAAGGCGGGGATGTAGTGGGCTTCGGTTTCGAGGACCTGTTCGATCTCCCGGATTTGGGCCTCCAGTTCCACCCGCTGAAGCCGGATCCTGTTATAGTCGGAACGGATCTCGGAGAGCTCCTTGAGGTGGAGGCCCTTTTCGCTCTCCAACGAGAGGATCTTGGATTCCTTCTTGTACTGATGGAGGGCCTTCTCGGAGTCCTGAACCTTCTCCTTGAGCTGAGCAATCTCTCGCCTGAGCCATTGGACGTTGTCGCGAATTCTGGCCTCCCGTTTCTGGCCGGAATAGTTTTTATAGGCCTGGGCGACGGCGTTGACCAGCTCCATGGCCACCATGGGATCGGAGTGGGTGCACTCGATGGTAATGAGGTTGGTCTCCTCCACGGCGTTTGCGGCGATGGCTGACTGTGCGGCCAGAACCCTGGGGTCGGGTTGGTTGGGATCTAAGGATTGGTTTGAATGCCCCAAGGCCATCTCGACGGCCTGTTGGATGATGGGGTAACTCGTGATCATCCGCAGATGGGTGTTAATGGTTCGGTCAGGGTCCCCATAGTCGCCGTATCTGATGGATTCGGGCAGATAGGCCAGGGGGGCCCGGTGGCCCTCCACTCTTACGGTTGCCGTGGTCCGGTAGCGGGGGCGAATACGATTATTTTTCAGGACCGCCGCACCGACCAAGATGACCGCGAAGGCCAGAATCAGCCACTTCCTCCTCAATAAAACGCCGACATAATCCATTATGTGAGCTTCTTGATCAATCATGGTCTATCCTTAATATTCTCAGGAGATTGTCTCCCCAAAAAGGGTAGGGTTGTTCTCTGTTCCCGAGGATTTGATCTTCACCTGTCATTGTTCCGGAAGCCTCCGCCAACGAGCTCTTTAATATCGTCCCGGTTGAACCTCCACTGCCTCCCGATTTTTATGCAGGGGATGTCCCCTTTTTTGGCTAATCGGTAGACCGTTCGGATGTCAATCCTCAGATAATTGGCTACCTCTTGTACCGTAAGCACCTCACTGTTCATTTGAATCCTCCTAGATATTCATGATGGCTTTAATGGTTTTTTATGGATCATAAAGGCAATTAGTGTGCCAAAGAGTTAAAAACCAATAACTACACGTAATAACTGATTTTTTCTAATCGGCGAGATCCGATGTATTCTTCAGAAGTGGCAATTTTTTTAAATAGGTGCGGTACTTTTGACTCACTGGAACCTTACATTGATATGTCTTATCTTCCTCGATATGCAATGCAAAGGGGAGCAGAAGAGCTCCATGAAATAGCTATGAAGGGATGCTCGTAAAGGATGGCTTTATCGTGTTACGGTGAAAAGGAGGGGCTATTCGATGGTGGTTGGGGTTTCCTGACGTATAAGGAGCTCCGTTTACGGAATCGTTCAGTTTGACAAATGCCGGAATCCGAAAACAGCGGAAAATCGCGAGGAGGGTAACTTCGGCGGGATTATTTGCAACTCACAACGTCGATGTTATATTTCTTGATTTTCTGCTGGAGATTTTTCCTGGGGAGCCCTATTCGTTGGGCGGTATGGCTGATGTTACCTTTGTTTGCTTTCAGTGCCTTTTTTATGAATTCCCTCTCGAAGCGATGTTTGGCTTCCTTAAGTGAGGTTTCTATTTCCAGAGGTGACTCAACGGCATCTTCGGTCAATTCATGGATCGGCAAATCAGCCACATCAATGGTGTCCCCCCGGGCCATAACAACCGCGTGTTCAATGATATTTTGGAGTTCCCGTATATTCCCGGGGTACGGGTATTTTTTCAACGCCTCTAGTGCCTCACCCGTCATGAATAACTTTTCCCTGTCCGCCTCGATGCGGTGTCGCTCAAGGAAGCTTAATGCCAAATCGGGTATGTCTTCCCTTCTTTCCCGAAGTGGGGGCAGTTTAATGGCAATAACGTTTAACCGATACCACAAGTCATCCCTGAAATTCCCCCTTGTAACTTCCCGTTGCAAATCGACATTTGTCGCCGCAATAATGCGGACATCCACCGTGATGGGCTTCTCAGAACCCACCCGCTGAATTTCCCGCTCTTGAAGAAAGCGCAGCAATTTAACCTGGACGTTCTTGCTTATGGATCCGATTTCATCGAGGAAGAGCGTTCCCCCATTGGCCACTTCAAGCCGCCCCGCCTTTTGTTTGATGGCCCCGGTAAAGGCGCCCTTTTCGTGTCCAAAGAGCTCGCTTTCTAAGACCCCTTCGGGTAACGCTGCACAGGTCACTGTGACAAAGGGTTTAGATCTCCTGGGGCTATAGGAATGGATCAAATAAGCGGCCATCTCCTTTCCCGTCCCGGTTTCCCCCTGGATTAAGACCGTGGCATTGGTTGGCGCTGCCTTCTTAATCGTTTTGAAGATCTCCTGCATCGCCGGATTCTTCGAGACAAGCTTCCCCTGTTCATATCGCCTGTAGAGCTCCTCCCGGAAGTAATTGCTCTCGTGGCGCATCTTCTTGAGCTCGATTATCTTCTTCAGCTCGATGAGCACCTCGTCGATATTGTATGGCTTGGTGAAATAGTTAAATGCGCCTTTTTTCATCGCCTCCACGGCGCTTTCGATGCTGCCAAATCCCGTGAGGACGAGGACCTCGGTATCGGGATGCTCCCTCTTTACCCTTTTCAGGAGTGCCATCCCGTCCATCTTGGGCATCTTTAAGTCCGTAATGACGATGGGGTATTGGTCACGTTCAAGCTCATTAAGGGCCTCTGCACCGTTTGAGGCGGTGGCCACCCCGTATCCCTTTTTCGCCAAAACCTTGGAAAACAGGGTCAATATCTCGGGTTCATCATCGACGAGCAAGATCTTATTCTGCATTGCCATGATCCCCCAGAGGAAATTCGACGATAAAGGTGGATCCCACGTTCGCTTTGCTCTCGACCCTAATCGTGGCTCCCATTCTCTCAATCTCGGAATGAACAAAGGCCAACCCCAAACCAGTCCCCTTTCCCGGTTCCTTGGTAGTAAAGAACGGATCGAAGATCCTGGGAAGGTCTTTTCTTGCAATTCCGGTGCCTGTATCGGAAATCTCGACCGTGACCTTTTCATCGACTTGATACGTCCTGATGCCAAGGGTTCCCCCCTGGGGCATGGAGTGAACCGCATTGATTAACAGGTTCAAGAAGATGTGTTTCAGGGAGTCGAGGTTGGCCATCATTGTGGGAACGTCCTTCAAATCGGATCTGAGCTCGATGTTTTGAGTCGATAGAGCCCTCCCCTCGAGGGAGAAGATCTGTTCCATCAGGATCTTCAGATCAACACATTCCACCTCATGAACCGCTGGTCGCGAGAAATCCAGTAAGTTGTTGATAATGGTCTGCGTTCTCTTGATTCCACCTTGGATCTGAGCGAAGAGATCCTCTGTCTCTCCGTCTTTTCCGATGATCTGCTCCCTGAGCAGATACGCGGAAGTGTTGATGATGCTCAAGGGGTTTCGTATCTCATGAGCGATACCCGCGGCCAAGGTCCCGATTCCCGCCATCTTTTCGGATTGAATGAGCTGCCGTTCCAGCATCTTTCGCTCGGTTACGTCCCGTATAATTCCTAACGTCCCGATCTTTTTACCTTGAGCATCCCTCAGATAAGTGGCGGTGAGATCCGCGGGAAAAGATTCTCCATTTTTTCTGATGAGGGTTAAATTGTTGAAATCCGCATTATTGCTTTTTGCATCGGTAGCAGCCCTCAGGATGTTTTTCCTCTTATTGACACGCAGGAAGCTCTTGTCGTAGAGAATGTCTATGTTGGCCTTCCCAATAACTTCCTCGGCATCGTAGCCGAAGATATTCCTCGCCCCAGTGTTCCAATTCAGGATGGTCCCCTTTGGGTTGGTGGCTACGATGGCATATTCGGTGGAACTGTCGAGGACATTATGCAGGAACGTTGTTGTATTAGCTAATTCAGCTGTCCGTTCTCGTACCATTTTTTCCAGATCGTTAGCGTATTTCTGAAGCTGCTCCTCCCCCCGTTTTTGCTCTGTGATGTCGTGCACCACGCTCACCCAGCCCATTCGCTCGCCTTTTTCGTCTTCGAGCGGCATCACGCTGACCTCAGTGGGGAAAACCGGTCCATTCTTCCGTTTCATTTCAAACTCAGACAAATGGGCGTAACCGCGGGCGGATATAGCCGGGTAGAGATTCTTCTGGAATTTTCGTAGTGCTCTTTCATCGACGTGCAACAAGGCCGTCGTTCGGCCGAGCATCTCCTGGCGAGTGTAGCCGAAGATTTCCGTCGCGGCTGGGTTGCAGTCCAGGATCATAGGCGGAATCCCCGCGTCCAAGAGGAAGATTGCATCTCTTTGGCTTTTGAAGGTTTTCTCGAACAGCTCCTTGGCCTTCCTCAGCTCCTCCTCAGTCCGCTTCCGCTCGATGGCGTAGCGTATGGAGCGCACAAGCAGACGGCTATCCACCTGTCCCTTAACGAGATAATCCTGTGCCCCCTCGCTTACAGCCCTCATTGCCAGTGCCTCATCATCGAGGCCCGTAAGTACCACGATCGGGATTCGTGTGGCCCGGGACTGCACGGTCAGGATTGTGTCCAGTCCCACGCTATCCGGCAGCGAGAGATCGAGCAGGATTACCTCGATCCCGCCGTCAGAGAGGCGCTCCAGTCCCGCCTGGATTTGATCGACCCACTCCACATCGAACCGAGTTTCCTTTGCTTCGGCCAGCATCTCGCGAAGCAGTTGGGCATCCTCGGGATCGTCCTCGATCAGGAGCGCCTTAATAGGTGAAGGATGATGGTCTGAAGATAAAGAGGGGTCTCTTTTTTGTCCGTTCGATGTGTTCATTCACTGCCCTTAACTCGGTGGAAGTTTATCCTCGCTGCACTCCCCCAGCGCTTTCTGGATGGCGATTAAGAGTTCTTCGTTGTCGAAGGGTTTGTGTAAGAAGGCCGCCGCTCCAGCTTGAAGTGCCCGCTGCTTGTTGGTCGATGGATCTCTGCCAGTGATAATGACAATGGGGGTCGCGGAGGTAGGAGCAAGGGATGACAGTCGTTGCATAACGGTGAAACCGTCACCGCACGGGAGGCCGATATCGAGGATGATCACATCAGGCTCTTCTTTGCGGGCCACGCTGATGGCTGAAACGGCGTCGGTAGCGAAGACCGTACTATAGCCGGTCGCCCGCAGCCGTAAGTTGAGCCCACGGAGCAGATCCTTGTCGTCCTCTATGATGAGAATTTTCTTTGTGGCCATATCAGTCCTCCTTCTTGTGGAGCATTTTGCCACGTACGATGTTTTCAATGGTGCTTGCCAAATCATCAACGATTTGTTCCAAAGGCACGTTTTTCTTCTCCGGGGGTATATCCACCATGGCAAAAGAAGTCGAGAGGACGAACTGGGAATCTTGAAGATCCTTGCAATTGGCCAGTTGCTCACGAATTCGTCTGACTATGACCTCCACACCGGCCTTATCTGTACACGCCACGATAAAGAGGATCTCTCCCGATTCCATGCGGGCCATCCTGGGCAGGAGAACATCTTTATCGGGAAGGATACAGTGCCTCAAAACGTTTCGAACCTCTCGGAGGAGTATTTCATCGGACTTTGTAAGGAGACGGCTCTCACAGGAGAAAAGCTCAACGGTGATAAGGGCTACAGACTTCGAAAGGAGGTTCTTCGGTACAAGGATCGGGGCAAGCAATCTCGATACTGAAAAGATCGGGAGCGTGAAGAAAAACGTACTGCCATGCCCGGGTGTGCTTTCTGCCCAGATTCGTCCGCCGTGGTGAGAAACCAACTCTTTGCATATGTAGAGGCCGAGCCCGAGACCATCGTGGCCGCCGTTCGTATCACTCTTCTTCTGAAAGAGGCGATCAAATATCCTTTCGATATTCTCGGGAGGGATCCCGCAGCCCGTATCGGCCACGGCGATGGAGAGAAACTCCGGCTCCTGATCGAATACCTGAGCCCTGACGGTAATCCTTCCGTTTTCGGCCGTGAATTTGATTGCGTTATCGATCAGGTTCGTGAGAATCTGCCGGACGCGGTCCGGGTCGGCATAGGCTGGAGGAAGGTCTTTCGGAACGCCTCCGGACAGGACAACGCCTTTCGCGGCGGCGGTCGCGCGGAAGGCTCTGAGGGTTTCGACGATCACTTCGGGCATGGAGATGCACTGAAAATCAACGGTTAATTTGCCTGTTTCAACACGGGTGGCCTCCAGGAGTTCCCCGATCATGGACCCGAGTTGGTCGGCGTTTCTGAGCGCTATCTCCATGCATTCGCGTTGCTCGGGACTGAGATCGCCAACCAATCCGTCCAACAGCAGCGTGACAAACTGGTGAATGCTCGTCAACGGCGAGCGGAGTTCGTGTGATACGTGGGAGAGAAATTGGTCCTTCAGCTGAAGTTGTTCCTGGCGGGCCGTTTCCAATTCAATCAGCAGTCGGTGTCGTTCGATGGCATAGCGGATGGAGCGTACCAAGAGATTTCCGTCAACTTGACCCTTGACGAGATAATCCTGGGCACCTTGTCGCACTGCCTTGATTGCAAGCGCCTCATCATTGAGGCCCGTCAATACAACGATAGGCACGCCTGTCGCATGTGCGTGTACCTTATGGACCGTCTCCAGGCCTATGCTGTCCGGCAGCGAGAGATCCAACAGGAGCACATCCGTCTTCCCCCTGGAGAGGCGCTCCAATCCCGTCTGGAGCTTATCAGTGCACTCCAAATCGAAACGGGTCCCTCCTCCTTCGGCCAGCATTTCCCGCAGAAGGAGTGCATCCTCGGGGTCGTCCTCGATCAACAAGACTTTGGCGACCCCGGGCTTTGGACGTTGTATTTCGGATCTCACGAAGCTTCCCTTCCCAATATCATCGCGTCGCTGCCCTCCTTATGGTCATTTCGTAGCAGGGCTGATGCCCTTGGATGCTAAAGATGATATTCTCAACTCGCTTGGGAGTTCGACAATTTCGAACCAGTATTTACCGAGAGTTTTTACGATGTTGACCAGCGATTCGAACGTCACCGGCTTGATGATGAAGCCGCTTACCCCAAGGTCATACGTGCGAAGGATATCTTCCTCTGCCTTCGATGTGGTCATGACGACGACGGGTATTCTTCGCAGATTGGGGTTGGACTTTATCTCATTGAGGGCCTCACGCCCGTCTTTCCTGGGCATGTTTAGGTCGAGGAGGATGAGGCCCGGAAGCGGCGCATTGTTCAGATAGGAGTACTTTCCACGGCGGTACAGGTACTCCATGAGTTCTTCTCCGTCCTCGACGGTGTGCAGATCGTTGCTCAACCGGCTCTCATTCAATGCGTCCTGCATTAACATGCGATCCTCCTCATCATCCTCGGCATAGAGAATGACGATCGGTTTTCCACGTTTATCCATGGTGCATCTCCTCCCTTGCTTCTTGTGGTTGCTTGACCGGAAGGGTGACAATGAATGTTGCCCCCTTCCCAGGAGTGCTTTGTGCCGTAATACTTCCGCCATGGCGCTCGGCGATCTTACGACAGACTGCCAGGCCGACACCTGTTCCCTCGTACTCAAAGCGACTGTGCAAGCGCTGAAAAATGGTGAACATACGGTCGAGGTACTTCTCGTCAAACCCGATGCCGTTGTCCTCCACAATGATTTGACACTGCTCGCCCAGGAGCTTGCTATGTACCTTAACGATTGGCGCCTCATCTGGGCGGTGGAATTTCAGACCATTGTCTATGAGGTTCTGCAACAGCTGACGCTCTTGTGTCGGGTCGGCGTCAATGATCGGCAGTTCGCCTACCTCCACGCGGCCGCCTGTCCGTTCGATTCGCGCTTGTAAGTCAGACACCACATCTTGGGCCACTTCAGTGAGATTGACCGGAGCGAAGGGCTGCGCCCTTGTTGTTACACGAGAGAATGTCAGCAGGTCGTTGATCAACGTTTGCAGCCGTTTCGCCGCATTCTGCATTCGTTGAAGGTAATCGCGCCCTCGCTCGTCGAGTACATCCTCGTAGTGGGCTCTCATCCTGTCGCCGAATGCCTGAATCTTGCGCAACGGCTCTTGCAGGTCGTGGGAGGAAACGTAGGCGAATTGCTCAAGCTCAGCATTGGAGCGGGCCAGTTCCTGCGCCTGTCGTGCCAACACGTCCTCCGCCCGCTTGTGCTCAGCATAGAGCTGTGCATTTGCGATGGCGCCCGCGATTTGACAACCTATGCTCTCAGCAAGCTTCAGGTCTGCCTCCGTGTAAACATCCGGCTTCAACGACCCAAAATTCAGGGCTCCAATCACCTGGTCTTTCGAGATCAAGGGAGTGGCCATAAACGATCGGATTCCGGCCTGGAAAAGGGGCGAGAGGCCAGGGAAACGCGCTTTTACCTTGTCGATATCATCCTCCTGGATGAGTTGGCTCGATCGTGTACGCATCACCTCTTCCGTAAATGTGCCAGCCAGGGGGACAACATCCCCGGGCCTTCGACCCGCGTCGTTCCCCGCGACATAGGTAGGGGTATGAGTCCCCCTTTCGAGGTCGATGATGTTAATGGCGATCCTATCGAACGGGATAACGTTGCCTACTTCATTGGCGAAGAGCTCGTACACCTTCTCGATTTCCAGTGTTGAGCTGATGATTCGTCCGACCCGAGCGACCAATTCCCTTTCCTCGGCCAAGCGCTGAACCGCCTGCTTTTCGCGCTGCAGCTCCTCTTCAGCCCTTTTGCGCACCGTGATATCGGTGACCACCGCAAAGGCACCTTGAAAGTTGTTCTCTGCATCGAAAATCGGCTGGGGGGAGATGATCGTGGTAATCTGATGCCCGTCCTTTCTATTCCAAACCAGCTCGTAGTGTTCGGTTTTTTCCTTCCTGCGCTTAGCCCATTTTTCGTTGAATTTTTGCTGACTGGATTCGGCAAGGAAGTCGGTAATCGAACGGCCGATCATCTCATCTCGGGGATATCCCAGCAATTGGCAGTGCTTGTCGTTGAGGTAGGTAAAGGCGCCATTTCGGTCTATCAAACCCAGGCCATCGTTCATCGTTTCAACCAACATGCGGTATCTCTCTTCACTCTCCCGCAGTGCCTGCTCCGCCGCCCGTTTGTCAGCAGTTAGGCGCTGTTTCTCAAGGCATTCCCTGGCCGTTGCCAGGAGTTCATGCATTTTCAAGGGCTTGGTGACGTAAACCGAGGCACCCTTGTGAAGGGCTTGCATTGCGGATTCAAGCGATGCATAGCCGGTGACTATGATCACCACCATATCAGGATGCATATCCTTCAAGGGCGACAGAAGCTCTGTTCCATCCATATCGGGCAGCCGTATGTCCAGGAGAGCGAGGTTGAAAAATCTACCCTTTGCCTTCTCTATGGCTTCTCGACCCGTTGTCGCGACTTCTGTCCCGTAGCCTTCCTTTGTGAATACCGTCGTTAAGCTCTTGCAGACGAGCTCATCGTCGTCAACGATGAGAATGCTGTTTTTCCCCTCCATGTTCATTCTTTCCCTTCGGCAGGTTGAATACTCTTTTTTCCGGGGATATCGACCCACATCATCTGTTGGGGGTTTTCCCCAAGAATTCGGGGAGGCTTCCTCGGGAGCCTGCGAGCCAGTCATCAAGTATGTCCCTTCTGAACCTCCAGCTTCCTCCTACCTTGCAGCCAGGTATCTTTCCCTCCCTGATCAAGCGATAAATCGTCCGCACAGTAACCTTCAAATAATCCGCCGCTTCGTTGGCCGTTAGAATCTCATCCATATCGAATTCTCTCTCCGTTGATCCGGTTTTGCATTGAGCGCATAAGGGCTTATTGCCAAAATAGTGCCAAAAAATTAATCGGATATTACTGACGCGTTTGTGATCGTAACCTATTGAAATTATAGTCTATAATTCAATTTCAACCCGTTCTGGAGACTAAATTCTCCCCTTCGAGAATCGCAAAATGTAGGCGGTTTTGTGCAAAAATTTCATATTCTGTCCAATAGATGATCTCTCTGTCGTACCGTCCGCTTTCTTGATCAATTGAACTCAATCCTTGTCTTTTCGGCTGCTTTTGGATACCTTATGGCCCAGAAAACCTCCTCTTCGCGCCGCACACTATAGATGAAGGTAATTCTGATTCTGGTCCTCATTACCTTGGTTCCTACGCTGGAGCTTCGCGCGAGCATTCCCTATGGGATACTCCAAGGAGAGATGCACTGGTGGGCCGTTGTGGTCGTTTGCGTGGTGACCAATATCATCTTAGGCCCCCTTGTTTACTTGTTCTTGGACAAAGCTATGGGCTTGCTGTTGAGGCTTCAATGGATGAACCACATGTATGGGAGGACCGTGGCGAGAACTCAAAGGAGAATTCAGAAATCCGTTGATCGATATGGAGAGATGGGGGTGGCGTTGTTCATCGGGATTCCGCTGCCGGGAACCGGATCATACTCCGGGGCCCTGGGGGCTTATCTTTTGGGCCTTGGGTATCGGAAGTTCATCATTGCCAATGTGATCGGGGTCTTTATGGCTGGAGGCATTGTAACTGCTGTTGTCCTCAGCGGAGCGGAGGCGTTTCGAGTGTTGATTAAGGTGATTTAGATGAAGAGGCGATCATTGGTGGAGAACAGTGGAGCTTGGGGCCATGGAGTTTCACGAGAAGCTTTTTCCCTGGTTTATCACAAAATTGGTCCACTTCTTCCTTTCATCCTCACCCATCCGTTCCATGGATACCCCCATTTTGAATAGATAGGGGAGATCTACATGGGTCCATTTGACCTCGCCGACACTCCTTACCTTCTTTCGCCCCAAGTCTGCGATAATCTCTACGTTGAATTCCCTGTTCTTGCCAATCATTTTGGATGCAAAGGGTAGGATTCCCGATATCTGAGAGTTTAACTGCAGGCCCAGACCCTCCGAGGATATATCCGTGGTTACTCCCTTAAATTGGACTTGAAAGGTTTTCCCCTTTTTCAAATCAATCAAGCCGATATTCACGGGGATCGATACCTTGAACCGCTGACATTTTCTTCGTTCGGGGCCGTCGTAATGTGTTGCTTCGGCCGGGCGATGGTGTTTTTTATATATGGTACAATCAATGTATCTTGAGGTAAGGCACTGATAGTTGAGCTCATATTCATTGGGTGCCATCAGAGCCCCTGGCCTGGCATGGCAAATGAAGATTTCCGCCTCTTCCAGATAAGGACAACGCATACTCTCATCCCATGATATTCTTTGACTTGTTGGCCCTGCGCGAAGAATGGTGCCCTTTCTTGATGATTGCCATGCTTTTTCGGTAACTCTCATCAAGTCGTTGATATCTCGATTCCATTTCAAGATAGCCCCCGCGAAGTCGCTTGATTAATCTTCGGATCTCCATTCGGGCTGTGATGGATTCGTCTCGATCTGTGTGCCGTAGAACTTCTTGAGCCGTCGAGAAATTGGTTACGTTCTCATTCATGATGATTTGAGTAGGGGGAGAATGAGAATACTCTTATGTATATTCTCCACCAAATAATGGGAAATCAAAGAAAACCATTTCTTATTTTTTTGTAGGAAATTTTCCTATTTTATTAGGGGAAATTCTTAGCAGGGACCCAAATCGGGGAAAACGGAATGAATGTGGGGGTACGATATTGTGCCAAGCTTCCCTTTTTGGAGCTATTGCTCAATGAGACCGTGTCGAACGGCGAAAAGTGTTAACTCCGCATTATTCCGGAGGCTTAGCTTCTCCAATACGCGTGCCCGATAGGTATCGATGGTCTTGGTGCTAAGGTGGAGGCATTCGGCTATTTCCCTATTGGTGCTGCCTTTTGCCAGAAAACAAAGGACCTGGAGCTCCCGGTCCGAGAGGCATTCTACCGGCGTCAAATCCGCCTTTTTCCCCAGATAGAGCCAGGCTAGGTTCTTCGCGAGAGCTGGGCTGATAAACCTTCCTCCCGAATGGACTACATGAATTGCTTCAACCAGGTCCTCGGGGGCAGCGTGCTTGGTTACGTACCCCATAACCCCCGCCCTCATTAGCCGTGGCGCATACTGTTCCTCGGCATGCATCGTTAAAACGAGAATACGAACTTTCGGGTCTATACTCTTGAGCTGTTTGGTGACATCCAGTCCGTCCATGCCGGGCATGCTAATATCCAGGAGAAGGATATCGGGAGTTGTTTCCCGAACCTTTTGAATGGCCTCATACCCATCGGCTGCTTCTCCGACGATCTGAATATCCTCATGGTCTTGCAACATCCGACGGATACCGCTGCGAACAATCTTGTGGTCATCGGCAATAAGCACTCTAATCATATCCTCCTCCCCTCGGAGTGCAGAGGCAAATATGCGATTACCTTCGTCCCCGTTCCTTTTTTGCTCTTGATATCAAGCCGTCCGTTAAGCAGTTCTGCCCGCTCGCGCATGCCCGCTATGCCAAGGGACACTGGCCCTGAGAGCTTCTGCAAGGAGATACCTTTGCCGTTATCCGCGATAGAGATTGTTAAATATCCCTGATCCTCGGCTATTCGCATATCGACCTGGGACGCTCCGGCATGACGAGCAACATTTGTCAGCGCCTCTTGAAAGATACGATAGGCATTGATGGCGGTCTTGTTATCGAGATTGAAAGCCGAGGCCTCTGATTCGATGATACATTCAATTCCAGTCCTCCGTTCGAACTCGCCGCCATACCATTCGATGGCAGCCAGGAGGCCCAAGCGATCCAATGCGCTCGGCCGAAGATCGGCTGCCATCTTGCCCACTGATTCGATGGTGGAATCGATCAGTTCCCCGAGGGCCTTTAACCGATCCGAAACGGCCTCATTCGAGTCTTTCATATGGCTTTTGATCCAGGCCATGTCCATCTTTATCCCCGTTAGGGCCTGGCCCAGTTCGTCGTGAAGTTCCCGGGCGATAAGAGTTCGCTCCCTCTCCTGTGCCGTCATGATCCGGTCCGATAGAAGTTTCCGTTGCCTCTCGTAGCGTTTTTGCTCGGTCAAATCCCGGATGATGGCAAGGACGAAGGGCAGTGGTTCGCTTCGGTCAACGGTTAATGTGACTTCTGCCGGAAAAGCTCGGCCGTCCCTGCAAAGGGCCTGGAATTCAAACCGGTTTTCCCCCCGTTGCCCGAGCGCTCTCAGGTTTGACCCTTGCCTCATGATTTTCTTTGATTTCGGTGTCGCGAGATCCTGAAGATCAAGTCCCTTCATCTCCTCCGGTGATGGAAAGCCGAACATATCGGCCATGGGGGGATTAACCTTGATAATTCGTTTGCGGCGTGTGAGAGCCACGCCGTCTGGCATGTGATCCAACAGGTGGCTGTATCGGGCTTCATACTTCCTCAGCCTCTCCTCGGCCTGCTTGCGTTCGGTGATGTCGGTGATAATTCCCACGGTGCCCTTATACTGCCCCTGATCGTCAAATCGAAGCGCCCAGGAGATGAGAACGGGAATGGGGGTTCCATCCTTACGGAGCAACCGACATTCGTAGGTTGAGGATCGACCTTTCTTTCCGGATGCTCCTTGAGCCCGTACTATCGAGTGATCATCTGGATGGACAAAGGAAGTCCAGTGTATGCCCAGCATTTCCTCCGAGGAGTAACCCAGAAGTTTGAACAATCGTGGGTTGGCGAATTCCAGCTGACCTTTTTCATTAAGGACACCCATTCCTTCCGACATGGTATCGATCAGGGTGATACTGAAAGACCATTGATTTTTCAATTCCTGATAGAGCTCCGCGTTAGCGATGGCGCCGGCGATCTGGGAACCAATGCTCTCGGCAAGTTTTACGTCTGCCTCCCTGTAAGCGTTCGGCTTCAGCGAGAGTAAATGGAGCGTTCCGAAAACCTGATCTTTTGAAATCAGCGGAACAGCGAGGACCGACCGATGCCCTGCCTTGAGAGCAGGCAGCAACGCGGGCAGTCGACCTGCCCATTCGGTTATGTCGTTCGGCTGTAACAGTAAGCTCGACCTTTTGCGCGCGACCTCTCCGGTCAGGGAGCCGGCCAAAGGAATAACAACGCCAGCTCGGCGGCCTTCAACCTCGGTCCCGGCCATATAGGTAGGGGCACAGGTGTCCGTTTCGGGATGGATGATGTTAATTGCAATTCTATCGAAGGGGATGACCTTGCGCACTTCCTCGGCAAAGAGCTCGTATACCTTGTCGATTTCCAATGTTGAATCTATTATTCGGCCAATCTTGGCTATTGCCTCTCTCTCCTCGGCAAGCCGCTGGACTGCTTGCTTCTCCCTTTGCCGCGCCTCCTCCGCCCGCTTGCGGTCAGTGATGTCGCTTAGGAAATTCAATGTGGCAGGTCTCCCCTCCCAACTGATCAAGACCGCATTGATCTCCAACCATTTGATATTGCTCTGTTTGTCAATAATTCTGAAAGGATAGACATAAGGGACCTTATCCCCCTTGAGCCTTCTTAGGTGGCGTTCAAATACCATCTCTTGATCATCCGAGTGGACAAACTCCACAAAGGGTCTGGAGGTGAGCTGCTCTTTTGAATAACCCGTGATCTCTATAGTCTTGGGATTGACAAACTTAAGCATGCCATCCTGAGCCACGATAACTGCCTCATTGGCGTTCTCTACCAACACACGATATTTTTCCTCTGCTGCCCGTAGCGCCTCTTCCGCCCTCTTGCGCTGTGTGATATTCTCATAGGTCACCAACTGCCTGCCATCCGTCAAGGTAA
>Ga0180437_10003967_pt1 | contig 21485 bp, 18 predicted proteins | sample SS_ome_4_FD_132410 | JGI IMG/M metagenome (GOLD analysis project Ga0180437, IMG submission 132410) | Hypersaline lake sediment archaeal communities from the Salton Sea, California, USA - SS_3_D_1 metaG | ecosystem: Environmental > Aquatic > Non-marine Saline and Alkaline > Hypersaline >...
ATGCAGGAGGGAAGCCAGGAGCGGTGGATCGAGATCCCGGACGAGGTGCAGGACGTACTCAAGATGTGGCGTCCCTCGCCAGTGTACCGGGCTGCCCGCTGGGAGAAAGCGTTGGACACCCCGGCCAAAATCTACTACAAGTGGGAGGGGGTCAGCCCCCCTGGCAGCCACAAGCCCAACACGGCAATCGCTCAGTGTTACTACGCCAGGCAAGAGGGCCTGGAGGGGCTCGCCACCGAGACGGGAGCCGGCCAGTGGGGCAGCGCCTTATGCTTCGCGACCCAACTCTTCGATCTGGAATGCAAGGTCTACATGGTCACGATCAGCTACCACCAGAAGCCCTACCGGCGTATCGCCATGGAGACCTGGGGAGGCCACGTCGTCCCCAGCCCCAGTTCGGAGACCAAGGCCGGACGGGACATCCTGGCCGTGGATCCTGAGACCTCGGGCAGCCTGGGGATCGCCATCAGTGAGGCGATTGAATACGCCGTCACCCACGACGGGTGGAAGTACTCGCTGGGCAGCGTGGTGAACTTCGTGCTTCTCCACCAGACGATCGTTGGGCTGGAATCTATGAAGCAGATGGAAATGGCGGGCAACTACCCGGACATCCTCATCGGCTGCGTCGGCGGCGGCAGCAACTTCGCCGGACTCTTCCTGCCGTTCCTGAAGGACAAGTTAGACGGCACCAGACCAGACCTGCGCGTGATCAACGTGGAGTCCACCGCCTGCCCCAGCCTGACCCGCGGCCTGTACGCGTACGACTGGGGCGACACGGCCAAGACGGGGCCGGTGGCGAAGATGCACACCGTGGGCCACGGGTTCATCCCGGCGCCCGTCCACGCGGGCGGGCTGCGCTATCACGGCATGGCACCCATCATCTGCCGCCTCATGGCGGATGAATTTGTCGAAGCGCGGGCGTATCGCCAGAACGCAGTCTTTGAGGCAGCGCAGAGCTTCGCCCGTGCCGAGGGATTCATCGTGGCGCCAGAGACGGCCCACGCGATCAGGGCCACGTACGACGAAGCCTTGGCCTGCAAGGAGTCGGGGGAGTCGAAAGTCATCCTCTTCAACTGCAGCGGCCACGGCCACTTCGACCTGGCAGCCTACGACGCCTACCACAGAGAGGAACTCATAGACTACGAACTCGAGGAGGAGAAGATCGAGCAGGCACTGGCGGAATTGCCCCAGGTGGCGGAGTGAGAGGGGGCAGGAGGGAAGTAGGCAAGTAGACAAGTGGGGAAGTAGGTAAGGTCAAGTGGGCGAGAGGACAATTTCCTCGCCCACTTGTCTTTTTGGGAACTTGCCTAGTCACCATTTCTGTGTAGAATCAAAGTTGTCTGCTCGACAAATCGGGGAAGATAGGTGGTATACGGGCAGATTCTCCACCCGCATACCACCCCGCCCCCGGTTTAGTGAGAATATACAACCGAAGCATCATTGATACAGCGAGATATGGATGAAGATCACCTATCGTGACAAGCAATGGGAACTGAGTGGGCGGCGGCGGGTGCGGGATGTGATCAAGGAGGTCGGACTGATCCCCCAGGCCGTGCTCGCCGTCCGTAACGGGAAACTGGTCGCCGAAGACACAATGATCGATGAGGAGGATGAGATCACGCTGGTGGCTGTGATCTCAGGCGGGTAGAGGTGATCGTGTGAGGTGTCGCAAGTGCAATCGACCGGCCGTGTTCAACATGCGCCAGCACAGACTGGCGCTGTGCGAGATCCACTACCCCGAGTGGTTCATCACCCAGGCCCGGCGGGCGATCGAGAAGTACCGTATGTTCGGCCGCGACGATCGCTTGCTGGTGGCGGTCTCGGGCGGCAAAGATAGCCTCGCGCTGTGGGACGTGCTCCTGAGGCTGGGATACCGGACCGACGGATTGTACATCGATCTGGGAATCGACGGCGGCGCTCGTTACTCCATTACGTCACGGGCGAAGGTCGAGCAGTTCGCGGCCGAGCGGCCCAGCGCGCAATTCACCGTGGTGGACATCAAGGCCGAATACGGGGAGACACTGCCGGAGGTCGCCCGTCGGGTGCAGCGCGGGCGCAGCAAACCGTGCTCCGTGTGCGGGCTGATCAAGCGGCACGCGATGAACCAGGTGGCCCACGACGGGGGCTACGACGCGCTCGCCACCGGCCACAATCTGGACGACGAAGTAGCCGTACTCTTCGGCAACCTGCTCCACTGGCAGACGGGCTACATCGCCCGCCAGGCACCGGTGTTGCCAGCCACACATGGCGGGCTGGCCCGCAAGGTGAAGCCGTTCTACCGTCTTCACGAACGAGAGACAGCCGCCTACGCACTCATCACCGGCATCGACTACATCTACGACGAGTGCCCGCACGCCGTCGGCGCGACCAGCCTGCGTTACAAGGGCATTCTGAACCAGATGGAGGAAGAATCACCGGGGACGAAGCTGCAGTTCTACCAGGGTTTCCTGCGGGCGCGGAAGGTGGGGTTCTTCTGCGAGAAGACCCAGGAGGTGGAACTACATCCCTGTTCCAACTGTGGTCAGCCCACCAGCGCGCCGGGGCTGTGCACCTTCTGCCGGCTGTGGGAGAGGGCTCCGGTCGACGACTAAGGCCAACAATGCCCGCCGCTGCCGGAATTGCCTGCAAGCCCTACGAGTTTGAACGCACTGTCCTGGGCAGACTACGCCCCCCACAGACGGGGGATGACATCCAGTGACCGCCGGACCCCCGCACAGATAAACGGCTCGATCCCTTCCAGGTCTTGAGCCAGAGTCACCGCGTCCTCCCAGTGCAAGTCGTGTTCACGGCGCACCGCCTCTATCTCAGCGCCGGATCTACCTTTGCGCCGGAGCATCTCGAAATACGCCTCAGGTGAACGCCCGTTCGCCATCGACGGCCTAACAGCGACCCACATCGTTCGCAACGCATCGTATGGGACGTGCGCCAGCACATGGGGTAACACAGCGTCGTTCAACGCCGAGACGACGGCCGGAAAGTCAAGGAATTTCTGGCTGCTCAAGACGCTGAACGCAGTCATCAGGACGTCGCCGGGCACAGGCAGATCAGCCATCGACCCGATCCCGAACGCATGCAGCCTACCCCAGATCTGGGACCTCCAGGCCTTGTCCGCCGCCAGGTGGCACAGGTATCCGGCGACAAATGCCTGCTCCTGCACCATGAGTGCTCGCCACGGGCGAAGCAGTACAGTGTCAAGCTGGCTCAGGAAATTCGCACAACCCCCATTCCGGGCGTGAACACCGCCCCCGTCAATCCCTCCTGTGAAATGCGTCCTCCGCCGATCGACATCGCTGAAATGATTCACGTCTACCAGCAAGCAGCCCAACAAAAAGGGACTGTAGTCCTGCGCACCGAACCGCCACAACTGCGGGAACACACGCTCCCCAACGACTAGATGCGTGACCAAGGGCGCCATATCGTCTCCAACCCATCACCGAAGATCCAACATCGAGCGCTCAATCCACGGTTGCCCATCCTTCCCCCAAGCAGCTTCGACCACTCCTGACCCCGTCACCGCTTCCCCTGGTCCTCTCCCCCGAACAGCTTCAACCACTCATCGACCTCCTGCGGTGAGAGTACCGCGTCTCGTTCAACGACAGCAGGCCGTGGCGTGCTCAAACGGGCAACGAATTCCTCCGACCGCACCACCTGCGCTCCTCTTGCCTGCGCCGCCGCGATGACTTCGTGGTCAGAGGTGACCACTGTCAGCCCGCGTGGATCACGCGCACGCCGGATGCGCTCGCCCAGGATCCCGTCGGCCGTGCGCCCGCCCGCGGCGAAGACGACGTTGACGCCTCCGCCAGAGAGCTCCCGAGAGTGTCCGCCCGGCAGCCCACGATCAAACACGACGGTCACGCGTTTGCGCGTGCGGGCAGCGTAGGTCCGCAAGCGCGCCACCAATTTGGCCTCGTCGTCTGGATCGTCCAGACGTAGGTCAGGCAGCCGCCCAATGAGATTATGCCCATCAATCAGGAGAGGCATGGGAAACTCCGGAGTAGATTGCGAATTGCAGATTGCAGATTGCGAAGTGTATATGAGCGAAGAAGGGACTTGCGCGATTCTGTTGGTATATCGACTCCAGCGGCGGCCAAGGGGGTGACGGGCAACACCAACGTGGACTTGACTAATTGGGCAAACCGCGCTATCCTTATCAGCGGATATGGGGGTGGTTGGGGCCCGGTGGCTTCCCCGGTCTTCAAAACCGGTGGCGGGTCGCGCAGAGCGGGCCGCGGTGGGTTCGACTCCCATCCACTCCCGCCAGCAACGAACCAGAGCCGCCGAACAAATCGGCGGCTCCGGCTTTCACCGCTCCCCAACTTATCATTATGGCCCCCTCTCACAACGTCCACCTACCCACCGCCGATCGTCAATAGTCGCTCATTGGTCATTTGTCATTGATCATTGGTCATTCACCATGGCCATTTCCCCAACCTGCTGCCGTAGTAGCTCGACACGCGCCTGCGTGTCCTTCTCCGCCGGGAAAAGGGTCAGGCGACGCTTATTGAAAGCCAGCTCTGTCGCCAGGCGGTGGAAACGGCCCAGTTCCCGCCATCGTCTCCAGTCACCGCTGAAAAGCACTTTCGCCCGCTCCGCCAACCGTTCGACGTACGAACACACGACGGCGTAATCCTCCTGGCTCAGCGTGCCCAGGTCGACCTCATCGGCCAGATACGTGACGATCCACCGTCGCTCCCGCACCGACGCCCAGACGACAACGCCCAACAAGACGGTCGCCCCTCCCCAGTCCGAAACAAAGGTGATCAGACACGGCCAGTACAGCTCAGCACCCAACGTCACACTGCCGTTATGCACGGCGTGCGCCACTATGCCCAACAGCAGCCCCGTGACCGGCGCGCAGATCTTCACCAGCCAGTTGGACGCGGTACGCGCCAATGCCAGTCCCAGCCCGGTCAGCCCAGTGAACAACGCGTGGTTAAGGCCGAAGAGGAAAGCACGGAACACCGTCAGCACAGCAAGCTCGCCCAGGCCAGATTCCATGAACGTACCGGCAAAGTAGAACACGTTCTCCACAGCAGCGAAACCGAACCCCACCAGCCCGCCGTAGAGGATGCCATCGAGCGGGCTGTCGATCTCCCTGCGAAAGAAGATCAGCAGAAGTAACAGCGCCGCGCCCTTGAAAATCTCCTCTGTGAAAGGGGCGACTACGGTTGCCCCGATCAGGTCCGAGGCCAGCGGCGATACAAAGCTAGATACGGGGACCTCCAGGACAAGCTGGGCAATCAGGGAGAAGACAATCGCCGGGACAGCACCCCACAGGAACGCAGCGACCAACAGACCCAGCGGCTCTTTCTCGTAGCGATCGAACCACCACAGGACCAGGGCATAGACGACCATCGGCAGAATGCCGAACAACACCACGAGCACAAGGCCAATCACAGGCTCCATACCGAGACTCTTTCTACCACAGGGCTCACGTCACCTGCTCCGACCCATCTATGGCGGGCGGGCCGCCTACGGTGGGCGGCCCACCGTAGGTGGGCTGGACGTTCCAATTATCAGCAGTCTCATCGTAAACCAGCGTGAAGCGACGACCGTCGGCCGTGCGGACGCGAAAGACCGGACCAGACGGCGTGCGCCAACTGCGCTCGATATCCTCAACCTCGACCCGCTCACCCTCCCAGAGAAAGGCGCGAGGCCGCTCAGGGAAACGGTGGCCGGCGTAGCACTCGACTGTGACACCCATGTACGGATACTGCTCACAAATCAAGCGAGCGGAGGTACTCGACCAGACTGTCCCGCATATCGTCACGCCGCAGACTCATCTCAATACAGGCCTTCAGATGGCGCAATGGATCGCCCGCGGCCATCCACAGCCCCTCGATGGGTTGCGCGATGACGGAAGAGCGAGCGGCCAGCCGGTCCACGGCGTCGGCCAGCCAGAGCTCTCCCCCACGGCCCACCTCCGACCCCTGCAACACGTCGAATAGCTCCGGCGTGAAGACAAAGTGGCCGATTTGGACCCAATTGGAGGGCGCGGTGCCGGGCTCGGGCTTCTCGACAATGCGCGCCATCTCGTTGGTGGAGCCGGGCTTCATCTCAATGCAGCCATACAGATGCGTCTCCTCGTCCGGGACCTGCTGCACGGCCAGGACGGCTGCCGGCTGGAACTTATCAAACGCGCCGAGCAGTTGCCGGGGCACCGGCTCATCGCCGATGATCATGTCGTCACCGAACATGTAATAGAAAGGCTCCTCCGGGTTCAGCCAGGGACGCGCAGCCAGCGCCGGTGAGGCATTGCCATAGGGCAACGTCTCGGGCTGGCGCACGAAGACGATGTCAGCCATCTTTGACAGTTGCCGCACCTGCTCCAGCAATGCCGTTTTCCCCGCCTGCTCCAGATGCCGTTCCAGCGTAGGGGCCGGCGCGAAGTGTCGCTGAACCACCTCGCTACTGCCGCGCACGACGACGATGATCTCAGTAATACCTGCCGCCACCAGGCTTTCCACGTGGTACTGAATCAGCGGAACCCCCGCAATGGGGAACATCTCTTTGGGGACTGCCTTGGACGCCGGCAGGAACCGGGTACCGTATCCGGCGATGGTGATGACGCCTTTCATATTCACTCCTCGTTTCTCGATGCAGAATCGTTGATCGACACTGCTGTAGGCCAGTCGCTGACTACACGTCCTCGATTGCCGGACGCGGGGTCTGAAGCTCAGGGCTTGGGGTTTGGGCTCTGAAGAAGGGGGGGCGATCCAAGCGCCACAGGCCGTAGAGACCGACCAGCACAACCAGCCCACCGACAATGTAGCCCTCCAGGACCGAAGCCTGGGTGACGAACGTCGCCAGCAAGCCCAGGACAAATGAGACCACGTAGAGGGTCAGAACAGCCTCGCGATGGGTCAACCCCGCCGCCACCAGGCGGTGCGACGTATGATCTCGACCTGGGGTAGTGGCCGGGTTGAGATGCCGTCGCAGGCGCGATATGATGACCAGCATGGTGTCAAAAACGGGCAACCCCATCACCAGCACCGGCACCATCCAGGTGACGAAGTTGGAGTTATCTGGAAAGCGTAGCTTGATACCAATGGCGGCCAGGATGAAACCGAGGAACAGCGCACCTGAATCCCCCATGAAGATGCTGGCGGGGTTGAGATTGTAGAACAAGAAGCCCAAACAGGCACCCAACAATGCCACAGAGAGCGCACCCACCAGATACTGCCCACTGAAGGAGCACATGAGCGCAAAGAAGGCCGCCGAAATGGCCGAGATTCCGCCGGCCAGACCATCCATGTTATCAAGGAAGTTCACCGCGTTGGTGATGTATACGATCCACAGCACCGTAATGATCAGGTCCAGGACCCGCTGATGAAAAAGACCGACCTGGATGCCTGTGGCGTAGAGCAGCAACGCCGCCAGCGTCTGGCCAACCAGCTTGACCAGCGGACGCAGGGTCCACCGGTCATCCACCAACCCCATGAAGGAGACACCCGTAGCGCCGATGAGAATGCTCCCGAACTGGGTGAACTTATAACGCTCCCCTAGAACAAGCGCAGCCACAATGAAGGCTATGTAGATCGCCACGCCGCCCATCCGGGGAACAGGGCGCTCGTGAATCTTGCGGGCCTCGGGCTTGTCCATCACACCCATTCGTGGCGCCAGCCACCGAGCGACAGGCGTAGCCCCAATGGCCAGCACCAATGCGCCAGCGAAAACAAGCATGTAGACCGTCATAATCACTGCGTCCCCATTACCTGAATCTGCGCGACCAACTCCTGTAGCATAGCCTGTTGGTCTTCAGGAGCCAGTTGTACGGCCTCCTGGACGTGCCAGAGCGCCTGCCCCTGCTGGCCGATTTGGCTGTACAATCTGGCGAGCACCTGGTGTATGTTCCAAACGTCGCTCGCGTTCGGCTCCAGCTCCAGAGTTTGCGTGAGCGCGTCAATGGCGTCTTCCCAACGCTGCATGGTGATGTACGTGTCCCCCAACATCCTCCAGACCTGTGGGGCACGGGGCTGAATGGAGAGCGCCTCCTCATAACAGTGAGCGGCTTCTTCCAGCTTGCCTTCCTGGCGATTCACGTCACCGCACACCAACCAGGTCTGATCGAACTCTGGATCAATCTCCAGCGAGCGTTGGATCGTACGCTCGTAGAGCCCCTCATCACCCAGTCCATAGTAGTTGAGCATCGCCCACTCGTTCCACAGGATGGCGTTCTGCGGGCTCAACGAGGTCGCGATGGCATAATTCTCCGCCGACCGCTGGAGCAGCAACGCGCGCGTCTCTTCGTCGGAGGCGAAGTCGGCCCAACGGCGGTACATGCGAGCCAGGTTCGCGCTGTGGTCAGTGTTCAGCGGATTGATTTCACGAGCATGGCTGAGTACCAGCTCCGTCTCCCGCATCACCGCATCCCGCACAGCGGGATCTTCAAGCGACGTGGCGTACTCCAGGTAAGCCCGTCCCAGGTAGAGATAGTAGAAATCTTCCCGGGGGGCCATCGTGATTGCGTGTTTGTAGTGCTCGATGGCCAGCAACCACTGCTTGCTCCGATCGTATGGATCAGCCTGCTTATAGACGATGTCGGCCTGGATGGGTGTCAGGTTGGTCGATACAGCGGTGGCACCAACCAGCACGGCCAACACGACAAGCGCGATCACCCCCCAGGGCTGGGCGATTTCGCGTGGCTTCGACCGCACCTCCAGATAGAGCACCACCCCACCGGCGATCAACACGGTGATGATAAATCCATAATAGAGAGCCAACAGGCTGGCCACACGATCAGCGATCTCAAGCACGTCCTCCAGGGTCTGTGCCTGGACGCCAATGAGCGAGGCCTGGCGGTTGGCCAGCACCAGTGCGAAAACCAATCCCACCAGCAGAGAGACCAGCAAGTACAGCATCAACGCTAGCGCGCCGTCACCGCGGTGCTCACGAAACGCTCCACTCTTGGACATCTCCGAAATGAAGACGACCGCGCCCATCAGCCACGTGAGACCGAAGATCATCAACGCGCCATAGGACGTGCGGCTTCCCTGCGCCGGCAGGACAGTGAGGGCGCGCCAGACGATCGTCGTGGGTTGGGAAAGACGCTCGGCGTTGGTGACGAAATCGAAGGCCAACGTGCCCAGGACAAAGCCCCCGATGAGGGCTACAACCAGCGCCGAAAACAGCCACGTGGGCACCGCAGATTGGGCAAGGGACGGTGAAGTTGCGGTCGTGCGACGTCTCCTGCGCCTCCTACCATCTCCACTCCGTCTTTCTCTGACGTGTGTCTCTGCCTCCCGTGCGCCCCGATCACGAACGAGTCCCACTCCGGCCACCACGAGCACCCCGGCGTAAGCCCAGAACGTCGTGCGCGTCGAGGCGATGGCGATGCCGAAGTTGATCTCGACGAAGTGGGCCACCAAGGCGGCCAGGAGGCCGGTCAGCACAATGAAGTGAGGATGGAACTTCGGAGCAGCCTCCCTCTCCCTGTAGAGCGAGAAGGCATACACAATCAAGTAGACGAACACCCCCCCGACCATCCCAATGGGAATGGCCAGGCCAAAGAAATGGGGACCGATGGTGGGAATAACCGTCGCCACAGCCACGATTGCCCCCACAGCCTGTAGCACGAAGAAGCAGGTACGCCGCCAGTCGGATGGCAGGAATCCCAGCCAACGCAGGCCGAAGTAGAACACACCACCAAAGAGCCACAGATAAGCAACGAAGCCCAGCAGGCCCGTGATAACCAGTGAATCCATCGTCTCGTTGTGTGAGCGGTCGGGGGATGCTGTGCGAGACTCGTAATGGCCTAACAGCGGCGGGTAGAAGGAATTATAGGCCACGTACATGGACTCCGGCCCATAACCGACCAGCGGGCGCAGGGCGTTGAAGGGATCGGGACGTCCCTCCGGTTGATCCTCCGTTGGCGGGAACTCGATGGGCTCGTGCGGGAGGATTAGATCAAGCGCGCCCTCCCAGATGAGTGAGCGGACTTTGCCTGTGCCGCTTTCGTGCTGAAGAACCCTCGCGATCCTGTTCAACGAGGGCTGATCCAACGCCCACTCATGGAGCGGACCACTGAGGTTGATGAGCAAAAACACGATGGAAAAGAGGATGGCGGTCGTCAACGCACTGATCCACATCCAGCGCCAGCCACGCTGGCTGACGATGAAAATCAGCCAGGCACCCAGCAATACCAGCACCGCTCCAATCGCGGCCATCGACTGGGGCAGATCGCTCCCCGCCCCGGCGATAGCGTTGCCTAAAAAATAGAGCAGACCGCCTGCCACCCCGGCCACCACCAGACTGCCCAGCCCGAAGCCCACCCCCCACCCCACGTCCCGCGGAAGTTCAGCGGGATCGAAAGGTGCATCCCGCCGAGCCGCACGCTGGAGGGCCAACAACCCCAGAAACACCCATACGCCCAGCCCGGCAAGCAGCCCCATCAGTGGACCACGGCTCTTTGTATACCAGATGGCGATGAGTTGGACCAGGAATATGAAGATGTAGGACGCCGCACGGACGATGTCGGCCGCTTCCGCATCCTCGTCGGTCAGAATAGAGCGGAAGGCATCCATCACGCGGGCCAGCGTAGGGAGCGCAGCCATAATCAGATAGGCAGCGACAAAAATGGCATTCCCCATATTGGAGGCCACCCGCCGTGTTACATCCCCACCCCACGGGAGTGGATCCAACCTGTTGCGCTGGATGAGCCCATAGAGCGCAATGGGCAGGCTGTTGAGGATGACGACCGTGATCAACCGATCAAGCTGGGCCTTTGTGCGCAGCTCCAGCAGGACAATGAGAAAAACCACAACGTAGGCCAGCGTCGTATATGTGCCCTGCAGACGCTGGTAGGAACCCATCATGCTGACTCGAGAAGTGACGGACAGAGCAGTGCTGAGGAAATAGACCAGGACCGTGAACAACGTGGGCAACACCAGGGGCGTACGCCACGTAATCTCAGTTTCGCGCCGTCCGTTGACCAGCTCCTCGATGGTTCTGACCACCCACACGGCGGCCATAATCAAAGCCACGGTACGCAGCGTGGTCAACTTGTCCGGCTCGAAGACGCGACTGGAATAGACGTCGAAGAATAGCGGCGTGATGACCAGCGCCAGGAGCCAACCCATCTCCAGAACCTTGTCACAGAACGCGCTGAGCTTGGTCGAATTCATTGAACAAACCTACCCATCTGCTATTCCCCGATTTCGAAACCACTCAAACGTCCGCCGCAACCCCTGTTCGAGCGGCACCTGGGCTTCGAAGCCAAGTATCTCCCGTGCACGGGCCACGTCAGGCACACGACGTCGAGTCTCCTCGAAGTCAGAGCCGTAGGCGGAGGCGTAGGGCATGTGGACAACATCCAGATCGGAACCAGCCAACCGCCGGATCAAGCCTGCCAACTCGTTGATCGTGGTCTCCTGGCTGGACCCGATGTTGAAGACCTGCCCAACTCCCTCCCGGACGGTAGCCGCACGGATGGTGCCCTCTACCGTGTCGGTCACGTATGTGAAGCACCGCGTTTGCTGCCCGTTGTCGTACACCGTCAACGGCTCACCCCGCAGCGCCTGGGTGACGAACTTGGCAATGACGCTGCCATACCCCGTGGAGTCGAGCCGTGGACCATAGGCATTGAAATAGCGGACGATGACGACCGGGAGCCCTTTCTTGGCATAAGCCAGTGCAAAGTACTCATCGATCGCCTTGGCGTCAGAATAGGACCAGCGACCGACGGTGGTGGGACCAAGCAAGCGATCGCTGGTCTCCCGCAGCGGGACTTCTGTCGATTTACCGTAAATTTCGGAACTTGAAGCGATGACCGTCCGCACCCAGTACTTGAACGCTAATTCGAGGACATTTTCAGTGCCCCGGACATTCGTGATCGCCGCGCCCAACGGATCATCCACCACGTACTTGACCCCCACCACGGCCGCCAGATGATAGATCAGGTCAGACTGGCGAACCAGTCGATCCAGCGTGTTCACGTTCAGGATTGAATCGTTGACAAAGTGGAAGCGGTCGCTTTCCAGATGATGCTCGATGTTGCCGACCTTTCCCACAGAAAGGTTATCTATGACCGTGACCTCGTGGCCCTGTTCCATCAAGACATCCACCAGGTTCGAACCGATGAAGCCCGCCCCGCCGGTGATAAGGATGCGCATCAATTCTATCCCTTCTGTCCCTCTCTGACGACCCACTCATTATGGCTTGCAAGCAAAAAAACTCTGCACGAAAGCTGGGAAGTTGTTCTTGAACAGCTTCTATGCATCACGTACTTAATGGCGATCCTGCATCGACCGCCATCCCACCGTCGGGAAAATTGCACCACGGTGGAACATATCATACCCCTACGCAGGCCAGAAGTCAAGCCTTCGTGCCTATGGCCCCCTGAACCCCGTTCTCCACCGCAACCTACGCAGAAAAGGACGCTAGGCTGATCTCATCCAACTCGTCGGCTCACGTTTCCGCTCGAACCCACCCGGCTCACTGCCTCAGAACGGCATCGTACACCGCTTCCGTATTGGCGGCCGACGTCCCCCAGGAGAACTCTGCTGCGCGGGCCAGCCCCTGCACCCGCGCACCATCCTGCAGTTCATGGTCACGCAGAAGGCGGCGAATAGCCTCGATCATCGCGTCCACGTCCACGGGATCAAAGTAGAACGCCGCATCGCCGCCAACTTCGGGGACGCTCGATGCGTTGGAGGCCACCACAGGAGTTCCACAGGCCATCGCCTCCAGCACCGGCAGACCGAAGCCCTCGTAGAGGCTGGGGAAGACCAACGCCTGCGCCCCCGCATATACGGCCGGCAGATCCTCGTCGGGCACGTAGCCAGGCAACAGGATCGCATCCCGCGCCGGCGAATGTTCCAGCCGGGCAAAGAAATCGTCGTACAGCCAGCCCCGTTTGCCCACGATGACGAGTCCATCGCTGAGACCCTCGGCCCGAACCGCCTCGAAGGCAGCCAACAGGCGGGGCAAATTCTTGCGGGGTTCGATGGTTCCTACGAACAGCAGGTAACGGTCTGGAAGCCCATACCGGGCACGGGCAGCGGTCACCGTCTCCGGCGATTGGGGGGTGAAGCGCGGGGCGGCCGCCTCGTATACCGTTGTGATCTTCTCTGGCGAAAGATTGTAGGCCGCGATCAGATCGCGCCGGGTACACTCAGACACGGCGATAATGTGGGTAGCCCGGCGGCAATAGAGAGGCAAGCTCATATTCAGATACCAGCGGTTCAGGGGCTTGTGATGGGCTGGCAATCGGCGGAAGATCAAATCGTGAACGGTCAGGACAGTGGGCACAGACCGCAGGGGCAGGAGGAGATGCTCGGTAGCGTGAAACAGCGCGGCATCGGGCAACAGTTTGTCGAGCCCGGCCCGCGCTAACTGCCCCAGCCAGACCGACATGCGCCACGGTTTGTATCCCAACGCGACGGTGCGGGTGGGCAAGTGCTCTAGCCCAGGTAGAGGCTCCACCCCCCACTCCTGGTTGTAGAAGAGGGCATACCGGTCGGGATGGGCAGCCACCAGCGCCCGCGCCAGGCTCTCGGCGTACCGGCCCAGCCCGGCGCGGCGGTGGACGGCCGCAGAAACGTCCAGGTAGATCATCGTCTATTCACCGGAGCGCACTCTCCGTCCATAGGGTCTCATACAGGGCCGCGATGTCGCCGACCATCTTGTGGGCGTCGAACTCCTCAGTCCTGGTTTGGCTTGCCTCGCCCATGCGCCTGGACAACGCCGGATCGTCCAGCAACCGCGACACAGCGGCGGCACCGGCACGAGGATCACCGGGAGGCGTCAGAATGCCGTTGACCCCGTCCGTCACCACCTCGGCATTGCCATCCACCGCGGTCGCGACAATAGGCAGCCCGGCCGCCATTGCCTGGGGCAAGACGCGAGGCAATCCCTCCCACAGGGAGGTCAGGGCAAAGACGTCGAAACTGTGCATCAGGTCGGGGACGTCGCGCCGAAGGCCAGCGAGATGGACGTGCCTGGCGAGCCCAAGCGCGTTTACCTGCGCCTCGACGTCGGCCCTCAACGGACCATCGCCCACGATGACGAATTGGACGTCTGGGTGTTGATCGACCACGTGCCGGGCCGCGGCCACGAAGTCCAGGGGCGCCTTCTGGGGCGACAACCGCGTCACCGTGCCCACCACAGCGGAACCCTGGGGAATCCCTAGCTCAGCCCGGACGGCCGCACGGGTTCGGGTTGGATGCCGGAAGCGGTCCAGTTCGATGCCGCTGCGGATCGTGACGTATTTCTCGGGCGTGGCAATGCCGTCGGCGAGCCCCTTCTGGATATTCCGGGGGGAGACGACGATAAGCCTGTCGGTGATGCGCTGGGTCATCCGCTCCAGCAGGATATACAGGCGACGCACGAGGGGGTGCTGGCGGTCATGGTGGCCCCACCCGTGGACCGTATGCACGATAACCGGCGCGCCAGCCAGATAGGCAGCCCACCGGCCCAGAATACCCGCCTTGCTGCTGTGGGTGTGGACGACGTCGTATCGTCCCTGCTTGATGAGACGCGTCAAAGACACCAGCGCGGCCACGTCCTTGAGGGGATTCACCTCCCGCACCAAACTGGGCAGAATCGTCAACCGGATATCCCGTGCCCGAACCTCGGGAATCAGGCTGCCCTCGGGACCGGTCTGCGGCCCACTGACCACATCCACTGCATAGCGGCCGGGGTCAAGCAACGCCGCCGTCAGCATCGTATTCTCCTGAGCACCGCCGACGATCAAGCGGGTGATGACGTGTAACACTCGAAGCGGAGGCATGGGGGCGCTCACTCTCCAGCCGGCTGCGTCTTGTACCAGTCCGCCGTCCGCCGCAACCCATCGCGAAAATCAACCTCCGCACGATAGCCCAACGCTTCCCGTGCGGCCGTGATATCGGCCAGCGAATGGCGCACGTCGCCTGGACGAGGGTCGGTATGGACTGGAACGATCTGCGTACCCAGAACATCGTTGAGGATGGCCACCAGGTCCAGGAGGGTGTGGCGCTGCCCACACGCGACGTTGAAGACTCGCCCGGCAACGTCGGGCGCAGCGGCAGCCAGCAAGTTGGCGTCCACGACGTTGGAAACGTAGGTGAAGTCACGGGACTGGTACCCGTCGCCATAGATGGTAGGGACTTCGCCCCGCAGCATAGCTGTGATAAATCGGGGTATGACGGCCGCGTACTGGGAGGCGGGATCTTGCCGAGGTCCAAAAACGTTGAAGTAACGCAGGCATACTGTCTCAAGTCCATATACTTCAGTGAAGGCGCGGCAGTACCCCTCTCCTGCCAGTTTGGAGACCGCGTAAGGAGATTTCGGTCGGGCCGGCATATCCTCCTGCTTCGGCAGAGTAGGACTGTCGCCGTAGATCGAGGAGGACGAGGCGCAGACGACACGTCTGACCTGTGCGTCCCTGGCGGCTACCAATACGTGCAACGTGCCAGCGACATTGGATGCATTGCTGGTCAAGGGATCGGCGACAGAACGAGGTACCGACGGCAATGCCCCCTGGTGCAGGACGTATTCCGCACCGTCCACGGCCCGGCGGACGGTGGGCAGATCCCGCAGGTCGCCCTCGACGAGGTCAATTCGCTCCAGAAACGACGCCAGGTTCTCCCTCTGGCCCGTGCTGAAGTTGTCCAGCACGCGAACCGCTTCTCCCCGGCGCACGAGTTGCTCCACGATGTGGGAGCCGATAAAGCCGGCCCCACCGGTCACCACATATAGCGCCATACATGCTCCTCAAGACGTAGAATGGTGGGATCGTCGACGCATAGGCCACGAACCATAGACAGCCAATCCGACCAGATAAGGCATAATTGTAGCCGAAAGGCGTGCAAACGCAAAGACCACTACGCTGGCCCCTATGATTCCTCCAACCGGCACCAACAGCACCAGGGCCCACGAGCGGCGGTGCAACGCTCGTATGACACCCACCAACGCCGCCAGCACCACGGGGAACTGCAAAATCGCAGTCAGAATACTCTTGGATGTATCGGCGGCCAGATACCAGAAGGTCAGGCTCTGCACGGCGAGCTTCTGCAAGATGCGGGCCGGACGAGCACGAAGGTCGCGCAGAGCCGCCTGCAGCAACACGCGATCCACATCCAACGGATCGGAAAGGTCGTCGACACCCAACGAAACATAGAGGTCCTGGATATCCCGCACCGTATGTGCCTTCAGCCCGGCGTAGGAGAGCGGTGCCCGGCGCCAGTGACGCGCGAAGCCGTTGCCCAGGTAGAAGTTGTAGCCGCCGTTGGCGTGGATTGGAAGAAATTGGCCGGTCAAGCGCCAGTTGCGCCAGGTCCAGGGAGCAATGAGCACCGTCGCGGCCAGGGCAACGAGCATGAGAAACCGCCCTGCCTTCCTGCGGAGACGAAACCACAGGACGAGCGGCAGCAGAAAGACGAAGATCAGCGCGATCCCCTTGCTCAACGCTGCGACGCCTGCCATCGCCCCACACAGCAACGCACGCCACGCCGCCGGACGTTGCAGGAAAGCGACCAGAGCGAAGGTGAAAGCAGCCAGAACGAACGTCAGAAACGTCTCGGTCCACATGCGCGGCGTGTACCAGATCGTCATGGGGTAGACCGCACAGGCCAACCCGGCCCACCGTGCGGCACGCTCCCCCAGTGCACGCCGGAATATGGCATAGAGCAGCACGCAGGTAAACGCAGCCAGAAGACATTGGGCCACCTGCACGGCCCAGACCCGATAGCCCCCCACCAGGAACGAGACGAGAGCGACAAAGGCTGGATAAAGCGGGGCTTTCTCAATCGAGTCAAAGCGGCCGGTCTCGTAGAGCACACGCCCGGCGCTCCCGTACCCGTCGGGGTCAAACGTCGTGACGCCACTGCCCACCAGACGGGGGAAGACGACAAAACAGAAGGCCAGGGCCAGGACTAGGTTCAGTACGAACAGGAGAGCTGCCCACCGGCAGGGTTGAGAGATCCAGCGCTCAATCATCGAGAGCGACCTTTCGAGACTCGAGAATTCCCTTCTCCATCAGCAGTAGCTCGTACAGCCTGGTAGTTTGTTCAACTGTGCGCTCCACGCTGAAGTGATTCACCACCCGCTCCCGGCCCGCCTGCCCCATTCCGTATCGTAGGTTGGGGTCACACAATAGGCGGGCGATGGACTCGGCCAGTGCGTCCGGGTCACCTGGCGGGACCAGCAGACCCGTGACACGATCTACGACGACCTCAGGCGTGCCGCCGACGGCCGTAGCTACGACGGGTAGGCCAACGGCCATAGCCTCCAGCGCAGCGTTGGGCATCCCTTCCCAGAGGGAGGGCAGTACGAAAACATCCATCCCCCTCAACAGAGCGGGCACATCGGCCCTGTCGCCCAGGAAACGGACCTGCCCGGATATTCCAAGGCGGCGGCTCATTCTCTCAAGGGCCGCCTGTTGCGGGCCTCCACCGACCAGGAGCAATATCGCATTCGGGTGATCTGAGGCCAGACGGGACCAGGCTTCCAGCAAGTGGCTGGTCCCCTTGACCGGCCGTAGGCGGCCTACCGTGCCGACGACGACGGCGTGGGGGGGTATTCCCAGGTCGACCCGAGCCCTGGATCGGTCGCCCGGCTGAAAGTCCTCCAGGGGGACACCGTTGGGAATGACAGCCAATTTAGCAGGGGGAATGCCGATCGTCCGAGCCGCAAAATCAGCGACGCTCTCCGAGACACAGGCCACGCGGTCGGGCAGCGGACTGGTAATCCGGTTGAGCCAGCGACGCCACCCACCCTCCTGGCCCATTGTCCTCTCCGATGAAATGACGATGGGCACACCGGTCAACCGCCCCAGCACCCGTCCAGGGACGTTTGCGTGGAACATCCAGGTGTGTAGGATGGTGGGACGTTGCTGCTGCAGCAGGCGGTACAGCCGCACGAAAGCATCCAGGCGCCACTTGGCCGTCATCCCCAGGTCGATGACCGGGACACCCAAGGCACGGATGAGCTGCGCCACCGCGCTGTCGCCGTTGTAGAAGCAAGCCACCGCCGGAGAGTAGCGCCCGCGGTCCAGGCCTGCAAGCAAGCGCTGGAGTGCGATCTGGGCGCCACCCGTGTCAAGTTCGGTAATGAGGTGCAATATCTCGATCTGACCAGACGTAGGCAAGGCTTCGGGATGGCCGAGGAGAGCGTCCAGCCTGGCTTGTCGTGGGCGATCCCTAGCGCTGCACATCACATCTCAGCCTCCACTAGGTCCAGAAACAGACGTTCGTAACTCAGGACAGCCTTCTCCACAGAGAACTCTTCTGCTCGCTTCTTCGCCTCCGCGCCCAGTCTACGACGGGCGTCTGGATCGCGCAATAGAGAAAGAATGGCATCCGCCAGCGCCTGCTCATCACCAGGTGGGACAAGCACACCATATTTGCCGCCCGCCAGAATCTCCCGCGGGCCATACGGACAATCCGTGGCAATCACGGGGACTCCCAGAGCCATCGCTTCAACGATAACGTTGCCAAAACCTTCGTAATCCGAGGAAAGCACAAAAACATCGGCCTGCCTCATGGTAGCGTAGGGATTGCGTTGAAACCCCAATAGACGAACAACTGAATGGAGGCCGAGATCTCGGATCAGCTTTTCTAGACGGGGGCGCTCTGAGCCTTCCCCAAGTATATACAGGCTTACAGGTCTCTCCCTGACTGCCCTATCCACAGCCCGGAGCAAAAGCGGATAGTTTTTCGGCCGATCCAATCTACCCACGGCAACCAAACGAGGATGTGTCGTGGACAGGGAAACAGAGGAGAGAGAAGACTGATCACGTATGGTGTCTAGATCTACGGGATTATGGATTACCTGAAACTTGTCAGGCGACAAGGACAGCATTTCCTGGGCTTCGGAGGCGATGCCACTGGAGGCAGCGATTGCTTTTGCGGCCTGTTTGTACACTCTGTGCGCCAGCGGCCAGAAGATATGCCTTTGCCACTTGGATCGCAAAGCCATCTTGAGTGCCGTTTGCTCGTTCACCACGACTGGACAGCCCAGACCGAACAGTGTATCCGTAAGAATTGTCACGATATTCACCTGCCATAGCATACTCATGACCAAGGCAGGACGAAGTTGAGTACACAACCTCTTGATAGCGCGCATACGCACCCAGTTGCGGCGCAGAAAGCCGCATTCCGTCGGCTGGATCTCGTACACCGGCACATCGGCAGCCAGTTGTCGCAGAAAGACGCCCTCTTTCTGGTAAAGGGCCAGGTGGGGCTGGAAACGAGTCCGATCCAGATGATTGATAACGTTCACCAGAACACGTTCGCCCCCTCCACCGCCCAAATTGGAGGTAACGAAAAGGATAGGGTAAGGAACACTCAACAGCGACCTCCTCATACAATGTTCGAGTGACAGATTGAGCTATTCGTTTTGCCCCGCGATGCTCTTCCTGGTATCCTTCCTGACGTTCAACAGGTTCCATATCATGGCAACGTAGACCTTATAATCCTTGAACTCGGTCACCAGCAGGACGAGCAAATAGACACACACACATACGAGAATCTTGAAAACAGCACCGGCCAACTGGCTATCGAAGGCCCAGATTGAGGAGAGATAGAAGCTCACCCCGCCCCCAAGGAGCAGGGCCAGGATTGGAAAGCCGAACATACGTTTGAATGAGACATCAACCAGCTCGCGATTCTGAGAGAACAGCATAACCAATCCAATCAGCATTCCAATATCGGTCGCTATCGCCACCCCGTTAATGCCCCATATCCGGTGGCCGATGATGACTGCGGGCACGAAGAAAACACTCTGAATGAGGCGGGACCGGGTCCAGAAATCGGGACGTCCTACAGCTTGAGCGAGTTTGGCCCCCACGATCAACAACGGATCCAACAAGACATAGACGACCATCAACAAGAACGTGGCAACCATAGGCACCCATCTGTCGCCCAGGAACAACCGCACAAACTCGTTTGCTACCAGGACGAATGGACCCGCAAATAGGAAGGCGACCCTGGCAACCAGGCTGGAGAAACGAAAGTACGCCCGCGAAAGCTGCAACCGGTCAGACTGCAGTCTGGCAAACACAGGCAGGACAACGTTTGCGATGGGCTCGCTGATGACCCGGCGTGGGTAAAGGGCCAGTTCATATGCCTTGGAGTAGTAGCCCAGCGCTAAGGGGCCTGATTTCGTGCCGATCCAGAAATCATCGAATTCGTCCAACACCCTTTCCAGACTCAGCGTAGTAAACACGAACTTTCCATAGTTCACATACCACGTGGCCAACCCTTTGTCAAACCTTATAGCTGGACGCCACGGGCGCATAACCACCCAAACGACGAGCGTCGCGACGATGACACCACTGATGCGCTCGCCCACGAGAGCCCACACTCCCCATCCCTGCCAGGCCATCAAAGGCCCGACGATGGTCATTGAGGTGGAGGTCAACACGCGCAGCACTGCCAGATCCCCGAAGCGCATCTCCCTGCGCAGGTAGGTTGTCGGCGTAGCCCCCAGGGCGGCGGCAACCTCACCGATGGTCAACGCCAGAAGCACGGGCACCAACAAGGGTTTCTGCGGATAGAAACGGCGCAGCACCAGCGCGACAATAAGCAGGACCGACACGAACAGACCGGTCAGAATCAACCGGAGAGTGAAATGGACAGCCAGTTCATCGTCCAATGAAGAAGCTTCACCGGTCTGACGGTGGATCAACGCTTGGTCAAGCCCGAAATCCCGCAGCGGAGCTGTGAAATTCAGAAAGGTCAGGGCAAACGCTACCACACCAAAGTCCTCCGGCACCAAGAGGCGGGCCATCAGAACCGAGCGTCCAAATCCCAGTAGCAGCGTCACTCCTGAAGCAGCAATGCTGTAGACTGAGCCTCTGACTGTCTGGGCCGCTAGGCCGTCGTACGAGGCTTGAGTATCCACGATCTAGATCTCACACATCACGTGCTGTGATACCACCCTTCAGCCGCGCAGAGGACAGTAACGAGTCCAGCCCTAGCACCGCCAAGACAAGAACCAGCGGCAAGAGCGGCACCGTGTAACGAGGGTTGGGCTTGACAAAAATACCAAAGACAGTGCCGTAGGGCAAGACAAGACACCACACCAATAAGGGCCAGTGCCGAATGCGGATCGTTTTCCACAGTCCGATACCGGCAATCAACAATAGCGCCATATGCCCCATCCGATAAGGGAGGCGAAGTGATCCAGGAAGCCGATTCAAGCCATTCGGGTGTCCCCAAAGCTCGAACAATCGCGCAGCGATGATACGCGCATACAGCGTGGGATTCTGACGAGCAAAAGACAGGCTACGCACGTAGCGCACGGGTGCATACGCCAGGTTCCCCAGATCAAGTCCCTCCGGCATGGTACCCAGGTTAGCTTGTTCCGCCATCCACTCCCGGTAATAGGGAGACAGGTAGCCATGACCAGTCAAACCATAAGTCAGATAGGCCGTTCGCTCCGTGAAGAACAGGTGATCGAAAACGACCGCATTGCGCACCAGCCACGGAACCAGCGTGACGATCAGTGCCGCCATGAATAGAACCACGTAACGGAGCCGATGTTGGCGGACAATCAGTAGCGCGCCG
>Ga0180437_10003968_pt1 | contig 21483 bp, 17 predicted proteins | sample SS_ome_4_FD_132410 | JGI IMG/M metagenome (GOLD analysis project Ga0180437, IMG submission 132410) | Hypersaline lake sediment archaeal communities from the Salton Sea, California, USA - SS_3_D_1 metaG | ecosystem: Environmental > Aquatic > Non-marine Saline and Alkaline > Hypersaline >...
CTTTTTATATTTAACGCGGTCGTCCAACCGCATATCATCTACCACCACGGCCTCACCATCGAAAGCGGAACGGACAACTGTGTCGTTCCTGGAGACCTCTCCTTTCTGACGATATTGTTCGCTGAGTCCGAAGGTACTTCTCATTTCGAGCTTCAGTCCCTGCTCATCCAGCAGCCGAATGGAACAGGCCTTTACGGCGGTAATTTTGACCGCTGCCTCGGTGAGCCTGTCGAGCACTTCCTGCAGTGAGAATTTTCCTGCCACGAGGGTAGTCAGATTGTATATCTGGGTATCACGTATGTGGTGTTTTTTGTCATCGACCATAATAGGGAATATCGCCAAAATTTTGATTGTAACCGAAATCGTGGTTTTCTGAAACTATAATTGTTTGCTTTCGGCCTTGAAAAACGGGCTTTTTCCCTGTAGATTGCCATTATGAGTGGGCAGGTAGCCAAGCTGTTTATTTTTAAGGGACGAGTACAGGGAGTTGGGTTTCGATTTACAGCCACTCGTTCGGCCAGGCGTTACGGCGTTGTTGGTTTTGTCCGGAACCTGGCCGACGGCAGTGTTGAAATGCTTGCACAGGCCGATTCCAGCGAAGTAGATAGCTGCATCAGTGAGATTCAAAGCAGCTTCAGCGGCTATATAACAGAGACGCAGGTGCGGCAGGCTGATTACGACGTGCGGCTAAGGAATTTTGACATTGCTTTCTGAGCCAGTTGAATTTGATGTGTGCACTATACAAATATTAATTCTGATTGGCATTATACCCTTTAGGGTAATAAGTTGCGCGTTTGCTTTTTGTAATTATAGTGTTCATAGTTGGAATTTCCCGTTTGTTCGTGGGCAATTACCTTTAGAACAAGCAGTTATAATTCTACACGCGGGAATTTATCACCCTGAAGGGTGTAATTATCAGTAAGCAACTGAGCGTGCATTAAAGCGCAATTATTAAACGAGATTGGTATTATATGCTGTACCTCTGGGTGATAATTCTTATCGTTTTGAATACCGTTTTTCTTGCGATGGTACCTTTTGTTCTGCCGGGCAACTGGCTTATGGTTATTACCGCTTCGCTTTTTGCGTGGTTGTTCCGTGACCAGCAGGTTTTTTCTGTTTATACCATTATCGCCATAGCTTTGCTGGCGCTGGCCGGTGAGTTAATCGAATTCCTGGCGGGTGTGGGCGGTGCGAGAAAGTCCGGCGCGAGCCGGCGGGGTTCAATTTGTGCTATCACAGGTGCAATAGCCGGTGCGATTCTCGGCACTTTTCTTTTACCGGTTCCGCTTTTAGGGACGCTGTTAGGCTCGTGTATTGGAGCGGGTCTGAGTGTTTACAGCTTCGAGCTTTTTGCCGGCAGGAAATCGCGCCAATCATTCCACGCCGGCGCCGGCGCTTCGCTCGGTCAGTTCCTTGGCTCTGCGAGCAAGAGCCTTATAGGTATAATTATCTGGTTCACTATCGCCATAGCAGCCTTTTGGCCCTGAACCAGCGCTGGGCCGGTGTCTGAAGCTGCGGATTAGTGTACTTTATCGACGATAAATGCGGCACTGAAGAAAATATCGCCGGCGACGGCCGTTCCCAGAAGAGCCCATCTGAACCAGTGCCAGCGGATTCGGCTTCGGACGATAAAGTAAATTGCCCCTGTCGCCACTGCTGCCAGGATGTACATCCATGCGGTTCTGATGAAGACTCTGCCATAGTCGCTGCCAAGGCCTGCGAATGACTGGAGATATCTGGTTGCCAGCAGTAATGTTACGATGGCTGCACCTGCCATAGCAAAAGTAGCTGCGAGAATCCATTTTCTGTCCGGCAAGCCTGCCCATACCAGCCCCTGGAGTCCTGCAGCAGTTACTATCGCAAGGATCATTGCCGGCGGAATGAGCCACAGAAGCCAGCTTACTTCGAAGAGGTTCTTAAACAGAGCCAGTAAAATTCCGGCGGCGATAATCGCCAGGACGCCAAATCTTCTTGCCTTAACTACGATTGAAAGTCCCACGATAAGGCCGGCCACCGGTACATGATATAATCCGAGTGTGACAAAACCTCGTTTGGCTGCGACCAGCGGGACCGACAGTCCAGCCAAATCGTTCAAGGTCACGCCGGGATTAAGCGGGACGGCAAACAAGGCAAAAAATCCGGTGGAAAGCTTGAAAAAAGCAACAATTGCCAGAAAAGGCAATGCCGCCAGTGGCAATCGAAGCCATCGCCATTTTGTTTTACAGCAGTATGCCGCCGGCAAAAACAGAAACGGGATAACAGCCGCCATTAAGGTCGCCGTTACGTGGTATCTTGCCAGGCCGAGCAGTAGCGGGGCGAAGCCAAATAAAGCGCCGGCAAAGAAACGACCTAAAGCCGAGCCCACCCACCGCCTGCTCAAAAGGTACGTTCCTGTTGCTGCTGCCACCATTGCAATGGGGTAGATGTATCCGGCTTTCGTGGAGCTGGAAAAATAAGGGGCGTAAAGATAAATCGCAAAAGCAATATAAGTTACCGTAGACAGGATAAACATCGGTAATTCGTCCGGTATTATTTTAGAGTAACTTTTCCGTTGCCGGAGGTAATTCTGCCTATTTTGTACACTTTTTCGCCGTAGCTTGTAAGTTTTCTGGTAATTGAATTAGCGAAGTCCTCGGCCACAATCAACACAAAGCCGATACCCATATTAAATACGCGGTACATCTCTGCTTCGTCAACGGGGCCGGTCTTTTGAAGGAAATCGAATATGGCAGGTCTGGGCCAGCTCGACTTTTTTATCACGGCGTTGCAGTCCTTCGGCAATACTCGCGGGATGTTCCCCACGAGCCCACCACCTGTTATATGTGCCATTGCGTGAACAACTTTTTTGACTTTATACTGAGACAGAAGTTTTATCACGGCCTTGACATATATTCGGGTGGGTTTTAACAGTTCTTCTGCGAGGGAAGTCTCCAGATGAGCCGGCCGTTCAGAAATGTCAAGGCTGCTTTTTTTCAGGCAGATATTCCTGACAAGTGTGTATCCGTTGCTGTGCAGGCCGCTGGAAGCAAGCCCCAGAATGTAATCCCCCCGGCAGATATTGCTGCCGGTAATAATTCTGTTTCTTTCAACTACACCGACCGCAAAACCCGCCATATCTAAATCGTTTTTGCGGTAGGTATCTGGCATTTCAGCGGTTTCGCCGCCTATCAGGGCACAGTCGGCAAGTCTGCAGCCTGCCGCAATGCCTTTGACGATTTGTGCGACCAGCTTTGGTTTAAGTTCGTTAACGGCCAGATAGTCTAAGAAGAACAGCGGCTCAGCACCCTGTACCAGCATATCATTAACGCTCATCGCTACCAGGTCGATACCCACCGTATCATACTTTTTCATCTTCGCGGCGAGTTGAACTTTACTTCCCACGCCGTCGGTGCAGGCTACAAGGACGGGATTTTTATAGTTTTTTTTGAAAAGTTTTTCGTCGTAATCGAGTCGAAACATCCCGGCAAAGCCGCCCTTTGCCGCTGTTACTCTCGGCCCGAATGTACTTGTGAGATGTCGGTCAATGAGGTCGAGCGTTTTTTCACCCGCCTCGATATTTACACCTGAATCCTTGTAGGTGATAGAGTTGACCATCTCAATTTAAGCCTCAGCATTACGACGGTTTTTTTGTTCGAGCCGCTCAGCCTATCTGGGAATCATCGTCCTGGTTTAAGCTGTCAAACATCCGCATCTGATAGTGCTCCATAGCATATTTATTGAGTACTATATTAACGGCAATAGGATAATTACCCGCCCAGCAGGCGGTGCAGTAATGCTCATCCGGCAGGTTAGCGCATTCGAGGAGACCCTGCAGTGACAAGTAGCCTATGCTGTCAACCCGCAGGAACTCTTTTATCTCGTCGAAATTGCGTTTGTTCGCCAGCAACTCTTCTTTGGTAGGGAAGTCCACCCCGTAAAAGCAGGCATAGCGAAGAGGAGGACAACTGACTCTCATATGAATTTCTCTGGCTCCAGCCTCCCTAAGCGCCATTATCTTACCGCGAGTGGTTGTCCCGCGTACAATGGAATCGTCCACCACAACAATTCTTTTGTCCTTTACCACCTCTTTTACCACCGAGAGTTTCAGTTTGACCGCCATTTCCCGCAATTTTTGAGTTGGTGCAATAAATGTCCTTCCGACGTAGTGACTTCTGATAAGCCCCATATCAAAGCTCAATCCGCTCTGCTCGGCAAATCCTACCGCCGCCGAGGTCCCGGAGTCCGGCACGGGTATTACGACGTCGGCTTTTGCAGGATATTCTTTTGCCAGTTGCCGCCCGAGTTTTTTTCTGAACTCGTGGACATTTTCACCGAAGATGTTACTGCTCTGCTTGGAGAAATATACGTGCTCGAACGTGCAGTGCGCCGGTGTAATACTGCCTGGTTTTACAAAATACCTGCTGGATAATCCGTTCTTATCGAGGGTAACAATTTCGCCCGGCTCGACGTCTCGAATATATTCGGCGCCAATTGCATCGAATGCGCAGGTCTCACTGGCTATCACAAAAGCGCCGCTGTCGCGGCATTTCCCGATGCTTAATGGCCTGACACCGTAAGGGTCTCGTGCCGCTTCAATTCTGTCGGGATATAAAAATAACAAACAGAAAGCTCCCTGAAGATGATTCAAGACGTGCCCAAGAGGGTCCGGTTTGCTTATATGGCCCGGCTTTGCCAGGAGGTGGATAATTATTTCCGTGTCGGAGCTGGATTTAAAAATGCTTCCGTACGCTTCGTACTCGTCCCGAAGAATTGAAGCATTGATAATATTGCCGTTATGTGCCACTGCGACCTGCCCATTGGAATATTCACTCAGGAAAGGCTGGCTGTTAGTTTCTCTGCTCGAGCCTGACGTGGAATAGCGGACGTGTCCTATCGCAACTGGATTGCTGAGTTTGTTAAGTGTGTTTGAACCGCTTCGGAAGATACGGCGTACAGTACCCATTGCCGTGTAACATTTTATGAATTCACCGTTGGTCGAGGCGATACCCGCCGATTCCTGCCCCCTGTGCTGAAGGCTGTAAAGGCCGAGATAAGTCTTTTGGCCTGCCTGCCGGTCGCCGTAGATAGCGAAAAGCCCACAGTTTTCTTTCTTTGCGTATTCCATAGATTGTTAATGTAAAACACCCAAATCGGAAATTATCGTGATAAATAAAACGGTAGTGTAGTAATTTGCCCTGCTTAAATCAAGCATTCAATCATTTTTTGTTATCATTTTGTCAAATATTCTGATGCCGGGTATTGATAATAGTCAAATCCACCGGGAGTTTTTGCTGTGATTCTGCTGTGATGGTGCCAGTGTGGTTATGTAGCAATGGTGTTTACGGAAATCTCAGCAATATCGAGTGCATCGGTTTCTGTGTTCAGTTGTTCTACGAAGAGTCTGGCGGCTTGGAGTCTCTGCTCAGCCAGTTTTCGAACAGAGTCAAAGTGGAAACCTCTATCAAGCCTGGCCTGCCAATATCCGTACCGGGTCTTGTTCCTGCGTGCCTGAAGCATCCCTGCGATGCCTTTCCGGCGAGAAATATTGTGTTTGAAGTCCTGCAAAACACCGACCGCACCCATATCATCCAAATCTCTGGCATCTGAAAGTATCATCGCCTCAGTAAGCCTGGCATAATCACTCCCGCTTTGCGTTATTATACGGTTAATCCTGTTAAGCTGGCCCTTGTCTGCCAGGCCGGCCAACTGTTCCTGAGCTATTTCGGCACTGCTTTCAAAGAGGTTATCGATCATTGGACCGGCCTTGCAAGATTTATGGTTTGCCGAGAGGGACGAGCCCGGCTTTGCCGGGGAATGTTTGATATAGCCCGTCTCACTGAAATAAGCAGCTCCGAGAAGTGAAAGTTTATCGATATAAGGTTTGGCTTTGACTACTTCTTCCAGACCGCAGATGCTCCTGACGTTCAATACCACCCTTTCAGTTCGTTGCCATAATATGTTATCACATGTAGTTTCCAGACGGAGGTCATTTAATATCTGTGCGGCAATTTTCCTGAGTGTTTTTGTATCAAGCATAAACTTTTCATCCCTTCTCGCATCTAACAGGTTTTTTTATAGCAACTGCAAAGAGAGCCGTCAAGTTTTTTGAGTATTTCCATTGCAGAAAACTCGGCGTAGTAGTGTCACGTGTACAATTTGGAAATTTTCCAGCAAATATTCAAGAAATTTCCACCTAAATGACGATAACTTTAGTATAACAAATCCTGAGTCGAGGTTATTGGATTTATTTGCATCATCCGAAGTTCAGTTTTCAGAGGACGTTTCGTATGCCGAATCAACCAAGGGCGGCAAAAGTCCTGGCGGTATTTTTGCTTTCGATGACAACCGGTGCAATCGTGCTAATGGCGCTTGGGAGTAATCCTCCAAGCGAGGGGCCTTTTTGCCTGTCGAGTTATTATCGTTTGAACCAGCTCGAAAGGGCCATTACTTCCCGAGCACTCCAGTCGGCCAAACGGTACAATCGAATTGAAATTTACTATAGTGGCGGCGGTGCGGGCAATCTCGAGCAGTTAGCGGCGTTGGACGGCCTCGGAGAAGCCGGTGAAGTTAACTGCCACTTCGTTATATGCAATGGCCGGGGCGGAGAAGACGGACAGATACTCGCCTCTGAAAAATGGCAAAAGCAATGGTCGTGTGTCCCATGTAAAACCTGGTATGGCTCAGGTAAGACAATTCGCATCTGTATCATTGCAGACGCCAGGAACACCCCCCTTACCGAGCAGCAAACCAAACAAACTCAGGCCCTTGTAGAGAAGCTGTGCGGAAAGTTTGATATTCCTGTCAGCTCGGTTTTGTATCCCGTTGATTGGCGGTAATCAAACACATTTTCTGCAGGCTGACCGCTGTTTTCTAAGAAAAAACATTTCTCCGGGAACAAGTACTTCGGCAGGAGCGGTGGCTGATAATCTTTCTATTGTGCAGGCGATTATGCGCGGTTCTTTGGCAGATTTGATATTATCGTCAGGCAGCGTGAGTGATGAGTGGTTATTCTTTTGAGCCAAGCACTTTGAGCGAATCTTTGAAAATCGGTAGAGTTTTTACCGAGATATCCGGGTCGTAGAGATTTCCAGCCACTTCAATTCTGGCGACAGCGGGCGAGAGGCCTTCAGTCAGAGACTGCAGGAGTGATGGTTCAGCGGTTGCGAGTCTTCTGCCTCTTGCAGCGAGGGTAAGATTTACATTTGTCTCGGGCAGATTTATCGAGCCGCTGCCGGTAAAGGCCAGAGCGTCTCCGGAGAGGTCGATTTTTTTAACCAGAAGCTGCTCTGCTTTGATATAGGAATCCAGGAGTAGCCCCTCGAAGGCGAAGTCGCGTGGTTTAGTTAGTTTGAGGACGTAGAGTAATTTTGCCAGAGGTGAGAGCTTTCCGACTTTCATATCTGTAATTTTGAGTCTGCATTGGCCCGTTCGGGATTGTCGGCGTCCGGGTATTCCTGCAAGACTGAGGGCACCGTCCATTGTTCCTGTGCTGTAGTTTTGTAGTTCTCTGACAGAATCCTGCCGGCCGGGCTGGTCAATGCGATGAGTTAGCGGGGGGGTTGATTTTTCTCTGCCAGTGAGGAATGCTTTAAGATTGATATCGTCAAAACCGATGTCAAGGATGTATTGCGGCGGCATTGATGTCGATTTTTTGATTTTGAAATTACCGGTGATTTTACCGTTATAGAAATCTGCGATTAGATTTTTGGCCAACCACGCTTCGGCAGCGGGATTATAGTTGATATCGGCATTTATATTGGTCAGGTCTTTTCCCATTACTTTGAGGCTGAGCCGGTTCAGTTGGCTCCGACCATATTTAAAACCTTTTTCCAAATCATATAAGGTGTTGATTTTCAGTTCGCCTGACAGGTTTTCTATGTGGGCAGAGGTATTAAAGGAAGTCTTTTGGAATTCAGCTGAGCCGGCCAGTTCGAAGCAGAGATTGTTTGCATCCGAGCGAGATATCCTGACGGCTGGAAAGTTGAGGCTGAGCCGGCCGAGCGGTTCGAGCCGACCGAAGACAGAACTGATGTCGGGCGGCAGGTGAGGTATTAGTTCGCCTGTGAGTGGAATATCGGCGGCGTTGATTTCCATTTTTCCTCTGAGCAGACTGCTGCCTGTGAAATACAGGATTCCGTTGACATTAAGGTCGGAGGGATAATTGGAATCCGATGAGTTTGGTTCAACAATATCGGCGGCGATATTTTGCAGCTCGACTGTAAGGTGCTTGTCTGTTTTGCTCAAGTGTGCTCGGCCGGCAAGGTTGTTCACCGGATAAGGGAATTTGTCGGTAGTAAAGTGATTACCCAAAAATTCAATTGTAGCCTCGAAGCGTTCGGGCAGGTTGGCATCCAGCGAGTTCCAGCCGGCATTACAGTTGAGCGGTCCTTTAAGCCGGAGCCTGGAAATAGATTTTTTCAGCGGCAGCGGCAGCAGCGGGGACAGTTTGTTATCGATTTTGACGTCTTCGGCACTGAGGTTTAACCGGTAGCGGAGATTTTCTTTTTTATCCGCTGCCAGTAATCCCGTGACAAAGATTTCACCGGAACCGTATTTTCCGGTGAGCTTTCGTATGCGGACCTGCTCAGGGGTAAAGACGGCCAGGCCTGTAATATCGGTTATGCTGACAGGGGTTGGTTTCATCTTCAGGTCTGTGTGCTTGAAGGTAACATTGCTTTCGAAAGTTGTGGTGCCCTGTTTTTTACTGGGCGTGAAAACAACGGTTTGAGCATCTATAAGACCATTGGGCTCGAATCGGTCGTAGAGGAGTTTCTGAGCGGGCGGAAGCGCGCTAGCGAGCTTTGAATCGAGTGGAACGTTGGTGGCATTGGAGGTGATATTATAGTTCGGGTGCGGTGATTTTCGGTTTGTAATTTTCCCGTTAATGATAATAGCGGCCCCGCCTGATTTCGCATTGATGTCTGTGATAATAATGGAATCGCGATTAAACAAAATAGTGCCGGTAAGATTTTTTACCGGGTACGCAAAATGACGGAAGGTGCTGCTGACATCGAGCAGCTTGATTTCAAGGAGATGTTTTTTCTCTTCACTGGACCGACCTGCGACAGAATAATTTATGGCAACTACACCGGCTGGTTCGAATGTGTCCCACAGGTGTTTTTCGCGGTCATTAAAGGCCTTGTACAAATCTTCATCAAGGGTCATATTGTTACTTGTAATATAAAGCTGATATCGGTTCGGAGGTGCTGAATCCGAGCGTCTCTTACGGCCCCCGAGAAATAAACCGTTGATGGCAAGATTGACATCGTCGTGCTGTCCGGTCAGGTTTTTTATCCTGACGCTATCGTCGGTAAAACTGATGGTGCTGTTTATGTTGTCCAGTGCGTAAGGGAATTTGGCATCGATTAAGGAGACTTTCTTGCAGGTTACCTCTCCGTTCAGTGTAGAGTCATAGATTTGGTCAAAGTTTCCGCGGGCGGTCAGCCGGATGTCGAGGTTGCCCTGTGGGGTGTAGCGGCGGATAAACTTTTGAATCTTTGCGAGGAAGTTGTGCTTTTCAGGGAAAGTTTGACGTTGATGCGCAGTCGGAGGAGGCGTTCTGAGCTCTGTCACCATATCGGTGATTCGCAACTCGAAGCGGTAGTCGTTATTTTCGTCATAAGTTAGCTGGGCGGCCATGGTATTGATAGCCCAGAATCTTTCGAGTGTGGAAAGGTCGGCCGAGGCGATGCCGCCGGCGAAAGTTATCACACCCTGCTTTATAACACCAGTAAGTTTGCTTTTGCCGAAAGTGGCTTGTTTGGCGGTTATTATCTCGAATCGGTATGCTTTTTGCGGCCGCTCAGCGGGAATAAGTTTTGCATTAACCGGTACTACGGCGACGGTTTTAATCTTCCCATCGGTAACAGTTGTGTATTTCAAAGTGGTATTATTGAGTGTTATGACGGGCAGGTGTTGAGTCGTGACTTGCGGAAACTCGAAGTTTAATGAAGGTGCGTTCCATTTTTGTGTATCGGTGTTGTACTGGACGTTAAGGGTGCAGTCGTTAATAGTGATTTCTTTTAGTTCGGGGCGGAGCAGCCAGAAGCTGCCTGCACGGAATCGAGCGTTGACGGACTGTGCTTTTAAGATTGAGTTGTCGTAATCGGCAGACTGCTCAGGTCTTATTATTAACCCTTTAATGGAGACAGAACCACGAAAACCCAAATCGAAAGAGGTGGTTTTTACCTGGGTGTCGGTTAGTTCTGCAATCTGGTTCAGGGCAATCCGAGGAAGGATTTTTCCTGCAAGAATGAACAGGAAAAACACACCGGCAAAAGTAATAAATAAAGACAAAAGCAGATACAGCCTCTTTTTATACTTTTTGCTGAAGCGATGGCTTAGTTGCCGGCTGGTATTTTTTCGGTAATTTTCCGTCACGACGGTTACTGTAAATCTGTCAGTTTCTTTGTGCTCTGTTATTGTTTGATTGCGGCCCTTTGGGTTTGATAGCTTTATCGGCGATGTCTTTTCTGTAGTATGCATTTTCGAAGTGGATTTTTTTCACCCCCAGGTAGGCGTTTTCTTTTGCCTGTTTTATAGAGTTTCCCAGCGCGGTAACCCCGAGGACTCTGCCGCCGTCTGTAATTAAAGATGAATCCTGCCTTTTTGTGCCTGCGTGGAAGACCATAATTTCATCCGGCTTTTCGGCCTGTTCAATGCCGGTGATTGTCTTTGCTTTTTCGTATTTACCGGGATAGCCGCCTGAAGCCATTACAACACATACGGCCGGCCTCTGGTCCCATTGTAATTGCACCCGGTCGAGTTTTTCTTCGCAGACAGCGAGGCAGGCCTCGAGCAGGTCGGATTTCAGCCTTGCGATTATCGGCTGAGTCTCAGGGTCGCCGAAGCGAACGTTGAATTCGAGTACTCTCGGACCGCCGGCAGTAAGCATCAGGCCGGCATAGAGAATGCCTTTGTAAGGCGTGCCGTTTCGGTTCATTGCGTCAACGACCGGCACAAGTATTTCACGTGAGATTTGGTTCATTATATCTTCGGTAACGACAGGTGCCGGGCTGTATGCGCCCATACCGCCTGTGTTGGCCCCTGTGTCGTTTTCGCCGATTGGTTTGTGGTCCTGGGAAGACTCCATTACGTAGATATTGCGGCTGTCAACGAAAGCAAGTATTGAGGCCTCCTGGCCGAGTAATTTATCTTCGACGATAATTTTGTCTCCGGCTGAACCGAATATTTTGTCGCACATTATTTTCTCTGCCGCGATAATTGCGTCGGCGGGGTCGTCACAGACGAACACACCTTTGCCCGCGGCGAGCCCCGATGCCTTTACGACCATCGCTTCGTCTCTGCTGGCGATGTAGGCCTTTGCTTCAGTGAATTCCTCGAAGACTCGTCCCTCGGCGGTTGCGATTGAGTTAGAGCGCATAATTGCTCTGGCAAAGGCTTTATCCGCCTCCAGACTCGCGGCTGCGGCGTTAGGCCCGAAGGCATTTATGCCGACGGCTTCGAGGGCATCTACTATCCCTGCGGCAAGCGGGGCTTCAGGCCCGATGATTGCCAATTCAACATTGTTTTGTTTTGCGAAGTTGACAAGGTCGGTAACCTGGTGCGATTTGATGGGAACATTCTGGCCGATTGTTTCGGTGCCGGCGTTACCGGGTGCAATGTAGAGTTTTTTTAAGTGCTGCGACTGGGCAAGTTTCCACGCAAGAGCGTGCTCGCGACCACCGCCGCCTACAAGAAGTACCTGCATCTTAAGCCCTCATATTTGCCCCGCACACCGGCATAGCTGCCGCTGTGCAGGATGGATTAACATTTACTCATAGAAAATCAACTTTGGCTGCACGCTTTTTTTAAGGCTTGATAGCCAAAATGTGCCATTAACTCATCGAGAATCAGTATAGCGGTATAATTTTCCGCAACCGGCCAAATCCGGCCCACGATAGTCGGGTCGCGCCTGGTTATAGCTGCAAGCTGTTTGTTTTCTAGGGTGTATTTATCAATTGTCTTTTGTGGTTTATCGATTGTCGGCGTGGGTTTAACGGCAAGTCTGACAACGATATCCTGGCCGCTTGCCAGGCCGCCGGTAATCCCGCCGGCATTATTAGATTCGAACCGGACCTTTCCACCTTCCGATTTCAACTGGTCATTGCACTGATGGCCTGTCATATCTTTGACGGCAAAGCCCGCCCCGACCTCGATCCCCTTGACGGCGCCTAATCCTAACATTCTGCCAAGCGCACAATCGAGCCTGTCAAAAACAGGCTCACCAACCCCGGCCGGAACACCTGTTGTTACAACCTCGACAACACCGCCGGTGGAATCGCCCGTCTTGGAGACTTCATTACAGGCATTGACCATTTCCTCGGCGGTTCGAATATCGGGGCAGTTCAGGATATGGTGAACTCCGTATTTTTGTTTGATTTTCTCCGGCACAATTTTCGGCGCCTTGCTTCGGATTTCATCTATTTGCTTCTCAATTTCAGCGAGAACGGCAACCTTTTCCAGAAATCGCATCTGCGATGTGATACGGCCTTTGACATATATTTCCTGATAAAACGGGTCGTAATCACGCCTCATCCTTTTATAATTATCAGTGTACTCGAATACTGTGCCGGTGTCGGTGTCCGGGCAGCGCACGCCGGCGGCTTCTTTAATGAATGAGCATACTCTTATTCCGCATTCGGCAAGGATTCTTTTGGCGACATAGCCGGCTGCAACTATTGTGCTTGTACGCCTGCCGCTGAAAAGCCCGGCACCGATAGCATCGTCATCCGGCCCATATTTTATAAACGAGGCATAAGAAGCGTGCCCCGGGCGTGGTGTCCGGTTCGTATCCTGATACTGCTTGATATGGATGAAATGCCGGTCGAGATTGGGGATTAGAATCGTAAGAGGTGTGCCGTTAGTATGATTTTTATTCCCGGCGTTTTCAACGGTATCGGCTGCATTGAGACCGCTGTATATAATCGGAAGGTCGGGTTCTTTTCTGGGGCTGGAAAGCTCATCGGCGCCGGGCTTGCGAAGAAGCAAATCGGAGTATATCTCCTGTTCTGTAAATTGCATTCCCGGTGGATGCCCCTGCACAATAGCGGTTAATCCTTCCTGATAAGAGCCCCCGGCCACCGTTACCTGAAACATTTTTCCTATATTACAGCCAATCATCTTTTTTCAAGCCTCCAAAACTAAAATCTGGTTCGAATAAACAGAACTCCTTCGGTTTTACCTTGTAAACACCTCGAACTTCTCCCAGAAATCGGGAAAGGACTTACCCACGCATTTTTCATTTTCTATAACCTGGCCGCCGCATCGCAAACCTGCCGCAGCAAAGCTCATCGCAATCCTGTGGTCGTTGTGCGGGTCTATTACAGCCGGCTGAATCTTCTCAGCCCCTTCCACCAACAGCGAATCACCATCGTACGAGGCTGTAACGCCCATCTTGTCCAGCTCCGATACCATCACCGCAATACGGTCCGATTCTTTCATTGTAAGACGAGAAACATTAGTAAATCTGCTCGTCCCTTTTGCAAACCCGGCTGCAACTGACAGCGGCGGCAGCAGGTCGGGTATGTTACCCATATCCCGCTCGATTGCCTGCAAAACACCTCCCTCAATAGATACTGCTTCGCCCGTTACAGTAACGCTGCATCCCATCTTTTCGAGTAAGTTGACAAAAACTTTGTCGCCCTGCCTGCTTGCCGGATTCAGACCTTCGACTGTAACCTTTGTACCACAGATGGCCGCAGCAAGAAAGAAAAAAGCAGCACTGCTGTAATCACCTTCGATTTGTATCCGGCGCCCGCCGTATCTTTTCCCATTCGAGACCGTTATCAGCTTATAGTCCTGGTTATCCGCCTGTCCGCCAAATTCCCGGAGCATCTGCAGGCTGATGTCGAAATACGGCCTCTCGCTCATCTGGTCCAGGCATTCCAGCGTTACCTGTTTATCTGCATAAGGCGCCGATATCGCAAGAGCGCTGAAGTATTGTGACGTTTCACCGCCTTTAATACCAGCCCTGCCGCCTTTGATGCCGGCACCGAAATTCTTCAGCGGCAGAAAACCCTCCTTTTCGAGGTATTCGATTTTACAGCCAAGCTGCCTCAACCCCTTCACCAGCTCGCCGAGGGGCCTTTGGCACAGTCTCTTGCTGCCGGTAATACAGACAGGCTTAATCGCAAAACACGATGCCGCCGTCAAAAAATTCATCCCTACGCCGGATTCACCAACGTCGAGCTTTTCTTCGGCTGGGGCATAACTCCCTGAGCAGCCGGAGACGGCAATGAAATTCTTGTCCCGTTCAATTGTTACTCCGAGGTGGCGCAGGCACTCGATAACATTCAACTGGTCCTGGCCGACAAGCGGGTTGCAGATAACACTTTGACCATCGGCCAGTGAGCCGATTATTAACGCCCGAAGCGTGTGGGCCTTGGAAGGCGGGGCGGTAATGTGAACGTCTTTGTTTTTAATCAGGGGCACAGTTTTCATAGCACTTTTTGCTGCGAAGGTAAGACTTCTTTCACTTATCTCGGCAAATGCTGCCGCATCGTTGCACATTTTACCGGGTGTTTTTACCAGAAAAATGAAATGATTAAAAGAAGTTTTTTAACCTGGAGGTGTCTTACCGGCCAACCTTTTGATACCACGGAGCCCGGCGGCCCAGATTATCCATAAAGACCTTGAAATCTGCATGGTCAATTGCCCCATCAGCGGTAATATCGCCGATGTAGTAGCTCCACGGCTGTTCTGCAAGTTTCAGGGAGTTGTTAATCAAAATATCGGCATCATTGATATCGATTATACCATCGGCTTCCAAATCGAACCAGCAAATTTCCCTCTCTGCCGCATCGGCCTGTCGGCTGTCGGTTACACTCCAGGCAAGAGCATATCGAGACTCGCCGAAATTGGCGTCGATAGCACCGTTATTGAGCACCACAAGTATATAATCACTGTAACCGGCATCCGTGCGGTGATAAATATGCTCAACGTTATCATTTGGGCTGTCGCTGTAATCGACAAGATAATTGTTATCCGGATTGTTTGCGTCCACCGCCCAGAGCTCCAGTCGCAGGTCGGAGTCTCTTTCGGGCTGAGGGTTGAATGGATAAGCGGCTTCGTAGTGCTTGTTCCAGACGAGTGTGGCGGAGAGCATTTTCTCATCGCCATTGTCGAGTTCGATACTATACACATAACCAATGCCGGAATCCGCTGAAAGCTTGTTGTTATCCCATCCCGCCGGCGACACCCCGTTAGGTTCTACCCGACCGGAAACCAGATTTTCATAAGCTGCCACCGCATCGACCATCCCCGCACCCTGCGCGTAGTCCAGAGGCACATTATGGTCATCTTCGCGGCTTAACAGGCCTTTGTGCCAGTAGGGTAGTTTCTCTGCGGAGTTTAACAGAATGGCTTTTAACACACAATTGCCGCCCTTTGTTGACGGCAGCGCCATAGACAGATTTGGGTCCGCTTTTGCCTTTTGAACAAGCATCCCAAGCGTGCCGGCCACCACCGGCATAGAGAAACTCGACCAGTTGCCGGCGGCCTCATATTGGTTGGGTTTGTCAACCGAGGCGATAAGGCAGTCTGCAGGAGCCACAATATCCGGCTTGCATCGTAAATCAGCCGAAGGTCCGAAACTCGAGTGTTCCGGCTGAGTTAATGAAAAATGAGACAGACTTACATTGACATCGCTGCTTTGTACCGAATCGACCACTCCCACACCAATTGCGTTTGCGCCGGCGGCGGGATAAAGTACCGGGTCGGCTACATCGCTCCCGTTGCCAATAGCGCCGACCACGAGCAAGCCCTGCTCCTGGCACATCCGCTCAATACCACGGCTCCACCACTGAGGATATTGAACTCCCATCCCAGCCGTTAAAATATCCGCCTGCAGAGGACTTGACGGAAAAACTTTACTCTTTAGGAAATGCCAGAACTCATAAACATCTGCACGGGCATCAGGCACTACACCACGATAACCGACCTGTCTCGAGGATAGTTTTACGGCGTTTGCATCTTGTCCAAAAAGAATCGAGCATATCGCAGTTGAATGACGCGACACACCTGGTTGTGATACGGCTTCGTCATAAAACCTGAAATGTTTGTTGCTGAAACAGTTATGGTTGACATCCGGCCGATAGTCATCCTGTGGCTGCCCGTCCTTATAGGTGATACTGCGGCTTATAACTGCAAACCTGACCCCTGCACCCGTCAGATTCGGTTCTATCTGTCTTAGCCGCTCTATACCGACCCATATCAGCGATGCCGGCTGCAAAGAAGCACCTTCAACCTCATCGGCGAAACTACTGACGCCCGACACACACAGGATGAGAAAAACCCAGCCGCTTAACAGCAAAGTGATTTTCTTGTAATAACCCTTCATCTTGATTGGAACCGGAAATCAAGGCAAAATGCCTACCCTGCCCCATATCTTCCTCCTGCCGTGCAAACCTTATTTTCAGCTTGTTCCCCTTTGCTAGCTATAATATCATAAAAGCACTGTCTATTCAAGTAAATTCACCCTTCGGCCTGAAAAAGAATGTTGCAAAACAATCGGAAAAAGTGCCTTTGCGAGCTTGATTTGGCCTAATCTAACTGCTATACTCAGAGGGAATTTTCGACCAGAGGTTTCCAAATTATGAAGGTAATCCTGAACTGCGAAAAAATCAGCCATATCGTCGAATCACTCGCATCCCAGATAGCCTCGCATATCAGTGCCGGGCAAAATATCGCCGTTATCGGCGTCCGCAGCAGGGGGGAGGTCCTTGCACAACGCCTTGCCCTGCTGTTATCGGAAAAAACAGGGAAAAAATTACCTTCCGGAACCTTGGATATTACTTTGTACAGGGACGATTTCAACGTATCTCCATCGCCGAGCCAACCCAAGGTCAGAACCACCGAGATACCATTCGATATAAGCGATAAAATCATCATTCTAGTCGATGATGTCTTATATACTGGACGCTCTGCGAGGGCGGCAATGGATGCCCTTATCGATTTGGGCAGACCAAAAGCCATAAGATTGGCCGTCCTGGTTGACAGAATTGGCAGAGAGCTGCCTATACAGGCCGATTACAAAGGCCACAGGATAGACATCCAGCCCGAAAAAGTCGTTCATGTGCAATTGCGTGAAACAGACGACCACGAGCAGGTAGTCATTGAATAGCGCATTACAGAAAACACAAAAAATGGCTTTCAAAAGAAAACCGAAACAAAGCAAGTGGACAAGAAAACACCTGCTGGGACTGCGAGAACTCGACAGGGCAGAGATTAACTACATACTCGATACGGCAAAGGGCTTCGAGCAAATCAGCAGCAGGGCGGTGAAAAAGGCACCTACTCTGCGGGGAAAGCTTGTGGCGAATCTCTTTTTCGAGGACAGCACCAGAACCAGAAACAGTTTCGCTCTGGCTGCCGGCAGACTCAGCGCAGATGTCCTGGATTTTACGAAAAAAACAAGCTCTGTCAGCAAAGGCGAGACACTTCTGGATACGGCAAAGAACCTCGAAGCAATGGGTATAGACATCGTGGTAATCCGACATAGTGCCGCAGGTGCGCCGTTGTTTCTGAGCAAAAATATAAACGCCTCCGTTGTGAACGCCGGCGACGGATATTGCGAACACCCTACACAGGCACTGCTTGATGTCTATACTATAAGACAGCTTAAAGGCTCACTCGAAGGACTCAGGATAGCCATTGTCGGTGACATCGCTCACTCACGCGTAGCACGCAGCAATATATGGGCTATGACTAAACTCGGCGCCGAGGTCACACTCGTCGGACCGCCTACACTGATGCCTTCCTGCCTGGACCAGTTGCCCGTCAAAGTCAGCTATTCACTGGACAAAGTAATAGAAAAGGTTGACGTCCTTAATATGCTTCGCATCCAGTTCGAGAGACTCGGGGAGAACCCCTTTCCGTCTATGCGGGAATATTCTCATTATTTCGGGCTTACTCTCGAAAGAATGAACCGCGCAAAACCGGACGTTATTGTAATGCACCCGGGCCCGATAAACCGTGGAGTCGAAATGGAAAGTGAAGTCGCAGACGGACCGAACAGTGTGATACTCCGGCAGGTCGAAAACGGTATCGCAGTCAGAATGGCCGTTCTCTTCCTGGTAACACAGGCCGCTATGAAAGGTTAATCGAGTCCGCCCCTGGCGGCAAGGGTGTAAAAACCAAAAAGAAGAACTTTATAAACAGCAAAAAAAATGCCACATAAAATCCTGATAAAAAACGGGCGAATCATCGATGCCGCCGGCGGGCTTGACCGGCAGGCCGATTTACTCATTACTGACGGCAAAATTGCAGACATCGGCAAAATAGACAGAAAAACCGACACCGTTATAGATGCCGCAGGTAAACTGGTAACACCAGGCCTGATTGACATACACGTCCATTTTCGCGAACCGGGTGACGAAGAGGAAGAGACTATCGCCAGCGGCTCGGCTGCCGCTGTGGCCGCCGGCTTTACCTCGGTAGTCTGTATGCCGAATACCAACCCGCCGATAGAAAACGAGACTGACGTCGAATACATCCACCGAAAAGGAAGGCAGGCCAGAAACACACACATATATACAATGGGTGCGCTCACAAAGGCCAGGAAAGGCGTTGAGCTTGCAGAAATGGGCCTGATGAACGAAGCCGGCGCCGTGGGCTTTACAGACGATGGTACAGGAGTGCAGAGCCCTACCGTTATGCTGAGGGCACTGAAATACGCTGCTATGTTCGACACCCTCATCGCCCAGCACTGCCAGAACGAGGCTATCAGCCAAAATGGCGTTATGAATGCAGGGCTGCAGTCCACCATACTCGGACTGCCGGGAATCGACAACCTCGCCGAAGAGTCAATGCTCTGGCGCGACATCCAGCTTGTCAAAAAGACCGGCGTTCGCTATCACGCCCAGCACATCTCAACGGCCGGGTCTGTCGAGCTTATAAAACAGGCAAAAAAACAGTCACTGCCGGTAACCTGTGAAGTAACGCCGCATCATTTGCTTTTGACAGAGAATGCCTGCTGTCAATATGACACCAAATATAAAGTCAACCCGCCGCTGCGAACCGAACAAGACGTTGAAGCGCTGCAAAAGGCCATAGCGGAAGGCTTCATTGACGCACTGGTAACCGACCATGCTCCGCATCTGAAAAGTGAAAAAGACCTCGAATTTACTGCCGCTCCATTCGGCATAGCAAGTCTCGAATGTGCACTCGGGCTTTACGTCAAAGCCTTAATCGAACCAGGTATCCTTGATTGGCCAACACTTATCAGTCTGCTCACCGACAAACCAGCCAAAATAATCGGAATCGAAAAGGGAACACTGCAAAAAGGCCGGCAGGCCGATGTTACTATTATCGACCCGCAGGCAACGTACACCGTTGACTCGGACAATTTCCGCTCGAAAAGCCGAAATTGCCCTTACATCGGGTGGGAATTGACAGGAAGATGCGAGACAACTATTGTAGGCGGCGAAATCCGATATCAGACAACATAACTCCTGTCCTCCCGATTTATCGGGATACATCGGGACAATACGAGATACGAAAAATGCCTTTTATTATTGATGGCAACAACCTGCTGTGGGCCGCCAACGATGTGCCCGAAGTGCCGGGCCTGCTGAGCGATATCAAACTCTGCGGCATCCTCAATCGATTTCTCAAAAGATACAGAGACAACGCTGAAATTGTATTTGACGGCCCGGAACCGAAAGAAAAAGGCCGATTGCTGGGCTTTTCTCAAATCGAAGTGTCATTCTCAGGCGTGAAAAAAAATGCCGATACCGTAATAAAAAGCAAAATAAAATCCTCCTCCGCACCAAGAAAATTGACGCTTGTAACCAGCGACAGAGAGCTGCAAAAACAAGCAAGGACTGTAAAAGCACAGGTCATAAAGGCACAGCTTTTCTGGAAAATAGTGAAAAAACAACTGAGAGAAAAAAAGCCAGAACACCGAGAGCACCCAGCCAAACAGACAGGCCTTAACCGGGCAGAGACAAAACTGTGGCTTGAATTCTTCGATATCGAGAAAGACTGATTGCTTGAATTCGAAGCTCTGCAATAAGACCAATGCGAGAATATACCGGAGACAAAACTTTTATGATAATGACCAGACAAGAGGTCCGAGACTTTGACAATTGGGCCATAAACGTGCTCGGGGTTCCGGGCGTTGTGCTTATGGAAAATGCCGGCCGAAACTGTGCAGAATTCATCGCCGAAAAACTTACGCACAAAAGCGACCCTGTAGTCGCTGTATTCTGCGGAACCGGAAACAACGGCGGTGACGGCTATGTAATCGCCAGGCATTTGTTAAACAGCGGCTTCAGGGTAACCACTGCTCTCTGCGGCGACCGTGAAAAAGTCAAAGGCGATGCAAAGGTCAACCTGAAAATTCTGGACAGTATTCATGCTGCTCCGCATCAGCTCGATATGCGCCGGGACAGCCTCCAACGGCAAATCGAAAAACTCACCAGAAATGCCGATATGATTGTGGATGCAATTTTCGGTACAGGCCTGCAAGGCCGGGTCCGCTCACCTTATGATACGATAATCGCAGCCATCAACGCACACAAGTCTCTGCGATTCGCCGTTGATATACCTTCAGGCCTGGATTGTAATACCGCAGATGTGCTCGGCGAAGCCGTTAAAGCCGACTATACCGTAACCTTTGCAGCGATGAAAAAAGGGTTCGTAGTTTCACAGACGGCACACGATTATACCGGCCGGATATACGTCGCCGGAATTGGAGTTGAACCAGCAGAAAACAGCTCTTTCAACTGCACTATGCATAAACAGTGATTAAAACGCCCCAACTTTTTGAGCGCGAGACTTGTAGCCGATAAAATACAAAAATCTGTCCGTATTAAAAATCGGAATCCGCAGCTTATCAGCGCCTTCTAACACCTCCTGATAGTCGGCATATTTCCTCCTTGATTCCTCATACTCTTCCATGGCCATTGGGTTCCTTTCCCTTTCCTCAAAGGTCGGTCTGTCACGAAGCTTCGGAGGCTGACCAAGAATCACGAAATTCGTATTGACGCCGACATTCTCTTCTACCCTGCCGTTCCACCTCTCCACTAACCCGATTATTTTGGCTTTGCCGCGGTAATCGATGTTACCATCGTCATTAAGGTCGAATTCGCCAGCAACTACAAAACTATAAGTTTCACTGCGGTCCCAGATAAGGTTTATAGCCACATCGCCAAGAACTATAGGGTTCTTAATCTTGGAGCGAATAATCCGTGCGGTGCTGGTATTTTCGCCAACGTCATAAATCTCCACCTCGGCTTTGCCTTTCCCGTCCTTTGGGATCGGCATATTTCTGTTGTACACCGAAAACGTCAAACCCTGGTAAACCCGGCTCTTCCTGCCAATATCCAGATGCACTACATTTGCCTGGTTGTCAATCAGTATTACCTCAGCGTCTGCATGATAAGCCGGTGAATTCGCATCATGCGGTGGAACTACCGCCTCAAGCCGGCCGGTCACGCTCTCAAGCCTTTCACGTGTAAGGCTCAGCTCCGCCTCGTTCTTGAGCAACTGCTGTCTGATGTC
>Ga0180437_10003969_pt1 | contig 21482 bp, 23 predicted proteins | sample SS_ome_4_FD_132410 | JGI IMG/M metagenome (GOLD analysis project Ga0180437, IMG submission 132410) | Hypersaline lake sediment archaeal communities from the Salton Sea, California, USA - SS_3_D_1 metaG | ecosystem: Environmental > Aquatic > Non-marine Saline and Alkaline > Hypersaline >...
GACCCCGCAAGCTCGGCGTCGCTTGGCTTATCATACCCAACTATGCGACCGTGGCGGAACGGTAGACGCGGTAGGTTGAGGGCCTGCTATCCTTCGGGGTGTGGGAGTTCGACTCTCCCCGGTCGCACGAGACAGCTCGGAAAGACGAGCACGGCCCCCTCTCCCGCAAGGGAGGGATTGGAGAGGGTCCGACCCACCCTCGGCCGGAACGGGTCTTCCTTGGGGACGTGGCGTAACTGGTAAACGCACCGGAATTGAAATCCGGCTTCAAAGCGAAGTCTCCGCTCCCGCACTCTCTCCTTCCACGTGAGGGAGACACCGCGAAGAGCCTACAAGCACTTGCAGGTTCGAGTCCTGCCGTCCCCACCACGAAACAGCACAAGGTTCTCCCATGGGTCAAGACCGGGCATCGTTTAGGGCCCCGACTGGAGACTCGGATGGGGTGTGGTAGGTTCGACTCCTTCGCCCCGGTGGAAGCTCGACGTGAGTAGAGCGGCCCCATCACCTTGGACTGTAGAGCGGACGCCGGCTAACTAGGCGTGACGGCTCGGAGAGACGAGCATGCGGGCAGGTAGCTCAGTTGGTAGAGCGGGGGCATGAAAAGCCTTGCGGTTTCCAGCTCCGACACTCTCCCCCCACGCCGGGGGACCTCGTCAAGAGCCTACAAGCATTTCCTAGCGGTGGTTCGAATCCATCCCTGCCCGCACCATTCACAAGGGAGCCTTGGACCGGAAGGTCGGGTTGAGGAACAGCGGCTTGCACAGCCGCCGCCGATCAAGCCAAACGGGTGTGGTATCCAACCCACGGGGACGTCAATCCCGACCGTCTCAGAACCCGATAAGCTCGGCTACGCGGGTACCCAATCCCGCCTCCCTTTTTTGCCCCACGCTCCGGGTAAGCTCGCTGGTCTCCAAAACCGGCGGTATGCGAGGTTCGACTCCTCGGTGGGGTGCCACGGTGACCGCGAAGTCTCCCGAGCCGCGGCTAGGAGATGGTCACCCAGAGGCGTGCTCGGGGAGCCGCCGACCGTAAATCGGCCGGAGCACCGCCGGGTTCGACTCCCGGACGCCTCGCCTATGGACGGGTAGCTCAGATGGTAGTAGCACTGCGTTGAAGCCGCAGGTGTCGTCGGTTCGAGTCCGACCCCGTCCACCAACTACAATCGGAAAGTCTGGCTCGGGCGAGGGAGCTTGTGCTCACCCGCAAGCGCCGCCTTCACCACCAAGGTCTGTCCGTTCAAGGTCCCGACCCACTCACGCATGAGGTCGTGGTCCTCGAAAATCTTGGGCACTCCCGTGCTCCCCGTTGCCGGGCGGAGCCCGACTTTCTTTGCGAGGTCCTCGGCACGATCGACGGCCTCCGCCATCATTTGTCCGCGGTGCTCGTAGTCTCGGTCCGACCAGTTCTTCTCGTCGAGGGCTCCCGGGAACACGAGGACGAACGTGGCCCCGTCCCGCTTCGCCCACTTGTAGAGCTTCAAGTAGTCGGGCCCCCATTCCAGAGATCGAAGGGCCTTTGCAACGGTCCCCGCCAACCTATCAAGGTCGGCCCGACCATACTTCTTGAGGACATGTCCCGCGATCTCGTCTTGAGCGTCCTCGTAGGCTTCGTAGCTCGCGTCGGATTCGTACCCGAGAGAGATCACAGCCTGGCTGATCGGGTCGGCCATGATCTCGTCGAATTCCATCCACATCTCGGAGTCGCCACCACCTTCTCGTGTGACGTTGTTCTCCCAGGCCCACCGGACTAGCTCCCGGTGATGGTCCTTCAAGAGCGTGTCGATCGTGCTCTTGGGGAGGACGGCGGCCCTCTTGACCAGAGGGAGCAGGTGACCGCGGAGGTGCGGCTTCTCGTAGGCGAGCCGGATGACCTTGGATCGAAGAGTGCCCATTACGATGCCTCCTACCCGGATAAGCCTATAGCCCAACTATCGTGCCGAAGTGGGGGAACTGGTAGACCCGCGAGATTTAGGTTTTCGTGTCCGAGAGGACGTGTCGGTTCGAGTCCGACCTTCGGTAGTTCACGAGCCCGAGTAGCTCAAGTGGTAGAGGCTGCGGCGTTAAAAGCCGTGAGTTCCCGGTTCGAATCCGGGCTCGGGTACGAACACGGGGGAGTAGCCCAACGGCAGAGGCGCCGGGTTCAAGTTTCGGTCAGTGCGGGTTCGACTCCCGCCTCCCCTACCAACCTACGGAGTCCTCGGAGGCTTCTTCAACCCGGCGAGGCCGAGGTCTCGGGGGTTCAAGGTGGCCTCGTCGAAGGTTCCGGGCTCGCCGCTCACGATCATCCTCACGAAGATCTTCCCGCCGCGAGTCCCGTGGATGTCGAAGTTCTCGACGTGGAGGTCCCGTGGCGTCTTCATGGCGGCGGTGTAGAGGGCTTGTTTCGCGTCCGACAACCGCTTATCGAACAGCCTGGAGTCGCCGCCCGTGAACGTCGTCCATATGATGAGCCAACGGCCACCAAAGCTGACCGACCCGTACACGGGCTCACTCGCGGCCTCTCGGGTCAACAGGGGCAACAGGTCGCCCCGGAGGTGGGGCTCACGGTACGCCAGGCGGATCATTGCTTCGCGGAGACCTTCACTCATGGGCCACCTCCTACCCAGTCCTACGCAATAGGACCTCTAACGACGCCCTCGTAGCTCACTTGGTAGAGCACCGAATTCGTAATTCGGAGGTAGTCGGTTCGATCCCGACCGAGGGCTCCATCAACTCGACGGGGTAGGTAGGCTATGAAAGGCCCACCCTCCGACGACCCGTGGTTCCACCTCTACATGGACGGCCAACGCTTGTTCTTCACCGGCTCGCCACCGTCCGTGTCGGCGTTCTACTGGGAAGAGGAGCGCGGTTGCTTCGTGTCGATCAAGGGGCGCGACCAATTCGACCTCTTGACCATGGCCCGCCAAGAGGAGTGCCGGATGTGTAGGAAGAGGTGCGGGTGACGTGCCCCCGTAGCTCAGTTGGAAGAGCGCCGCACTTGTAATGCGATGGTCGTCGGTTCGAGTCCGGCCGGGGGCTAGCCGTGCCCGTGTAGCACAACGGTAGTGCGCCGCCGTGGTAAGGCGGAGATCGGGGTTCGATTCCCCGCATGGGCTCCAACTAGGTCGGGAGAGGCTTCCACCCATCGAGGCCGAGTCTCTTCGAGGGCATGTCCTCGACGAGAATCGAGGCACCGATCGACGACTCCTTCACGCGGATCTTGAAGCTGCCGACCATCTCGCGAGGTTGAGATTTGCGGGGCTCGTAGTGGATATCCCACCCGTCGGCCCAGTAGCCCATCTGAGTGAGGGCCTTTTGGGCCTCCTCGCGGACCTTCAGCAGTCGGTTCTCGACCATCTTTAGGTCGCCCGTGATGTGGTGCATACGACCGAAGCCGGCGAACGAGGTCCAGATCCAGATGGAGTCATGGCCATCGTAGTGGCCGTAGATCTTCGGCCACACGCCATACCCGGCCCCCTTCTTCACGAGCGGAAGCAACTCCGCCCGCAGATCGGGCCGCTCTTTCGCGAGTCGGATCACGCGGCGTCGTAGGGTGTCGTCCATGTCTCACCTCACACGGTTCACCTAGACCGTGGTATAGGAGCAATAGCGAAGCCACGAGCCCCCGTAGCTCAAGGGATAGAGCACTCGGCTCCGGACCGGGAGATAGAGGTTCGAGTCCTCTCGGGGGTAGATAAAATGGGGCACCGGGTCAGGCCTTGGCGGGAGCAGCCCAGCCCCTTACATGAACAGCACGGCGAGGTAACGCATGGAACTGGTCGAGGACGTCCTGGTCGGGTGGGAGGACATGGCCGGCAAGACCACCGTCCACAAGCAAATCAACGCTCTCCTGACGGCGATCCATATCGGCCGGAAGAACATGCCCGCCGACGAGTGCGAGGACGAAGCCGGCGTGGTTCTGGGCATGCAGGGGCTCGTTGAGGCCGGCGAGTGGGACCTCCGGGTCTTGTGGTTCTTGAAGGAGCGGTTCGCAACCGCCCGCGAAGCCGGAGGGGGCAAGAAAACCACGCTCCCCGAGCGAGAGCCCGCGTGCGAGGTCTCGATGCCGCTTATCGAGTACGTGATCGAGCACTATGGACCCGTCCCGGAGCACACGCTCATCGACCTTGTCGAAGCCGCCATGCGGAGGATTGCCCGAGAGGTAAGGGGCCCGACTTGAAATCGGAGGCCCGGGTGGGAGCCCGGCGGGGGTTCGATCCCCTCATCCTCCGCCAAGGAGAACACCGGTGAGCACGACCTATCACAAGCAATGCAAGCTCGAGAAGAGGATCGAGCAAGGCGTCTACTACACCACCCACTCGTGGATCCCGGCCAGGTACGCCAAGGTCGGGAAGCTCCTCGATCTCAAGGACGACGACGGCAACTGGGACCACGGTTGGACCGTCAAAGAGGTGTGGGCCACGAAACCCACGAACGAGGTCCTCGCCCGCGAGAACTACCACCGGAAGCACCGGGACGGGTCCGACGCAAGGCGCGACAGCGACGGGTGGGAGACACCCCATGGACGCCGGGCGCCCGTGGGCTAGTCGAAGAGGCGCTGGTAGAACGACACGACGGCGCCGAGGTAGCGCTTCCACCGCTTCGTGCTCTTGCTCGCCTTGTACTCGTCCCACACGTCTTCGATCTCGGCGATCCGGGCGTGTTCCTTGTCCATCTCCCCCATGAGCACGTCGAGGTCCCCCCACGTGTGGACGAGAGGCCGCACCGAGTAGAACCTCCAGGAGCGCCGGTTCTTATCCCAGTAGAAGGACCCGATCCAGGTGGTTTCCGTGCCGAGCCCGTCCTTGAACACCGAGACCCGGCCACCCCGCTTGTCGGCCCCGAAGCCGCGAGCTTGGAGTGCCGCTATGATCTCGTCGGCCTGGCCCTTTAGGAGAAGCGTAGGGGGCTCATAAGTATCCATGGGGTCCTCCATCTACGGTTCGAGCAGGCTCTTGTCGTAGTCGTCGACCGCGAGTGCGGCCTCCGCTACGACTTCCTCCACCCATTCCGGGGAGAGGGCGATCGTCTCTCGCGTGTCCTCCCGCGTGACGGACAAGAGGATCAACCCGATCGGGTTCGAGGATCGCCCGTAATCCGTCGCCCAGTAGGCGGCGAACACGGCCTCGATCTCCGGGGCTGCGTCCATGTCAGGCAATGCCGGCCGGAAGCGGACGGATACCAACAACCGCCCGTCCGTGCCTCGTTTGATTTTCGATTCCATCTCATTGGTCTCCTTCGGCTTTGCGCTACCTACTCCGGGGCGCCTCACACTAAGCCCGCGGGAGGGTGATCCAAGCGTTCGACCACGACCCACCCAAAGGACCGCCAGCGGCCTTCTGTTAGCTCCCTCTCCCACGAGGCAATGATCACCGAGCGGTGCCCTTGCCGGAGGGCCAGGCGGCCCTCTACGCGGTCGCTGGGCCGGCTTGTCGCCGTGATCGCCCATGCGGAGTCGTAGCGGAACATGTCGAACGGGAACATGCCGGCCCCGGCGACGATGAAGTACCACGGCCCGAGCGGACTCCGGCCTCTTGGCCGGGGCTTGGGCTCGTGCCACGGGTGCTCGTAGAAAACGTCCTCGGCCGATTCCATGGGTCACCCCGTCTTCGCCACCCGGCGTCCCCGCCGGGAGAGCATTTTCGAGTCCACGACCTCGTTGAGCTTCTTCACGAGGAGCCGCGGAGCGTCCGCGAACCGGGGCGAGTACACGTAGTCGTCGAACACGTCCGCGACCCGCTGTGCCCCGCTCCCAACGCCCACGCCGATCACGTGGATCCCGGCCTTCTTCGCGAGCCGGATTTGCCGCTTGATCACCGGCGTGTGTCCCGTGTTGGGCGCCCCGTCGGTGATGACGAAGGCCACCCGGACCGCCTCAGCCCGCTCGCTCAGAGCGTCCAGTGCGAATTGCACGCCGTCCGCCATGGGCGTTCCGCCCTCCGCTTGCGTGTTGGCGAAGCGGTGACGAGCGACCCGGAAGGGCTCGTCGAAGGTCTTGAACACGTCATGGGTGACACCGTGGACCCGGTGGCAACCGTCGTGGGCGTCCGCGTCGATTCCCGACGCGCCCCGACCGTCACGGAACCCGGCCGCCATGACGGCGCCGCCGAGTGCGTCGATCGGCTCCGCGAGGGCCACGCACATGCGGGTCGCGTCCACGAGCCGCCGCTTCATAGAGTAGCTCTCGTCGATCTCGATCACCACCGCGATCGAGGTCTCGACCTTCTCGTCCACCGCGTAGAAGGCCCGGTTGGGCTTCTCTCCGGCGACCAGCGACGCCTTCGTGTCGACGAGGTAGCGGTCCGAGAGGTCGCGACCACGCCGCACACCGTGGACCGTGCCGGTCATTTCGGCCGCCCGGACGATCTGCCGGAGCCGGGACCGGAAGAAGGCCGCTTCCTTGCGGACGGAGCCGAGGATCGTGCGGGCGCGCTCGTCGTCCGCCCCCTTGCCCGAGTAGCTCGCGGGGACGATCTGAACGTCGTCCAGGCCCGTGTCGTAGGGGTGGTAGGGGGCCTCGCCGTCCTTGACGCCGTCCCGCTTCTCTTCCGTCTCCTGGGCCTCGTTCACGGCCTCCTCGAGCGCGCTCTCGTTGTCGTGGATCCCCAGGTCGTCGTCCGCACCCTCAAGGGCGTCGTCGGCAATGTCCGACCAGTCGTTGTCGACCTGGTCCTTGCCTTCCGAGTGCCCCCCGCCAACGTCGCCGGGGTCTTCCGGCCCGTCGTCCGAGCCGCTCGTGTTCCCGTCCGAGTCGTCGTTCGTGCTCGGGTCCTCGGCGCCCTCCGAACCGGCACCCTCGGCGCCGTCGTCCGAGTCGTCGCCGGCTTCCTCGGAGCCACCACTCTGTGCGTCGCTGTCGGCGCCGTCGTCGTCGCCGTCCTCACCCTCGGGCTCACCGCTCCCGGCGTCTCCTGCGTCGCCCTGTGCGTCGCTATCGTCGTCCTCGGAGCCCTCTCCCGCACCGTCGGAGTCACTCTCGTCGGTGTCGTCTCCCTTGGAGTCGGAGCCCTCTCCGCCTTCGGAGGAGTCGGCCTCGTCCGAGTCGTCGCCTTCGGGCTCGCCCGAGCCCGCGGAGTCCTCGGCACCCTCGCCGCCCGAGCCCGACTTGCCCTCTTCCGGCTCGTCGTCCTCTTGCTTCGGGTCCTCGAAGCGAATGTCGTCGACCGGCTCGTCTTCTTCGTCCTCTTCGTCCTCCGGGACGTCCATTTCGTCGGCCCACCCGCACACGGAGCACGTCACGATGCGCTTGCCCTTGACCTTGTTCCCGTCGGCGTCCCGCTTCGGGGTGATCGTGAGCTTGGAGCCGCGGGCTCCGCACGCCGGGCAGTGGATCTTGCTCGACACCGCGTACAGGGCCGCGATGACCTCGAAAGCGAGCCGGAGGCACGCGCCGTCGTCGTCCTCGCCCAACGCGATCGTCTCACGGAGCAGGCCCGAGAGCGGCCCGTTGAGAACCAACTCGACCGCCTCCGGGTTGTCGGCCCGGTACTTCTCCAGGGCCGCCTCCTGCGTGGGCGTGACGTACCCGAGCCCGACGTCGCGGAAGGTCCGCATGACGATCGACAGGGCGCCTCGCGTGTTGGCACCGTGGGAGCGGGCGTTCTCCTCGCCTTCGGCTTCCATGCGGAGAATGAAGTCCTGCAAGTCGTGGAGCTTCACGAAGCACCCGGGGAACTCGACCCGGAGGAGCCGCTCGATCCGAATGTCCTCGATCACGTTGCTCCACCGTTGGATCATGGCGTGGAAACGGTTCCATTCGGGCACCGAATCCCACACGTCGAGGATCCACGCGACGTCCGCGACCGCGATCGGGCTCCGGCGCGAGTAGTAGGTGTGGCCCGCCTCGTGGATCGAGCCGCCGATCAAGGCGAAGCCCGTCCTGACCGTGAGCCGATCGGGGGTGCGGGCGATCACGATCTCGCGGCGAGGGCGAGCCGTGGCGTTGGTCTCGACGACCATTTTCTTGAGGTCGTCCCGGGTGGGCTTGGTTCCCGGGCGGCCGACGATCCACTTGCACAGGATCGAGGTGAACACCCGGAAATGCCACATGTCGCGGTTGAAGAACCGCTTACCCCGGGAGGACACGGGCGGCGCGTCGCTTCCCAGGAGCGAGACGACCTGGGCGCGATACGCGGAGCGCCACTTGTCGCCGCGGATCGTGGGGGTTTCGGATTTGGCAGCCATTGGGCCTCCTCGCCGGCCACCGTGGCCGGCACGCCCTACCTACTCCGAGGGCGCTTTCGACTAAGCCAAAAAGGCGTCTCCATAGTAAGGATGGGCGAGAAAAAATGCCGGTGGGGGCTTAGTCGGCCGACGACCGGAGTAGGAAAGGCGAACGGTGGCCCACTCCTCCCCGGTGGGGGACGAGGCCCACGGAGGTAGCCAATGGAGAACGGGATCAAATGCAAGGTCTGCGGGTACGAGGCCCGCGACTACCTCGGCGATCACCTCGTCGAGGCTCACGACCTGACGGTCGTGGAGTACGTCGCGAAGTACCCCGGCGCTCCGACGCTTTCCCAGCGTCTCCAGGACGCTTTTGCCGCGAAGGCAAAGACGATCCGAAGGACGGGCCCCCCGGCTCTCGACGATCTCACGATCGAGTTTGCGGGCGTGACGTTGCCCGTGAACACCTCGGTCCCCGCTTCGGCGTGCGGGACCTTCCCCGACAACTACGTGGTGCCGGAGCACGGCGACCTTGGCGAGGACGTGCAAGCGCTCGCGCTCGTGTGGGCCGACCCCGAGTGCCCGCCCACCTTCATTCACGGCGAGCCGGGTTGCGGTAAGGACGCGCTCATCAACGCGTTGTCCTACCTCACGCGGACGCCCCTCGTCACGCGCTCGATCGTGCCGGGTACGGACATCCAATCGTGGTTCTTCACCCGCGAGCTGGACGAGCACGGCACGAGCTACGTGCTCGGGCCGGTGCTCATCGCCCTTCGCGACGGGTTCCACTGTCCGGACGGGGTGGTCGTCCCCCACACCTTCCACATCACGGACTTCGACCGCGCCGACAAGTCGCAGGCCGAGTACCTGCGCCTCATCACCGATACGATCGAGGGCAAGGTCGTCGGCCCGAAAGGCGAGTGCTTCCCGATCTACCCGGGAACGCGGGTTGTCGTGACCGCCAACTCGGCGGGTGGCGGCGACGTCCGAGGCCGGTGCATCTCGTCGAACCCGATCGACGCGTCGATCCTCGACCGCTTCCTCGTGGCGCTCCACTTCCACCAACTCGATTGGGCGGACGAGGAGAAGATCATCCGGGCCAAGTTCCCGGTCCTCGGTGAGCGCTGCCCCGGCGTGTTCAAGGTCATGGGGCGGATCACCACGGCGCTCCGCAAGGCGATCTCGGACGAGACGCTCTACGCGGAGTTCTCCCACCGTGGCGTCGTCTCGATTCTCAAGCATGCGACCCGCCTCGTCCGCCAAAAGGACGGGATCCCGACCAACCTCATGAAGAAGGCGGCTCGGGTGTGGGTCGACAAGCTCCCGGACGACGACACCCGCTCGGTGGCGTGGAACGTCATGGACCCGCATATCAAGGGCGGGGCGCTCGACGCCGGCAACACCTCTCACGTGCAGACGGGCACCAAGACCCTCGCACAGGGCTTCTAAGGAGGACCCAATGAGCACCAAACTCACCGCCAAGAGCTTCCGCGACGACCTCCTGACCGTGCTCGGCACCGAGTCCAAGTGGGAGGCCGAAGCGGGCGTCGACTTCAACACCGTGATCGACAACGTGTGCGCCGCGAAGGGCGTCACCCGCGATTCGCACGGCCTCCGCGACTACGACGACATGCCGTACGTCGTGATCTGGATCCGCGACGCCTTCCGGTGGGCCAAGCGCCGGGGCCTCGGCGTGCAGGTCAAGCGGGGCCAATGGGCGCTCACCGAGGACGGCCTGGAGAAGGCCGCGGACCTCGCCGGCCACGTCCTGACCGTCGCCTCGGTGGACGACGACTCCAAGGCGGACGAGAGCACCGGCCTGTGCCTCGTGGTGGGGCCGGGGAACCCGGACGAGGGTTACCACTCCGACCCCTACGTGCGAGCCACTGCGGCGAAGCAGACCGAGTGCTACGGGCACTACTCGGCGAAGGCCCCCACGTGCTCCACGTGCGGCCTCGTGGGCGGGTGCCAAAACCTCGTAGCAGCCCTCTACTCGACGATCGCCGCCGAGCTTGCCGAGGCGGACAAGGCCGAGGCCGAGCGCCTGGCCGCCGAGGCCGCAATGGCTAGCACCGCCGCAAAGGCGACCGCTCCGAAACCGACTTCGACTCCCGCGGCTCCGGCCCCGACCCCGACCCCGACCACGCCAGTGGCTCCGGCGGGTGGTTGGGACAACACGGCGATCCAGCCGATCGTCTCCTTCGTCGACTCGACGTGCTACCGGTGTGGCAAGTCGATCCCGAAGGGCGAGGACTGCTACTGGGTGAAGGACGGCGACCAGAAGGGCGGCATGTTCCACCTGGGTTGCAAGTAAGGGAAGGACTATGAGCAAGCGAATCAAGATTCTCCGTGGGCTCTTGGCGGCACTCGAAGCCGAAGCCCACGCCATCCACGACGAGATCACTAAAGGCGGCATGTCCGTCGAGGACGCCGTCACCCTCGGCGGGATCCTCGCCGGCACCGTGAAGAAGGCCAACAACGCCTTAGAGCCCCTCAAGGGGGCTCTCCGGGAGGTTGCGGTCGACCAAGCCAACGGCTCTCCGGGGCCGCAGTACTTCGTGTCCCCGGACGGCTCCAAGTGTACCGTCGTGATCCCGAAGACGACCCTTCAGATCCGGAAGGGCACCGATATCGAGGACCTCAAGGGGACGCTCGGGGACGCCTTCGATGCTTTCTTCGAGACGAAGGTGAAGTATAGTCCCCGCAAGGACTTCCAGAGGGTCGCGTCCAAGCATGCCCACGCGAAGACCGCCATGGCGGTGGTCGACTTCACCGACGGGACACCTCGCGTGTCCTTCAAGGGATAGGAGGCCCCATGACCTTCTTCTTCGACGACAGCTCCTCCCAGCTCGCCCAGGTCGTCGCCGAAGCCGACCGCTTGGCCGAGGACCCCCGCGAGTTCTCCCCGGCCGTCTGCGAGCAACTGGGGCGCGTCCTGCTCGCCATGTATAACGAGCACGCCCACCCGGCCCGGATGTTCCACATGATCTCCCAGGTAGCCGACTCCGAGAAGCCGGACGTCGCCCTCCTGCTCCCGCTCGCGTGGGCGGCGGCCGAAGGCGTGAAGACCACCCTCGATCCGACCGGCGGAGTCAACTGATGTCCACGGACAGCTTGCCCCTCTTGCTCCTGATCGTCGGGATCGTCGTCGTGGTCGGAATCACGATCGAGGTATGGATCCGACGAGCGGATCGGAAACGACCGCTCGATACGGTCGTCCGAATCGACGGGATCAAGGTCCCGGCCCGAGTTGATCGGAGAACCGGAGAGGTCTCGACCAACGCCCCCTTCCGACCCGGTCAAAGCATCGAGGTCTCCTACACCTACACGAAGAAAAAAGATCCCGTGTCAGATCGGGAGGTTTGACCCAAAAGCACGGAGGCCCCTAAATATGGGGCTTGACATGGCCGTCCTAGCGACTACATTCGAGACGGCGGCGCGATCCGCGTCCGCTCTACTAGGAGTACGAGAGCTTCGATGTTGAGGAAATCCCAGCTTCATACCCAAAAGCCCGCGGCGGTCGCCGAAGGCATGGGTGTGGTCTGTGGAGCCCGCATCGAGGCCAATGGCGATCCGAAGGGGGTGCCCGACTTCTAGTTCTTACGAACACCAAGGCTAGAAGCCGGGCACCTGGGAAGGAGCCCGGCTTTTCGCGTTTCTGACTCCGCCTATCGAGGTGGGAGTCCTCCCCGGAGGTCGCTCTCCGGGGGCAAGGCGTCGGCGGCGGCCGACACGAATCTTTGGCAACCGAATACCCCTTGCGGCGGCGCCCGGAGCCCACCGGGCGCCCCGCACTATGCCCTCGTGGCGCAATTGGCAGCGCAACGGATTCTTAATCCGGAGGTTGGCGGGTTCGACTCCCCCCGAGGGTACATATGCCTTCCATAGCTCAATGGATAGAGCACCGGCTTGTGGCGCCGGGGATCTCGGTTCAACTCCGAGTGGTAGGCCCAATGTTGCGGAGTAGAGGAGTGGTCGTCCTCGCCTGGCTCATAACCAGGAGATCGCGGTGTTCGAATCCCGCCTCCGCTACCAATCCCTGGGCGTAGCTCAACCAGGAAGAGCGCCGGCTTTGGGAGCCGGAGGTTTGCCGGTTCGATCCCGGCCGCCCAGACCAAGCATAGGACCCTAGCTCGTGGGAAGTGGTCGATCTACCTAACGGGAGACGAGACGCCAGCACCACGAGCGAGGACTGTGAAGACCCGACGGCGAAGGCTGTCCCGCCCTGGAGATACGGTAAGATCGCACGGGGACCACGGGCACGGTCGGGAACGGGGTCGGGCGGGAAGGAAGATCCCGTCGCGCCTCGGGGGCAACCCGAGGACTACGCTGGGGAGTAGCTCAACATGGTAGAGCACTTGGTTCTGGCCCAAGAGGTCGTGGGTTCGAACCCCACCTCCCCATCCACCGTGGTTCCGTAGCTCAATGGTAGAGCTTCCGGCTGTTAACCGGATGGTTCTAGGTTCAAGTCCTAGCGGGACCGCCAAACATGGGGCCTGGACGTGCCGGGTCTCTCCCATCCCGTGTGACATAGGATAGAAGGTCACGGCCGCCCGAAAGGGTATCCGCCGTCACGCGGAGGTCGGAGTGCCGGGTTCGACCCCCGGAGGTTCCACATGGGGGTGCGTGCGCTTGGATGTGCAAGCGGCCTGTCTAGTCGCTGCGAGCGGGTTCGATTCCCGCCACCCTCGCCAATCCAAGGGAGCGTGGTCTAGTTGGTTTTAGGACGCCGGCCTGTCACGTCGGAGGACGCGGGTTCGAGTCCCGTCGCTCCCGCCACTACTGCGTAAAGGGAGATCGATCATGGGTCGGAAACGGAGGAGTAGGGCGCCACTACCTTGAGGTCGTCGGCCCCGGGGTTGTGCGAGGAGTCTTCGACTTCTACGAGACCTTCGGGTTACCCCTCGACATGATCCTTGATCGACTCCGGCAACACGGGCTCCAACCGGATTGGAAGCACCTCCTCCAGAGGATGACGGACGCCGGTTGGCACCCGGATCGCTCCTACCGGCGTCTCCGGCAACTCGTCGGGGACGTCTACGGCCCGAGATACCGGGCCGCATGGGAGCACTACATGGGGACGTAGCTCAGATGGATAGAGCATCAGCCTATTAAGCTGAAGGTATTGCACCTTTCCGCTCCCGCCCTCTCCTTCCATGCGGAGGAACACGCGAAGAGCCTACACGCATCGCAGGTTCGAATCCTGCCGTCCCCACCCTTTACCCGGAACGCCCCGGCCCTACGCATCTCCCTTCGGGGGAAGACGGCAGTAGGCGTGACACCTCGGAGAGACGAGGACCCATGCGGGCGTAGCTCAACGGAAGAGCATCGGACATCCAATCCGAAGGTTTGCACCTTTCCGCTCCCGTACTCGCTCTCCACGCGGGAGCACTGACGACGAGCTTACAAGCATTACTGGGTTCGACTCCCAGCGCCCGCTCCATGTCCCCATCGTCTAGTCGGCCAAGGACACCGGCCTCTCACGTCGGAAACTGGGGTTCGAATCCCCATGGGGATACCAACGGGGTGTAGCGCAATCTGGTAGCGCGCTCGGTTCGGGGCCGAGAGGTTGCGAGTTCGAATCTCGCCATCCCGACCATCACTGCCGTCCGTCCGAGGGTGCGGAAGCCGCTTTTGAGGCCGCAAAGCCCTCGGACGGGCGGCCAATGAGGTCCCGTAGCTCAGTTGGGAGAGCGCTAGGTTTACACCCTGGGTCATGCGGCGGTTCGAGCCCGTCCGGGACTACCAACACGGCCCCGTAGGCTAAGTGGTTAAGCCGTCGGCCTTTCAAGCCGGAGACTGCGAGTTCAAACCTCGTCGGGGCTACGATCGGGATGTGGCGCAGTCGGTAGCGCGTTCGTCTGGGGGGCGAAAGGTCGCCGGTTCGAGTCCGGCCATCCCGACCATTTCGATAAGGTTCCTATAGAGCCTTCAGGGGTGACGGAGGTAGTACCATGCTGAGACGTAACCTCACCAAGCTCGCCCATGAGAACCCCGAAACGAGGGCAAAGCTCGTCCCCATGCTTCGTCAAGCCCGTGAGAAGCCCGATTGGACGCAACCGCCCGATCGGAACCTCACGCCCGGTGAGGCGTGGGCCAAGGGATACCCGCAGGGGTGGATCGACCTCTTCATCACGATCCCGTGGACGGAAGAAGTCGGCCGCCTCATCGCGAAGAAGCTCAAGCGAGGCAGCTCCGGGTGGGAGATGGGCTCGATGGCGAACGCCATTCGCCGGAAGATGGACTGGGAGACCGGCGAATCCTCGGAGTGGCCGGGGTGGCTCTCGATCACGGGTATCGTCACCGACCAGTGGGGAAACGAGTACGACCTCGACTTCGACGAGTTCTACGTCTCGCAAGAAGGTTCGATGGAAGCGGCCGAGTGGATCTTGTCCACTCCGGGCAGACCCTACAAAGAGCTGGCCAACCCCAACATGGAAACGTTCCTACAAGGGACCGGGTTCATGCCGCCCCACAAGGCCGCCCGCCACATCCTCAAGCATTTCGCCGGCCGAATCGCTATGAGACGGGGCGAGAAGTTCAAGGACATCTACGAGAAGGTCTCCGGTCGCGAATGGAAGGGCGACCCGTCGAAGCCGGTCCTTCTCCAGTTCTAGGCTTAGTCGGCGGCTCGTCGAAGTAGGGAGGGTGTCACCCACCAGGAGGCACCCCATGACCGAGCCGACCGAAGCCACCCTCTCCACCATGACCGCCGCCGAGCGTGCGGCGGAGATCAACGTCCCCACCCTCGCGTGGGTCGCCGAGGACCCCGAGCACCGGGCGGCGGGCGTGTTGGTCGAGGAGCAGAGCTTCTGGTCCGACCGTGGCATCCATACGGGGCTCGACCTCGAGCGGTCCCTCCTCGTGTCCGAAATCTCGGACTCCTACAAGTCGCTCCACGGGATCCGCCCCCGGTGGATCCGCACCGACCTCATGACCCTCGCCGAGCTTCGGGCGGAGTTGGACGCAATCGTATCCGTCCCGACCGAGGACGAGGTGTGGGCGGACGAGGACGACGAGGTGTGGGGCGAGTACCAGGCACGGTGTGAGGCCGAGGACGCGGAGGCACGGGCATCGAGGGCCGCCCAGGCGGCCCTCGATGCCCGTGAGGACGCCCTGTGGGCCGTCCAGGACGCCCTGGAGGGCTTCCGCGAGCGGCTCCCGTCGTGCGGCCAACCTCAGTGGTGGTAACCGCCAGGCGGTAGCCACAAGGGGCCTCCGGCGGGGACGTCGGGGGCTTTCGTGTTGTACGCGCGGATGTAGCACAACGGTAGTGCATAGCGTTGCCAACGCTAGGATGCGGGTTCGATTCCCGTCGTCCGCTCCAATCCGATCGCCCGCTAATCCTTCTATTCGGTGTCTCCGGGTAGGAGGTGCGGAATGTCCAAGCTCCAACTGAGGAAGCAACTTCGCGAGAAGCTCGCCGGCGGGATCGACCCCCAGGACGACATCCACGATATCGTCGGCAAAATGGTCGGCGTCGTCGACACGTTCGACTCGTCCGATATCGCCCACGCGACCTACGTGTTCGACTACATCCAAGCGTTCGACTCCGACATTCGGATTCGCAACTTCTGGTCGGCACTCGCGAAGGAGTACGCGGAACGCTTCGCCGAGTGGTTGGAGTTCGTGTTCCTCGACCGGGCGAACCGGACTCGCAACTCGAAACAAATGAAGGATATGATGGCGGGGCTCGAAGAGTGGGTCGAGTCGATCCCGGATATCCTTCTGAAGAAGGCGAAGCCTCAGATCACGCCGCACGTCCCGAAGAATTCGCGGTTTCTCAACTTCGACACCCTCGAGAAGATCGGGTCGAAGATCGTCCGTACCGTGTATGCGGACTGGGGTGCCGTGACCTCCGGACGCATGGCGTCAGCACGCACGGCCGCCGGCTTGTCCGATCTCAGTATCGAGTACAACCGGGCAAGCCGGAAATACGAGATCGAGGGCGACCGTACGACCTTCCGCTACAAGCGCACCCTGTACGACCTCGGCTTCCGGTGGGACAAGTGGAAGAGGGTGTGGGTCACCGACCAGATCGACTCGGATATCATCCGAGCGATCCCGGGCGCGAAGAAGCTCCGGGCGATCCGTCCTCCCAAGCCCGCCCCGAAGTCGGCTCCGACCCCCTCACGGCCCGAACCCACGGTCGAGGATCCGGCCCTCACGGTCGAGGATTGGTTCTTCGATACGTGGCTCCCGTCGAACATCGACCGCTTCTCCGATGTGTTCAACGGCTATGGCCGGACAGAAGGTGTCCCCTATTTCTTCAAGTTCAAGCTCACGGGACACGACGTAGAGATTGAGTTCAAGCGGAACATCAAGAGCGTCGAGGCGGCGAAGGCCGAGCTTCGCTCGCGGTACTCCAAGCAGAAGGACCGCGAGGGTTGGTTCGAGGCGCTCACGACCCACGACTTGCTCAAGGGGGCGTCGGGCGGCAAGGCCGCCATGCATGCAATCGACATGGCGAACAACCTGGAGCACACTCACGGCGCCATGATGGAGCACTTCCCGAAGGGCGTCGCGGACTGGTATCCGGCCTTCCTGGACTTCAAGTACACGGCCCACCCGCGGAAGATGATCCAGCGCATGCGGTCGGGGGACCTCCGGGTGATCTGCCGAGAGCTTCTCCCTCTCAAGGACCGGCAAGAGCGCCTCGTCACTCCGGAGACCCAACACCGGACTCCGAAGGGCCTCGCCCTAGAGATCACCGGCCAGAAGGGGAAGAAGCTCCAACGCGAGAAGGCCGAGGAGATCAAGAAGATCTACCCGGATATGTGGGACGACGTGGTCGCCCACATGGGCACCATGCCCATGCCGAAGGGGAAGAAGCGGATCGTCGGCTCCCCGCGGGTTGCCCGGATCGCGAACAAGTGGCTGCGCCGGAGCACCCGGAAACGGTAGCTTAGTCGACGACCTCCCGAAGTAGACAGATTGAAGGGTTCCGACCCAATAGGGTAGCCCCCTCGATCGGTGCCCGTGGATCGTATCACCGGCCGAGAAGTACGGGATCCACCGGGGCCCTTCTTTTGACCGCGTCCGAGCGGGTCTCGGCTGTCGGCTGCAACCCGGCATGACTCGGTTCGAATCCGAGCGCGGTCTCCATCTCGCTTTGCTCGGGGCGCGTAGCTCAGACGGTAGTAGCGCTACCTCGACACGGTAGAGGTCGTCGGTTCGATCCCGACCGCGCCCACCACGAGCGCCCGTAGCTCAATGGATAGAGCACCAGGTTTCTACCCTGATGGTTGGGGGTTCGAGTCCCTCCGGGCGTGCTTTTGGGGTAAGATGAGATGACGGCCACCTTGAAAACTCCTCGGGAGGGTTCGGCCGTCGTCTTCTCGCATGGCCCTCCCGAGGAGGTGCTTCGCAATGCGTCCTCGTAGCTCAGTGGAAGAGCACGGGCCTCCTAAGCCCGGTGTCCCTGGTTCGAGTCCAGGCGGGGACGCCATGACCGATGACGAGAAGAAACGCACCCTCCGGGAACTCCTAGCCACCCCGGAAGGCCGAGCCCGCATCGTGGCCTCGATGACCCACCCAGGACGGTGCGGGGGGTTGGACTACGACTCCGAGGGGCGACCCTTCTACCGCCACGAAGCCCGACCCACCAAGGAAGCCCTCGACGAGGCCCTCGAAATCCGGAAGAAGGTCGAAGGCTACGAACGAGCGGCAGAAAAAACGCAACACTTCCGTCCAAAATGAGCCCCTTCCATGTAGAGGGGTCGACGGACGGGTCTACGGGGCGGTAGCTCAGGTGGTAGCAGCAGCAGGCTTTTAACCTGTGGGTCGTGGGTTCGAGTCCCACCCGCCTCATTGCTCGCTATGCGGACGTAGCTCAACTAGGTAGAGCCCCACCCTTCCAAGGTGACTGTTGCCGGTTCGATTCCGGTCGTCCGCTCCACGGGGCCATAGCTCAACTAGGTAGAGCACTGCGTTCGCAATGCAGAGGTTGCCGGTTCGATTCCGGCTGGTTCCACTAATGTCTCCGTAGCTCAATGGTAGAGCACGCCTCTGATAAGGGTGAGGTTCCCAGTTCGACCCTGGGCGGAGGCACCATGAGCGCCCATAGTTCAGCGGATAGAACGGTGGCTTGCGGAGCCACAAACGGAGGTTCGATTCCTCCTGGGCGTACCAGGTACATGCACCCGTAGCTCAACGGACTAGAGCGCCCGGCTTCGGACCGGGTGGTTGGGGGTTCGAATCCCTCCGGGTGTACGTGAGCGCCCATAGCTCAATGGACAAGAGCAGCGGGTTTTGAGCCCGAAGGTTGTAGGTTCGAGTCCTACTGGGCGTTCTTTGTTGCGGGGTAGGGGAGTGGTCGTCCCCGCTGGCCTCATAAGCCAGAGATCGCGGTGTTCGAATCCCGCCTCCGCTACCAACAAGGGGCCGTAGCTCAAGGGTAGAGCACTGGTCTGGCAGACCAGGGGTTGTCGGTTCGATCCCGACCGGCTCCACATGGGGGCGTAGCTCAACTGGTAGAGCATCGGCTTTGCAAGCCGGGTGTTGGGGGTTCGAGTCCCCCCGCTTCCACTAACGACCCTATAGGCTTCTCCAGGTGATGGAGGTTGCCCATGAGACTCTTGCAGAACTTTTTCGAGCGCATGTTGGCCGACGGCGTGGTGGTCCCGAAGCCCTCCGGGAATAGCGTTGACCCCAACGACCCCCGGGGCCGGAAGCTATGGGCCGAGGACATGGCCTCGGCCTTCGTGAGCGACACCGGCTCGGTGCTCACCAAAAAAGTCGGCCCGGAGTTCAAGGACCCGGGCCACTACGAAGGGCACGCCAGCGGCCAAGGCGACGAGGTCGAGGCCGATGTTTCTTTCTCCATGAGCGTCGAAGCCTCATGGGAAGAGATACTCCGCTACGCGATCAAGTCGAACTCGGACCTCACCGACGAGGTGCGGTTCGACCCGAGAGCGCTCGCGAAAGAGTTGGCTCGGGACAAGGCCGCCCAGAAAGACGTAGCCAAGCAACTCAAAATCGACGGGTACCTGACCGCCAACGAGATCTACTGGGAGATCGACCTCAAGGCGTTCGAAGCGAACCTCGCGGAAGCGATCGAGAAGGGCGCCGAAGACGCCGACATCTACTACGTGGATTGGGAGTACCCGGACACGGACCTCGACGACGCCGACAAGTACAACGACGAGATCATCCTCAAGGGCCACGGGATCGAGTTCTTCTTGATCTTCTGGTACCGGGTACCGAAGAAGGAAAAGAGAGGCCGGTGGGCCGCCTGGTCAATGTTGCCCGGGAGAACCAAGCGGGCCGAGGACCTCACCCAAGCCGAGATCGTCAACCACCCCGAGCTGAAGGCTCTCCCGAAGGTATGGGAGCGAAAGCTCAAGAAGCTCGATCGAGACGTCGACCCCTACGCAGGACCTGGGACGATCCCCCTCGACGAAGCCCTCCAGAACCTCCGTTTCGATGTCGAATACCTCAAAACGGTCGCGTGGGACCTGGGGAAGGTCTACCGGAAGTACACCGGCCGTATGCCCTAGCCCTCGGGCTCCTTCGTCGGATCAACCCCGTCCGTGACCCACGGGTCTTCGGGACCGTGACCCCAACACCACTTCGAGTCACGGTGGCTCCACTTGGTTCTCCCAGGACCCCTCTTCCCTCGTTTCAGAGCGCGTTCCGCCTTCATGGCGGTCGACTGGTCCTTGTAGGGTCCGTAGAGCGCCCTGGGCACCCAGGGACGGTGCTTGGCGGTGTACTTGCCGCCTCCCTGGATCTCCCCGTTGTGCTGGCGGAGACGACGGCACGGGTCGGTCGTGCATCCGACGTAGAAGAAACCCGGCAACGGGTTGCCTCGGCGGCCGACCCGGGGGGCTTGCGATTGAAGGACGTACACCCACCACATGACGTGGTATTGTACCCCTCATGAGCGTACTAGCCGCCAAGCAAGTGTGGCGAGACCACGGGCACCCAGGACTATTCAAGCCCTTGTCGGAGCACACCGTCGAGATCCTGCTCCCCTTGGACGACAAGGACGACCAACTAGACGAGGGCTGCCTGCCCTTCGTCGAAGCCGTCCGGGCTTTGAAGCCCACCGGCGAGATAGCCGGACGCCTACTTCGGTTTGACGGCTGGTGCCTCGCCTGGAAAATAACCTTTGTGCGGGAGTAGCTCAGTGGTAGAGCCCTTGCTTCCCAAGCAAGATGTCGCGGGTTCAAGTCCCGTCTCCCGCTCCACGAGAAAAAGTGTCATAAGAGGGGGCTAGATCGAGTCCCCTTGGAGTAAGTAGGACACGACGGCGGCCGAGAGGTCGTCGGCTCTTTGACAAGACACAATCCGGCGCACCGCCGAGACGAGCCTACAAGCATTCGATAGGTCGATACCCTGATAAGGTATTGGTGTGGGTTCGAGTCCCGCATGCTGACTCTAACGCTCCCTCACTCGTGCGCCGGTCCCTTTCATATTTGGGCGTGCCCCAGGACGAGCCTACAAGCAAGATAGCTCATTCGGTAGAGCATCACCCTGTCAGGTGAGGGTAGTCGGTTCGAATCCGGCTCCTGCAACATGTAAACCGCTCCCCTACTCGCACGCCCAACCCTCTCTCTCAGCCGAGACGCCCTCCCCCCTTACGGGAGGTGGACGGCTTTCCCGCGCGAAGTCGGCGTCACGATCGCGGGGCCTGAGCTAGCCAGGGTGATCGTGGACCGGGGAACACGGCTAGCGCCCGGTGACGGCTCGGAGAGACGAGCACCTTTAATCCTCCCCGCATCCGGCAAGGAAACCCGCCGGAAGATGGGAGGGGGCCGTTCCCGGCCTAAAATGGGAATCCCGAAGTGCTTTGGGGGTCACCATGCACCATGCGGTTTGGAAGAACCGCTTCATGGGGGATGAATGCCGGACGGTCCGGCACCTGTTGTGGAAACAGGGGCGAAAGCCTTTCCCGCTCCCGCACTCTCTCCTCCGCTTCGCGGGGGAGACTACGCGACGAGCCTACAAGCTCAGAGGTTCGACTCCTCGCATCCCCCCAACGAACACAATCCGTCCCTTGCTAAGTCCTCCCCGACCTAGTGGGCACGGATAGGGGCACACTAGAGGTCGCTGCTACGAAACCGAAGTCCCCGGTGGAGCGGCGGCCCTTACTTCCACTCTTCAACTCTCTCCCCACGTTGGGAGATCCCCGAAGGAGGCTAGCAATGGTCGCACAAGGCCAGGGACAAGACCGTCAGCGGATCGAGAACCTCGGACCCGCCGAGCGGATCGTCCAGACCCTCACGACGTTCAACGACCACCTCGTCCACAACCGCCCCGGTGTCGTCACGCCGGACAACCGGTTCAGTACCGGTTCCCGGTGGGAACAGGTACGCGTCGAGAAGGACGACGAAGGCA
>Ga0180437_10003971_pt1 | contig 21479 bp, 38 predicted proteins | sample SS_ome_4_FD_132410 | JGI IMG/M metagenome (GOLD analysis project Ga0180437, IMG submission 132410) | Hypersaline lake sediment archaeal communities from the Salton Sea, California, USA - SS_3_D_1 metaG | ecosystem: Environmental > Aquatic > Non-marine Saline and Alkaline > Hypersaline >...
CTGAATCTGTTAGTAGGGCTCAGCGTAAGTTATGGGAGATTGCTTTGAATGAGTTGGATGTTGGTAATTATTCTTATGCTTTTAAGTTGCTGCCTGGTAATAAGAATGATTTTGAGGATTGGTTAATTAAGCGTAAGGTTTCTCAGGATACTTATAGAAAGTATTATGGTGCTTTTAATAATTATAATAAGCATAGTTTTATTTGTAGGGTTTGTAATGTGTTGGTTGAGTCTAATCGTAATCCTATTATTCATAATAATATTTGTTTGGAATGTAAAAAGAAGATTTATAAGGGTGAATGAATGAAATGGTACATACCAATAATTGGAATAGTATGTTTTTGTTTAGGTTTATTTGTATCTAACAATAATTTAATTACGCCTATGATAAATGAAGATTCTTTTTACAACGGATCAATTAATAGAACTTTTAATGGATTATATAATCATAATGGTAAATATTATTGTGTTTGGTTAGATAATGTTAGCATTAATCATATATTAAATACAGAAGTTCATGAACAATGCCATGCTTTAGTTGATGCAGATTATTGTCATTTTTGTGTTTATGGTGCAAGAACATTATCAGATTCAGAAAAGCTTTGCTAATAAAAAACCAAAATCATTAGCAAAGTTTAAAAATAATATTGTAAACCAAACACTTACGCTTACGCTTAGTATTAGATAATCTCTAGGGTGGTATGCTTTTTTTCTCATCCAAATGTAAACACCTAATGCTAAACCCATTACGAAAATATGTATTAGTTTCTTTCCTAGTTCTTTTAATAAGCTAAACCTTTCAGGCTTTGGTGCTTGTTCTAGGTTGTAAACCTTTGCTGCCACAGGATTAACTTCTACAAACTTAATTTCTGGTTTCGTTTTAGCAACCAAATAATTAGTACAGGCCAAAGCTCCGAAATTAGAGAGTACACCTACTATCATTAGTATATCTAATATGATTAATGTTTTCTTATGGGGGTTTTCGTTTTTTTCCATCTGATTTCTGCCTTAAAATAAAATATCTTAGTCCTGTATAAACCTCTAAACAGCGTTTTTACTAAGGATTTGACTGATTCTTCCAGGAGTTATGCCGATTTTCTTCGAAATCTCTCTATAACTCAGGCCTTTTTTCTTTAATTTTAGTATTTCTTTCAAATGTGGGTTTTGTTTGTATTTTTTACTGTTTTTATTTAGGATTTGTTTAGCTTCTTTGATAGTTTTGGAATAATCATCTGCTTTTATCTTTTTGTACTCTTTTAATTCTTCTTCGTTAAATATTACTCCTTTATGGGTTGAAAACCTTAGATTAGGGAATTTATTAATGTATTTGTAGAATACTGCGTAACCTATTTGTTTATAGTCTTTTTTTAAGGCGTTCATAACAATTTGCTCTTTATTCGGACTATCTCTATACATTATGCCAGTTCCATGTTTTGGAAGGTAAATTATGCCATGTAATTTGTTAAATAGTGTTAATGGTATATCTCTTATGTCTGTTGCTAGTATTCCCAAAAACATTTGCTGCTGCCTCCATCTTCCTGCTACATCAGCTATTTTCTTTCCTTCTTTGCTTAAACTGTGTGCTTGGTTATCTGGTTCATCCATGTATAAGGATTTCATAGCTCCGATTTTTGGGTATTCATCTAATTTATCAAGAAAATCTGATACTGTTGTAATGTTAGCTCTCTTTATGTCAAATGTAGTATCTAGGAAATAAAATAGGTTTATTGCTAGTGTGCTTTTTCCTGTTCCTCCGCTTCCAACTATTGCATAAAATCTTGTTCCTACTTTTTTAACCCAGTAGTATTCATCTACCATTTTAAATGCAACCCTGTAATCTATATAGCTTCTTTGAAATTTATCCCACCTTGAACTATAAAATTTTATGAATTTGTCTGCTCTTTCTTCACCGAATCTTTTTTTTATTTCTAGGTAAACGTCTTTTTTGTGTTGTTCATAATTGTCCGTGCTTCTTGTTACCATTTAATCCCACTCTACTTCTGGTTCTAAGAAATCATCTTTTTTACCAACTGTGAATTCTACTTGGCAGATTATATTCATTTCGTTTAGTAAATCGTGTAGTTTGTCTAATGCTTCGGTATTAACATTTAAGGAATTTTTATATTTTATTGGTCTGCTTTGATTAAATAATGTTTCTATTTCGTTTATTTCATCTTTTTTTTCCATTTTTTTCAACAGTCCTTTTAACATACCATACCATCTTTTTAGTGCGTTTAGTCTTGGTTGTTGGCTTCCTTCTATTGCATAGTTGTTAGCAATTATTTCTATTCTTTGTAGTTCCATTAGTTTAGCTAAGTCTTTATTGAAAGCCAACTTATCAGAATCATTTTTATTATTATATGCCATTTTAAACTTTTAATATTTTTTAAAAATTTAAAAAAATGGGAAAAAAAGCGTTAGTGGTTTTTGGTGTTACGCCTTTCCCTAAAGATTATTATTCTAGTGTTGCTTTGAATGTTCCATCATTCTTTTTCTTTATTTCACTTACTAATTCCTGGAATTCTTCTAGTGTATATAGTCCTTGATATTTGACTACTACTTTAATTTGTTCTGTTTTTTCTTCTACTACGAATCCTACATCATTTAATAGTGTTAGTTCTTTTTTCATTCTTCTTCACCTTCTAAGTGTATTTTATCTTTATGTTCTGATATTATGTGCATTAGATATAAGTGATCTACTTGTTTTTCTGTATATCCTTCAAGAATTCTATCACAGTATTTGCATTGTTTTTGTATCATTTATTATATTACATAATGTTAGATTATATATACTTTTCTATTCTTTATAATATATCTTGTAAAATATATAATAAAAAAAAGAAAGAAAAAGTTTATCTGTTTTCTAAGGCTACAAATCCCCCGAAAGCTGCCATTAAAACCCCTATGATAATTGCTGCTATAACTACGTTTCCAAGTGTTGGCATCTTGTCAGGTACTTTTGCTACACCATCGATTGCGTCGCCTGTTGCGTTGTAACTTATTTTACTTCCAATCGTGGGTGCTGTACTTGATAAGTCACCTGTTGTTGCGTTATAGCATTGGTTATCCGAAGTGTTATAATTTGCAAATGTTGAGTTGCAAGTATAACATCCTTCATTAGTTGAATCCCAATTATCGTATGATCCATCACACATCGTTTCCTTTGTGTCGGTTAATACTTCTAGGGAATATATGGCTAAAATCCCTGCAATCAGGAATATCACAACCACTGTTACTATTGATGATAATCCAAATGCTTGGGCTTTTTTACTCATCGAAGTTCACCTTCTCATAGAAACAAATCCACCAAATGCTGCTAACAATACGCCAATTATGATTGCTGCTATAACTACGTTTCCTAATGTTGGCATCTTGTCTGGTATTTTTGCTACACCATCGATTGCGTCACTTGTTGCGTTGTATGCTGCACCATTATCGGTGAGGTCGTCTTGTGTGTCTTCTAAAATATCTAAGCTAAAGACTGCGGCTAAAGCTGCGATTACAAATATAATAACCACAGAAATCAAAGAGCCAAGTCCAAACGCTTGTCCTTTCTTTTTTCTCATATTATTTACACCTCCTAAGTGTTTTTATTATATTTATTTTAGTTTTATTTAAAGTATATGGTACATATAGACCATTTGGAACATAGATATTTTATTACAATAATATATATAAAGGAGTATATATATTGTTATCAAAGATTAAAAGTTTTAAGCAAAAAAATGGGTGTAGCTCAACAACTAGCTGGTATTCAGCAAAAAAGAGAATCTGTTTCTAAAGAGATTGAGAGCTTAGAAAATAAAGGTTATACTCAACAAAGAGTTAAAATAGGAAGTAGATATGTTTATAGAAATGTTCCAACTGAGAAAAGAGTAGAACTTGAAAAAGAATTAACAAGATTAAATGAGTTGGAAAAGCAAACTAAAGCACAAGAAAAAGCTATGTTAGAAAGACAAATGCAAAAAGAGGATAGGCCAGTAGAAAGAGCTAAGGAAAGAGAAGAAAGAAGAGAATCAATTTCTAAGCAAAAAGAATTGGCAGCAGAAGGTAAAAGAGAAGAATATATCCAGGAAAGGGAAAGTTACGAGAAACAATATAGTAGGATGTCACCAGTTAAAACTCCTGAAAGTTTCTATGCTGAATATAAAGAAGTTCCAGTTAAAGGTAAAGAAGGTACAACTACAACTTATGGAGTTAATGGTAAAGAATTAACTGAGGCAGAGTTTAAAGATCAAACTGCTAAGAAGTTTCAGCAAGAGTTTACAAGAAAACAAGCGTTAAAGCAATCTGATAAAATTAATATTCCTCCTGAAACTGCTTATATGGATGTTCCAATAATTCAATATACTAAGCAGCAAAGAAAGAAGTATGAAGCTGAGTTGTCTGCTAAAACTAAAGATAAGACTTCTGAACAATTAATAAAGGAGGGAGTTATAAGACCTACAACTAAAGAGGATATTAATCTTGCTCCTTATAAGTATGCTTATACTGATAAAACATTGATGGAGACAAGTGATAAATCAGCTATTGGTACTGCTAAACCGAATTATTCTTTTGGTGCAGAAACAATAACTTTAAAATCTAAAATTAAAGATGCTATAAATGTTTACAAAGAAGAAGGATTTTTTGGAGTGTTAAAAGGTGGTAATCTTTTTGAAAGCCAACAAATAGAAAAGGGTTTAGGTTTTGTTGGTTTAGATAAAGCTACAAGAGAAAAGATATATCCAAATGTTGCTTATGCTTTATCTTCTCAACCAGGTAGTAAGTTTAAATTATCTTATAGTCAGTCTAAAGATATTGGAAATTTTGTTGGTTCTGGTATAGAATATGGTATTAGAAATCCTTTTTTAGTTCAGGGTACTTATTTATTATCAACTGCTTTACCTTATATTATTGGTTATGGAGGTCAAGCTGTTTATGGTGCTACTTCTTTTGTATCTTCAAAATTAATTCCTGCTACTGTAAGAACTTCAACAACTTATATAGCTGGTACTGAAATAACCAAAGGAGTTATAGCTTCTGGTTTAAAATTTGGTGTTCCTGCTATTTATGCTTCAAATGTTGGAAAAAGAATTATTGAACAACCAACAAGGGAACAACGTATTGGAAAGGCAGGAGAAATATTTTTTGGTGAGATAGTGCCTTTTGGTCTTGGTAGTCTTGCTTCACCTAAAGAAATGCCAGGAAGAAATATATTGGAAGAAGGAACACAGATAAAATTTCGTTCAGTAACAGTGCCAAGTAAGGAAGGTACTAGAACTGTTTTTAAAGGTTTAACTTTTGATTATAAATCCATTCCAGGTGGTAAGGAAGTTCCTTTAATTGGTTATATGGGTGGTAGGTTGTCAAATGTTCAAGGTCAAATATTATATCGTGAAGCTCCAACTTTAGTTATTGGTAAGTCTAAATTTATTGAGAAAATTCCTGCTTCTAAAGTATCAACAAAACCTGATAAGTTTGAATTAGTTACTTTTGAGGAAGGTTATGCTTTGGAAAGTCCTTTGCAAACTCAAATAATATCTCAGGCTTTGCCTACTTATACTCCGTTAGAATCTAAGAGTATTGCTTCTATGATATTTAAAGAAGGTTTTACTGGAATTGCTGCAACATCAGGAGCAATTAAATTAACTTCTGATTTTTTTGGTGGTGGAACTGCAACTTTAAAATCTGCTTTTGTTCAACCAAAATATACGAGAACTGTCGAGGCTTTTAAAGCAGAAACAGAAGGTATTACTGATGTTTTAGAATTTACTAAGTCTTATAGTGGTTATACTTATGGAAGTTCAGCAGCTAAATCACAAGCTCCAACAGAAATTCAATTAGCTTCTTTAAAAAAACAAGGTTATCCTGTTCCAGAAGAACCTTTGAGAGGTGCTGCTGATATTGATGTAATGTTCCCAACACAAACCACAGAAAGTTTATCTCCTTTGGTTCAGGAAGAATTAATACCTACTTTAAAATCAAGAGGTTTGCCTTTTACTGCTTCTAAAGATAATCCTTTATTAATAGAGACAACAAGAAAAGATTTACCTTCTCATGCTGTTGATATTCATACTTCTGATACTGCTGCTGAGGATATATTATCTCCTGCTTTTGCTAAAGATGAATTTATGGGATTTTCTATTAACCAACCACGAATCTCTATGGAGAAAGGTTATAAGGTTCAGCCTTTTTCAGAGCAATTATTAAGAAAGGGTGCGAGTTCATTTACTTTAAGGTCAATGGTATTGGATAATAAACCTATTTATTTCTTTGCTCCTGAAAAGCATAGAGCTAAAGATATTGTTGATTTTTTTGAAGAAGGAGAAAACTTAATATTATCTTATTCAAAGCAAGGTATTACTAGAAAGAATGTTTATACAAAAAAGAGAGAGGAGCTTGGAAAAATAAAAGAATTATTTGATGAGAGAATATTTGAAAAGAAAGTTCCTTCTGTTTCAGATAAGGAAATATCCAGTTATAAAGCTCCTAAGAGTAAAAGTTCTTTATCTTCTTTGGGTTCATTATTATTACCTAAGAGTGCTTCTCCTAGCAGAAGCAAGTCTCCTAGTAGGAGTTTATCACCTTCTTTATCAATTAGTCCTTCTATTTCATTAAGTCCTTCTCCTTCAATCAGTCCAAGTTTGTCTCCATCTAAATCAATAAGTAAATCAAGTTCTCCTAGCAGAAGCAAGTCTCCTAGTAGGAGTTTATCACCTTCTTTATCAATTAGTCCTTCTATTTCATTAAGTCCTTCACCTTCAATAAGTCCGAGTTTATATTCTCTTCCAAAACCCCCATCAACCCCTCCTCAGATAAATAAACAAATAAAAGATCAATTAAAATTTTTAGGTGGAACTTTTAAAAAATCTAAGAAAAAACGTAAGTATAATTACAGACCAACAGTTTTCAGTATTGGAACAGGTAGAACAGGAAAGGATATTTTAGGAGGTACTTTATCAGGTCTTGGTTTAAGGCCTATTAAGATGTGAAAATGGAACAAGACTATAATCAATACCAAACTCATGCACAGGATATGAACGTAGAACAATTCACTAATGAAACTGCTTTAAAGATAAGATTAGATACTGCTCCTTTGATTTATCAGTTGCAATTATTTTTAGAGGGTAAGAACGAGCAGTTAGCTAATCAGAATGGTAATTTAGTTACTATTCTTAAAGACAAAGGTAGTCCTATGGCTAATGAGGTTGGAATTCAGAGAATTCTTAGTTTGATTCAGACTATTATCAATGCTCAGATGGTTCAAGGTAATTTAAAAGAGGATAGATATGATTGGTTTATGATGAGGTTTAGAAGAGATTTGAATAAGCATGTTTTTGTTAATATGTATAAGTATGATGTTTGCCAGGAGGAGTATGGTTTTATTGTTGATATGATTTGTAATGCTGTTGAGTTGTTTGTTAGCAGAACTATAAATAATAAGGAGAGAGATAGTTATGCTAATTTTATGTCGCATTTTGAAAATGCAACAGCAGGGCAATCTCAAAAGAAAGATTCAATTTGGAATAAATTACAATTTGGGCGTTAGTGGTTTTTGGTGTTACGCCTCCTTTTTGGAGGTGTAATTGATGGTAGATATAACAAAGTATTTCGCAACTGCAGGTAATGTATCCCTAATCTTATTGGTGGTTTTGGGTATTTTACTTGTGTTTGGTTTATTAGGATGGTGGATTTACAGATTAATAAAATACAACAAACGTGCAATTATAAGAACAGTAATAGGAAATAATGTTATTGTTCAACAGGATTGGTGCAAGGAGTATAAGGATAAGAAAACTCAGGCTTATTATTGGAAGCTGAAAAGAAGAAAGCATAATATTCCAAGACCACCACCATTGGCGTTGGATGTTACAAACAAGGGAAAAGAATGGGTAGAAATGTTTTATATCGGACAAGGGCAATATGTTCCTTGCAAAACGGAGAAGCCAGATTTTGCACAGTCACCAGACTTCATAAATACTTTTCAGCCTATTACGGAATCTCAGAGGCAGACTTATGCAGACCAATACGAGAAGAGTTTGGGATTTCAGAGGTTAAGTTTGGCTCAGATTTTGCAGATTGCTTTTCCTTTTATAGCTGTAATTTTAATTTTAACTGTGTTTATGTTGTTTTTTGGGGATGTATCAAAACCACTAGCAGATATGTCTTCAAGGGTGCAAGATGCAACTATAAAGGTTTCAGAAAGTCAATTAGAAATGATGAGGATTTGGGAGAAGGTTCAAACAGGAGAAACAGTTATAGGGGAGAAACCTCCTTTGAACATTACTCCTCCAAATTAGGTGATGCAAGATGAAAAAGCTAATGCTAATTTGGATGGTTTTGTTGTTGTTACCTTTTACAGCAGCTAAACAACTAACAGAATTATCAACCTCGCAAAACTTTTTAAAAATTATTTATCCTGAGATTGATAATTATGCTTTGAATGATGAGTTACATTTTAATTTTTATGTTGTTAATAGTTCTGGTAAACCTTTAAATGCTTCGGCAGGTGAGGTTCTTTGTTGGTTTGGTTATCAAAACTCTTCTCATAATGTTTTAAATTATGATATAGCTCCTACTAGGGATTATTTTTTAAATCCTATTGTTATGGCTAATTATACTGGTGTTTTTTCTTATGAGATACATTGTAATAGTACTGAGGGAGAATATGGTTTTGCTGTTGGAACTTATTATGTCACTATGCAAGGTAAGAATTTTCCACCTGGCGATGATAGCCTTTCTGGTATTGCTCCAATTTTAGGTATATTTGCAGTTTGTTTCCTTTTATTGTATTTGTCTTTTAATATTGATAGCAGTAAGCATAAGTTTTTGCAGTTGATTATTTTGTGTTTTGTTGTTGGAGTTAGCATACTTATTCCTAAGATTGCTATGGATTATACCAATAACTATAATTCAACTTTGACTTTTTTTACTGCTGTTACTTGGTTTATCAGAGTTTTTTGGGTGTATATGTTTTTTTACTTTATTTATGAGTTTGGTAAGCCACTAGCTCAACAGTTGAGGATTATTAGGAGAAAATGAAAAAAGAACATTATTGTAGTTTAAAGGTGAAAGAGCAAACAAGAAGATTAGCTAGGGAACTCTCAGGCAAAACAGGAATACCAATAAAGGATTATATTCAATTAGCTTTAGAGAAGAGTAAAGAGAGTAGTATTGAGGTTTTTGTTGAGAAGAAAAAAAAGAAGAATGGGTTTAACTTTGATTTCAGATTTTAAGAAGCGGAGTAATGTAGCTTTTGAGATTATTTTAATAGTTAGTTTACTTTTTGTTTTTGCCATAGTTTCTATGTTTACTTATAGTTATTTTTCTAATATTATGGATGATGTAACTTCTGATCCAGATATTAGTGCTACTGCTACTGCTCCTGCTGAAAGATTCCAGGTTAAGTATCCTACTGTTTTTGATACTGGTTATGTTATTATTTTAGTTGCTTTATGGTTGGGTGCGATTATTTCAGCGTTTCAAATTGATACTTATCCTATTTTTATTGGTATTTCAGTATTTGCTTTGATTGTTGTTTTGATTGTTCCTCCAATTTTGGGTAATGCGTATGAGGAAACTTTTGCTGATGATACTTCCAGTGGTCTTACTGATACGTTTCCTGCTATGTACTATATTATGACTCATATTTTGGAGATTAGTATTTTTATTGGTTTGAGTGTGATTGTGGCTTTATATGCTAAAAGTAAGATGATGTAATGGTGAAAAATAAGATTTTAATATGGATGTGTATGCTTGTTTTAATAATTAGTTCTGCATTTAGCGATCCTGTAACAGTATTTGAATCTGATTTTTCAAGTACACCGACTGGTGCTTTTGAATTCATAGATACTGATAACTGCATGGCAATAGCAGGGGGAATAGTAAATACAACCTGCCAAAGACAATCAGATGCAATATGGTACTTTCCATTAAATCAAACAGTAAGACCTCCCCTATTAATAAAATACAAGTTTATTGATGGTGGTGCAGGTAATGCATGGGTAGGCATAGGCTTGTCCGCAGATAATGACACACAGGTAGACAGTGACAATACAAACTATATTCTTAATACAGGAACTCCTGATTTTCTTAATTTTGTGGGTTGGTTTGCAGATGATAACAGATGGCAGGGGTATTTCACTGGAAATAACTCAGGAGTTTTTGAAAAGGATGCACACACTAACCAAGATCCTGCAAGTGGAACTAAGTATTTTCATGTGGGATATGATGGTACTACAATATGGTCAGCCATGTGTTCAGATGCTGATTGTTCTTCCGTAGATTCCAATTACTCAACAACATCAGCTTATTATTCTGCCAATTACTCTAATTTATTCATAGGTTTTGATAAACATTCAGGAACTGCACCACAAGGTGCTGATTTTGATGATATTACTGTAATTGGTGAGCCTATAGCTCCACCACCACCACCACCAGCAGATAATAATCCTTCTGGTAATGGTTCTAATAATTATACTACTAGAGTTTCAATTATTAATTCTGATGTTGCTTGGCAGTTTAATTTTTCCGATGATATAAATTTATCTACTTTAGTTTTTGGTACTAATATTACTGGTAGTTGGGTTAATGATAGTTTAGTCAATATTTCTAGTAGTGAATTAACTTGGTATAGTTATAATGTTTCTAAGAGTATTTGGCCTTCAATGTGGATTGGAAACTTTTGTGGTGCTGTTTGGGTTAGTGATTCAAATAGTCAAACAACTACTGTTGAGTCTTGTTATAATGTTACTGAGGTGTTTTTACCTAAAACATTAGAGATTAATTTAAGTTTACCTAATCATCAATATAACTTTGAAAATAATTTAACAGTTGTAAACATAACTTTATCAGAAGGTTCAGTTAAAATAGGCGAATTAACTTTAAATAATTATTCTCTTTGTTATCAAGAGTCTGCTAATGTAAGTACTTCTTGTGGTGGTTATGGTGTGGGTGAATATACTTTTGCTGGTACTGGTTGTAATACAGATTTAGATAAATATGCAAATGCAACTGATGGAGATTATAATACTGCTTCGATAACAACATCGGTTTTTAGTTGTAATGTTTATATTTATCTTAAAATACCAGAAAACAACCTAAATAATTCTGTTTGGCAAATTAAAGATGATTCTTCTAGATTAAATATAACTCTTCCTGATTATTGTTATACTTATAATTCAACCCATTTAAAACTAGGTTTTACAACTGGAAGTGGTGTTATAAATTTAGGTTGTTTTAATTCATCAGATGAAAGAACTATTTTAAGTACAAGAACTTCTAATTTATTTTATGAAGAGTCTATATATTGGCAGTTAGGCGATAACTTTAATAAAATATATGTTTATAATATATCTAATTCATCAATAAAATTAAACTCTACACCAGATTCAGTAATTAATATACAGAATGATAACACTAAAGATTTTTATGATAGGAATAACCATAGCTTTTTAGCTTTTGATATTAATAATTATGGTGTTGATTTGTTTGAAACTGTTACTTCTTATTACGTTTTTGCTTATACAAGGCCTTATTCGATTAATTTTACTGAAACGAGTAATTATAGTATGCTTACTGATTCTGGTGATAATATTGTTGATGATAATTTTCCTGCGTTTGTTTTAACTAATACTAATTATAGTAAGGTTTTGGCTTGTTATAATAATACTATAAATTTAACTGTTGAGAATTCAACCTGGATTTATGATAGTTCTAAAAATATTATTTCAGTAACTTATGAGTCTGCTGCTGGTGATTTTACTAATATTAATTGGAGTCATAATCAGGCTAGTTCTGAGTTGTATTTGAATTTTACAGCTCAATGCTCTGGAAACAATACAGTTTCTATTGAGTATGATGAGGTTGTTCCTAATATTGCAATTACTTTACCTTCAATTCCAATTTATTATAATAGTTCATTTTTTCCTTTTAATTATTCTGTAACTGATTCTTATTCTGATTTGTATAGGATTAATCTTACATTATATCACGAGGGTAATGGTAGTTTTGCTAAGCATGGTTATTTATGGGATGATTTAAACGTATCAACTTTTTCAGAGAATAGGCAGATTAATTGGTCTGGTTTATCAAATGGTTATTATTTTGTTGAGGTTTGTGCTTCTGATGATATTGCTAATTCACCAGTTATGCCTTTTTATGATGTGACGTTTAATAAGAATTTGTTTGGTGATAAGAAGGATGAGTTAAGGTTTACTGATGAGAATTTGGATGTTGATGTTACTGTTTTTTTAGAAATTGTTAATAAGAATGATAAGAAGTTTAAGGTTAAGACTGATAAATTGAATGTTGTTAAGCATAAGTCTAATGATGATAAGCATATTGTTTATGGTGGTAAGTATCCTAAAGATGAGTTTTTGAAGAATGGTAAGGAGAAGGATTTGTCTTTTAGGTATCGTTATCATTCTAATAATAATAAGGTTTTAAAGCTTGTTGATGAAGGTATTGGTTTGATTCATGTTGATTTGGGTATGCAGAATATTTATTATCAACATAAGGATTTATTAAAAAAGGGTTGGAGTATTGATTCTTATTATGAGGGTGAGGATGTTGTTGTTCAGTTCTGGATGGATTCTTATCCTGATATTATTGATTTTGATCCTGTTAGTGGGGGTGTTAATTTTGATTGTGTGAACTCTTCAAGAATTACAAAGGGTTATTATTTGAATATTAGTGCTGTTCATGCTATTACTGCTGCTAGTATTAATGATTTTACTATTTTTATGAATAGTTCTTTATATAATTCTAATGTTTCTACTACTAATGGTACTGTTGTGTTTCCTGTTGATAATAGAACTTATCAGTTGACGTTTAATAGTTCAAGTTATAGTGCTAGGACTGTTTATTTGGATATTACAGGAGATAAAAATTATACTTTTAGTGTTATTGAGTCTGGTACTATTTGGTTGCAGTTCTTTGATGAATTAACTAATGCTAGTATTACTGAGAATGTTACTGTTGAGTTTGTTTCTGATGATTATTCTAATAATTTTAGTACTGGTAATGGTAGTTTAGTTGTTAATAATCTTAATGCTTCTGATTATACTATTAGGGCTTATGCTAATAATTATGATGAGAGATTTAGGTATGTTACTTTGTTAGATTTTGATTTTCAAAGTGTTATTTTTTATTTGCTTCCCAATTCATCTGCTGATTTGGTTACTGTTACTGTTTATGATGAGATTACTACTCCTGTTCAGGGTGCTAGGGTTAAGTTGTATAAGTATGATTTGAGTACTAATAGTTATATTCTTGTTGAGGAGCAGGATTCTAATTATGAGGGTAAGGTTAGGTTGCAGATGGAGTTAGGGGATGAGTTTTATAAATTCATGGTTTATTATAATGATGTTTTAAAGAAGGAAACTGCTCCTGCTTATTATTATTCTGATACTTTGAGTATTTATATTAATTTGAATGAGGTTGTTGGTACTAGTTTTGAGACTACTATTGGTTTTAATCATAATTTGGAATTTCAAACCTCTTCTAATTTGTTTAAATTAACGTATGATGATATTTCTGATACTGCTGATAGAGTTTGTTTAAATGTTTTTACTAGGGTTGCAGGTGCTAAATCTTTATATAATCAGACTTGTACTATTATAAGGGATGGTATTATTTATTCTGGTGTTCAGAATATTTCTGGTAGGTCTTATCTAGCAGAGGTTGATGTTACTTATGATGATGATGTTGTTAAGATTACTGAGTTGTATTATACTTTTGATACTAATGCTAAAGATATTTTTGGTACTAATGGTTTATTTGTTTTGTTATTGTTCACTCTAACAGTTATTGGTTTGGGTGCTATGTTAAAGAGTCCTATTGCTGTTTTCCTTGCTCCTATTCCTTTAATTATTTTGTCTGCTGTTCATATTGTGCAGTTCAGTATTTATTTAGCAATAGGTTTGGAGGTTGCAGCTATTATTTTTGCTGCTTTGGTTAGAAAAAATGAGTAGTCCGAAACTTAGTACTATGCTTATTGGAATGGTTATTATTAGTATGTTGGCTACTGTTTTGGCTTTGACTATGGCTGAGTTTAGTGATAATTATGATGTTGATTATACTGATAATGAGAGTTTGGCTGTTATTAGTAAATTAGAGAAGTTAAATGAGAGTGCTACGAATTATAAGGATATTCTTTATGAGAGTGAAGATAGTTCTAATACTGTTGATGTTTTAGGTAGATTGTTTGATACTGGTTATAGTACTATTAAGACTGTTGCTGGTAGTTTTAGTACTTTAAATGCTATGATTGATAGTGGTCTTGGTAGGCTTAATATGGGTGCTGCTGCTCCTGTTATTAGAACTGCTTTATTAGTGAGTTTGATTATCCTTATTTTTGTGGGTATTATTATTTCAACTGTTGTCAAGAGGGAGACTTAAAATGTATAACGTATCTGCTTTAATGAACACTACGGATTATGGTGAGTATTTGACTATTTTGAATACTGAGAGTAATTATGTTTTGGGTATTGGTTTGTTGGTTACTGTTATGATTATTTTGATTATTACTTTTTATAAGGAGGGTTTTGCTACTGCTGCTGCTGCTTCAGGCTTTGTTTCAACAATTGTTGGTATTATCTTGTTTGCTTTAGGTATTTTAGCTCCTGAGTTTGTTATTCTGCCTTTGTTGTTGGCAGCAGGGGGCTTTATTGGATTGATGATGAATAGATGAGGTGAATAAGAATGGGATGTAATGTTAAAGGCCATCTTAGAAAAGTGCCTGGTAAGAAAAAGAAAGTCCGAGTTAAAGGGCATAGAAGAAAATAGGTGATTAATATGAGTTGGGTATCGGATAAGTTAGATGAAATTAAGGAAGATAGAAAAATTAAGAATGAATATAATAAACAGACTAAGGTTAAGGCCAGAGAACAGTATCTTATGGAAAAACAAGAGCAAGAGCTTAGGATTGCTAAGGAAAGGGCTAAGATTGAGGCAGATGCTAAGCTAAAGTCTATTAAGGCTAAGTATGAACATAATAAGCGTTCTGGTTCTGGTGCTAAGGGTTTTGCTTTGGGGTTAATGGGTGGCTTTCAAGCTGCTGGTAATCAGTTAATGGGTGATTTAGTTCCTCAAAGGCAACCAGTCAGTAATATTAGAAGGCCTATGAAACAAAGAAGGAAGCCTCAGAAGCGTAAAAAATCTAAGAAGCGTAAGCATTACCAACCTAAAAAAACTGTTGCTAAAAACCCTTATATTTGGTTTTAATTAACTTTTTTTTATTATAGAATTCTATTTTGATTATATTAAAAAGTGTTGGTAGGGAGAAAAGAGGTCAGCAAAACTCCCTACCAACTGATATGACAACTTGTTTGACGAAATTGTGGTACGCAGGGATATTATTTCTGTTTTCTATTTAACGCTAAAAGGGTATTGCGTATTTCCATATTCATTAACGGCTTGTCTGCTTTTATCCAAAATCCTCTTTTTTTAAGTATGTTCATTGTTTCTTCACCTCATCTAATCTATCCACCATTACTATTGAGTGTAAATTATCTACTGCTTTGGATAACATTTCTATTTTTTTATCCAGAATCTTATAACTTTCATCCAAATATACAACTGCATTTTTAATATTAATTAATGAAGAATATGTTGCTTGGTTCTCTATGCCTTCAAATATTTGCAGTTCTTTGTTCAGTTTTTCCATCTATTGTCACCTCTTTTCTTAGTTCAGCAAAATAATGCTGTCCTTCTTTTAAATCATATTCTCTTACTGTTTCGTAAGGTATTGTTATTATTAAGCTGTTTCCTTGTTTTCTTATCTTTGTTATAAATGGTTTCATAATTCTATTAATGATACAACTTATATATAAACTTTTCGGTGATAGATTACAATAATAAATAAATAATAGCTAACCCTTTGTTTAAAAGGGTGAGATTATGGTAACAACAGAAAATCATGAAAAGAGATTAAAAGAGGTATTGAGTGAATTAAGAAGAGAAGGATATAGAACTTTAGATTTAGAAAGAAAATGTCCTGATGGTATAGCTTTAAAAGATGGAAAAATATTTGCAGTTGAAATTTTAGGAAAAAAATATAAAAAAGGACATGGATGGACAAATAGATATTCAGTTAGAGCAAAAAAATCAATATATCATATGTTTGATGATGTTATTATAAGAACATTTAAATACCCCATTACTAAAGGGGAGACACCTAAGTTTCCACTGGAAACCTAAAATAACAAAAAGGTGATATGCAACATGATAAAAATTAACCCAAAATTGGAAGCAGAAGTTAAGAAGATTTTAAGCAAAGTTCCACAGGAAACCCTCAATAACCCTATGATGGTGGGTAAGGAGGGTAATAAATGTTTCTATAATTTACATAACCACCGTCTTTATTTTGACTTTAATCGCAAAGGTTTTCTTTATAAACCCTACTCCAAAAAGCTGGGGTTTATAAAGCATAAGGTTATCAATAAGATTGAACATATTTTTATACACGATGATTACACTATTTGGGTTAAGAAAAAACAAGTTATCATACAAAATAAGATGATGTCAAAAAAGTGGTTTCCTATTGATGTTTCAACCAATGCTTCTGAACATATAGGCAAGATTATAAAAGAGTATTATGATAGTTGTATTTTGTTATTTAAGGCCTTCATTAAAGTATATGGTGGTAGTTCAAACTTCAATTTATTAAATGCAACAAGCGAGAATAAGGTTAAGGGAGAAAGGGCTATTGATTATATCCCTTTAAAGATGCGTTTCCATAATGATATTGTTAAGAAGGTTTATAATGAGAGTAATGTTGAGTTTCAAGCTCCACCTTATGCTGCAACTTATTTATCTAATAGGGCTATTGAAGAGGTTGCTCCAGAGATTGCTTATAGGTTAAAAAGCCTGGAAGAAAACCAAAACACTTTGAAGGTGTTAAAGTCTAGAATTGGCAATGTTGATGATGTTCTGAAAGAGAAAGAATTGGTATTAAGGCTTTCTAATTCTGATAAATTGGAGTTTTCTGATTGGATTTTTCAAAAGTTTTCAATTTTTGCTTAAAACTTTTAATCAGAATACCAAAAACTATATATATAAGTTATATTATTATTATTATTATGTTATCTAACACTGAAAGTAAGCGTAAGCGTAAACGATTTTTAAAATATAAGGTGATACCATGAAACTTAAATGTAAAAGATGTGGTTATGAGTGGGAAAGTAGAATTAAGAAACCGAAACAATGCACCAGATGTAAACGATATGATTGGAATGAGGATAAGGGTGATAATAATGATTAAGATTGATATGGAGTTAAGAACTAAGGGGGATTTGCATGAGGTTTTGTTTCAAATTATAGACACTTTTAAAGTAACTAAGCCTGAGTTGATGGCTATTGTTGAGGAGGTTGAACAACATGAATAAGATTGAGGGTATTGTTGAGGAAGTTGTTGAAAAGGATGGTAGGTATTCTATTAAGGTTGGTGGTAGGAAGTATTCTACGTTTGATAAGAATGTTGGTGAGAAGGTTAGGCCTGGAATAATTGTTTTGATTGAGTTTGTTGATAATAAGACTTCTGCTGGGATTACATTTCATAATATTAAGAGTTTGGATATTATGAGGAATAAGTCTGTTGATGTTGAGGTTTTGAGGAAGTATAGGGCTATGTGCCTTAGTTATGCTAAGGATTTGGCTTTAAGTAATAGGATTGAGGTGGATAAGATTTTAACGAGAGCTGGGGGCTTTTTTGAATGGGTGATGCAAGATGAATAAAGAAGAAATTGTTGAGAAGAGAAAGAAGGCTGCAAGAAGATTAATCAACTTTGCTGTCGGTTCTGTCTTTACTATTGCAGTTTGGATATTTGGTTTAATGGTAGGTTATAACCTTGCAAGGTAAAATGAATGTATTTAAGGTGTAAACAATGATATCGGTAAAGAACAGTCTTAAGGAGGAGAAAATGTATGGAACAATAAATTTTACAATGGAAGAACTTAAAGGTCTTTCAGAAGCATTAGAACAGATAAAACCAGAACAAATATCAAACTTTCATGGAGAAAGAGCAGGTTTATCAAGTGGAACAGGAAAGATATTACATCATTTAAGAAAGTTACAAAAATAAAGGTGTAAACAATGATATCGGTAAAGAACAGTCTTAAGGAAAAGAAAATCATAATTGAATGTGATACAGAAGAAGAATACGAAAGAGCTGTTAATATTTTGTTTGATTTGATAAAATAGAGCTATTAATTAGGTGTAAACAATGAGAACGAAAGATTTGCCATGGATTGTATTTTTTTTAGTAGTCATGATAGGAATTTTCATATATACATATTGTCTTGAAGATAACTTATACAGAAAATATAGTTTATATGGAGCATTAATGGCAATGACTATAATAATTTCAAGCAGGTTTTTTATAGTATAAAGTCCTTTTTTGAAGGTAAACAAATATGGGAAAAAGAACAGCAAAAGAAGAAGTGGACATATTGATTAATATGATTCAGTTTCCAACGAATTTGAAAGCTTCTAATATTTCAATCTATAAAGATAAAGTTACTCTATATCGTCAAAAATTATTTGACCAAGCAATGATTGTTAAGAAGAAACTATAAAGCTGTTAATTAATGTGTAAACAAATGAACAAATTTGAAATTGAAAAAAAGATTGATGAAATATATAATTACATTGAAAATAGAGCTAACTTTCATTATAAATATGAACGTGATAAAACTCTTGGTTTGATACGAAGATTAAAGGAGTTATTATTATAAAATGGAAACTAATGTAGAAACAGGTGTTGCTTTTTGGTATTTGTTTATCAGAAATGCTGAAAAGATAATTGAGGAAAACTGAGCTGTATTATAGGTGTAAACAATGATAGAAACAAAGAAATCCGATCAGTTTCCATCTGATAAATGGATATTGAATATGTTTGAAGGATGGTTTGATCCATGTCCTTTAAACAGTAATCCTGAATTAGATGGTCTTATGATTGATTGGCAAGATAGAACATTTGTTAATCCACCTTATAGTAAACCTTTAGATTGGGTTTTGAAGGGGATTCAAGAGAACAAGAAGGGAAAACGTGTTGTATTCCTCTTGAAAATGGATACAAGTACAAGATGGTTTGCAGAACTAAAACAAGCAGGAGCTAAGTTTATGTGGATTAGCTCTCGTTTAAAATATGGTTCTGGAAGTCCTGCACCTTTTCCTTCAATGTTAGCTATGTTGAATATAAATTGAGTGATTTTTATGGAAAAAACAAAAGAGAAATGTTGTCATTGTGGACAACCGTTAACAAAGGATGAAGATGGTAATTATTGGTGTAAAACCAATCATGGACTATGAAGCTTTAGTTTGGAGGTAAACAAATGACTGTAATGTGGGAGATTATAACACCAATTTTTTTCCTTATATGTATGATACTTACCTGTATTATTGCATTATTAAGAACATGGAGTATGGAACAATGTATATTGAAAAAGAAATATCAAAGCAAGATATACCAAAAGATGCTAACCACTAAATTTTGGAGAGGATTTATTGAAACTTAATATAGAAGGTGATGTTTAATGTTATGGGAAGATTACAAAGCGGATTGTGATAGATGTGGAAAAGAAAGGTTAGTCAAGTACAAATTAGTTAATTCAGAGGGATTACAAATACTTCATTATTGTGAAAATTGTGGCAAAGAGTTAATTAAAGAGTAGAGTCTTTGTTTACTGCGAATGGAAGTGAATGTGTATTGAATCTCTTCCAGAAAGAGATGATATCAAGCCCCGCCAGAAGCTATAATCATTCGTCTGGATTCCTCGCAAGAGTAAACAAGGAGCTGTTATTAATAAATAAACAAAGGAGATGAAAAACAAATGATATTCAAATCAAAATACACTGACAGAAAATTTTTTAATAAAAATAACAGGGATTTTTATGATGAAGGATATTATGAAGGGTTGACTTATAGAAGAGAACTTAACAAAAACTGAGCCGTTATTAAAAAATAAACAAAGGAGATGATAAACAATGATATATAAGAAATGTGATTGGTGTTCAGATGATACTTGTTCAGATTATTGGAGAGTAATACTTTATGGTAAAGAGTTGCATAGGATATGTAATTGTTGTTATGAACATTTAAGAAAGGAAACACAAGAAGAAAGAGAATATATGAAGAAACTATAAAGTCTTTGTTTACTGCGAAAGGTGACTATGTGACAGTTAAATGCTTGTAGCATGGTTTTATCACGCTTTCGGTGAACCCTCGCAAGAGTAAATAACAGGGCAGTAGTTTATTGTTGTGAAATATGATGAGTTTAAGCACAAAAAATAAAAAAGACACCCCCCTACTTATTTAAGGGGGTTTATTTATGGAGGTTTTGAATAATGAAAGCTGCAATTTATGCCAGGGTTTCAACCCAGGAACAAACAACAGAACAACAGATTAAACCATGTATTCAATATTGTGAAAATAGAAATTGGGATTATGATGTATTTGAAGAAAAAATTAGCGGAGCTAAAACTAAAAGAAGAGAACTTGATTTAATGTTACAATGTATGAGAAAGGGAGAATATAAAGCCATAGTAATTTGGAAGCTTGATAGATTGGGAAGAAGCACAATGCACTTATTACAATTACTTGAAGAATTTAGGAATAAAGATGTTGAATTGGCAATAGTTACAATGGGTATGAACACCAAACAACCTGAAGGAAGGCTTTTCTTTACAATAGTTGCAGGGTTTGCAGAACTTGAACGAGAATTTACAAGGCAGAGAGTTAAAGCGTCTGTTGCTACTAAGAGAGCAAAGGGAATACATCTTGGAAGGCCAAAGGGTGCTAGAGATAAAAGACCAAGAAGAAAGTCTGGTTATATTGAACGTTGGGCGAGTAAACCACGAAAAGGTCAATCTTATTATCAGCTTGAAAAAGAAAAAGAAGATAGGGATTACAAAGTAAATAAGTCCAAGAAACACGGTTTTTTACCTGGTGTTGATTATGTAATGGATTAAGGTAAGGAACTGTTAAAGATACAATTTGAATAATGGGTGAACTAAAATGAATAAAACTGAATTGATTAATTGGATTATGGAAACGATTAGGCCTGGTGATGTTGTTAAGGTTCAGATTGGTAGGTTTACTAAGAATGATGATGAACCTAGAATGATAAAGAAGAAGGTTGTGATTGATGATGAGTAAAAGTAGAGAGCATTTAAAATTTGAAAGATTACTGATTTATAAGAAAGAGTTGCAGCGTTTGGAGTCTGATTTTTCAATTAAGAGTAATAGATTAATTAAATTAAAATCCCAAGTTTTGAGTTTAGGTCAAAAAATTTCAATGAAAAGGCAAAGAATTATAGATGGTATTAACTAAGGTGATTAATAATGAATGAAGAAGAATTAAATACTTTACAATATGAGGTTGGTAAGGCTATGAGGGATAATCCTTTGTTTAGAACTCATAAGGGTAGAGAGGCTTTGATTGATTTTATTAAGGCCAAAGGTATTAAATGTAGTACTGAATCTGTTAGTAGGGCTC
>Ga0180437_10003972_pt1 | contig 21479 bp, 20 predicted proteins | sample SS_ome_4_FD_132410 | JGI IMG/M metagenome (GOLD analysis project Ga0180437, IMG submission 132410) | Hypersaline lake sediment archaeal communities from the Salton Sea, California, USA - SS_3_D_1 metaG | ecosystem: Environmental > Aquatic > Non-marine Saline and Alkaline > Hypersaline >...
AGTTGCTCTCGTGTTCATTAAATAACTTATCTAAGTTATTTGCTACAATTTTATTTCATGAATTAGTATTAGTATTACTATAAACTAATAAAATATTGGGCAAATGAGACAGTTAAGACGTATTTACATTGTATTTACGATCAATATAAGATCAATTTAAGAGACAAGATATGGCGACGGCTTCAAAATCACTGAATTGATCAAATCTCTCAAAATATGTAGAGTACCGAAACGCTGAGAGCGCGACGTGGAAATGAGTTGAGTGATTTATTAAACTTTGATATATCCTATCAGGATCTATTAGATCCTATTTGATATAAGAAAGTATTAATCAATAAGTACCATTTCGTGTTTATTGAACAACAAGTTTTAGTTGTTTTTACCGTTTTCAAAAAGTAAATTAGTAATATTATTACAATTAAAGACTAAAATAGTGGGCGAAAGAGACAGTTAAGACGTATTTACATTGTATTTACGATCAATTTAAGATCAATTTAAGAGACAAGATACGGTAATGGCTATAAAATCACAGAATCCAATATTTCTATACTCTCAAAATAGAGTATAGAAATACTGAGAGTGTAGAGTGAGTGGGACTGAGTTTAAGAGAGAGAGTGATCTATTGAACCATTCTAAGATACTATGATATATCCACCCTATTATGACAAGTTTGCTATAAACATAAACAAGATGATATAAGAAACCACTTATCTTAGTTATTCTCATAGTTTTACAAAGCGAAATGGTAATAATATTACTATTTGAGTCTTAAATAATAGGTAAAAGAGACAGTTAGGATGTATTTACATTGTATTTAAGATCAAGTTAAGAGACAAGATACGGTAATGGCTCCAAAATTACAGAACCCAGCAACTATCTCAAAATATGTAGAGTACTGAAATACTGAGAGTGTAGTGCGGAAATGAGTTTAATGGTCCATTAAACCCTAAGAGAACTTACTATATCCTATTAGGATCCAGGTATAAGTGGGATAATATGAGAATGCTAAAAAAAGTTAAGAAACTATCCAATAACAAGTTCTTCTAATACTTAGGAAGAAAAGAAAATTATTTTATATTCGATCCAAAAATTTTCATAAATACTGGGATTCTTGTCTAAATAAACAAGTAATGTTTGTTCTGCGCAGTCACGATGTGTATCGCCATTCAGTGAAATTATAAGAGACTAGTGAAACTGTTAATCTATGGGAAGCTGGGAATTTTATATTCGGTATGAATCTTAATAATGATTTTTTAGTTTCTGACTCGTAAACATATTTAGTCCACTCAGGAGTATGAAAATCTTAGGTGGCGTGACTTATGTGTTATTGACAAAAGTCTAATATTTTTTCTCTAGTTTCTTCAAGTATTCAAATAACATAACTGAGAAACTCTGAACACTATCCAAGAATCGAAGAAAGTTTCATTTTTCGACTCTATTATTAAGCTTTGATGGCTTGATAACAAGGTCCTGTGATTTTTCCGAGTTGTTTCTTACCTATTTTGCAAGAATATTCACGGTTAAAGTAGTTTTCTAGTTCTTCGATCAATTCGTTATTGATTTTTTCGATCCACGTTTTTTCTTTTTGATCGGGCTGCTCTTTAAAGTAAATTTTTTGTTCGGTCTCTGTCATATTTTTGACAATAAGATCAAGCTTGTCAGCACAATAGTTTCCAATTTCGTTTTTATAGTACCACAATGGAACCAGTTCAAATTCAGTTGTGTCATTTATTACCAAGCTTTGTAGAAAACGAACAACTCTTCCTTCTAGGCACCAAATTTCCGGTTCGTCTTTTTCATCGTTATTATAACAATCATTAATTTGAAATGCCAGATATTTAATTAATTCTTGGCGTTTTCCAACTGAGTCCAATTTTTGAATTTCACTCCAGACTAGGTTTAAAATCGAACCCTCTGGAATTTTATGTTTTGAATACAAAGCATTTGCTTTTCTTATAAATTCTAATACGTCCAATAAATGAGTATATTCCTTGATCAATTCTTCTTCCTTACTAAAATAATCTATTATTTGGCTGATATCAGCGCTGATTTTGCGGGTACATATATTCTGGTTTAAATAACGTTGTGCCGAATTACTGATAGTAAGATTATGAACATTGTGATTATCCTGGATATTTAGATTAATATCTTGGGCAGACAGTACTTCTCTAAGAAGAGAAGAGTTGTCTGGAAATAGAACGTTTAGTGATGTTTTAACCGAACCCTTTAATAAATTACTTTGATTCGCACTTAATCTAACTATCCTAGACTCACCATGTTTATTTAGAATGAATGAACTAATCTTAGCAACAAGCCACATTTTTGACTTCTTGTTTCCTTTGAGAAGTCCTAATTTCAGCCTTATTCTGTAAATTAGCAAAAACAAAGTACTAAGGATCAAGATACCAAAGCACTCTGTAATATATATCATATTTTGACCACGTATATAATTTACATGACAACTTTTTGGAAACTGCAACCTTACGCAGCACTATGGATCGAATCCTGAAAGTATTATTTTGAAAAGAGTTTCGTTTCTTTCAAAATAATACTTAATTAATCAACTAAACAAACTAAGCCACAGTTGTTTCATTCTTAGCCTTTGCACGGTCATTATATGGTTTCTTGGCGACATCATCCATACTCTTCCAAACCGCGGCCGCTTCTTGCATAGAAGACTTCTTTCCTGCAACTTGTTCCTTAACAAATTCGTTATAACCTGTTACGCGTCGCTGTTTAGCAGGTTTTTTATCATCTCCTTCTTCAGCAACTTGATTAGTTGTACTTACTGCACCACCAGTCTTTCGTGTCTTACTTACGGTTGGTTTGCGAGACGGCTCCTCATTTTCAGGACGAGAGTTGGTACAAGATTCACGGAGACGATCGAGTTCGTCAAGAAGTTCCTTGAGTCTAGAACTCTCGAAAGCACTTATGATAATGCTGAGAGTTTGGTCATTATCGCCTTCGATCTCGGCGACCTTACTGATTTCTTGCTTGAAAGTGTTAACAAATTGATCAAACGTTGAAGACATAGTTAGTTCTTGATGTATAAATTTAAAAGGAAGGATTTATAATAAGTAATTCTTTCAAAAAAAGAATCATCAATTTTTTTCCTTCCAAGGAGACAAAAGACATTTACATCCTAATAACTGGAATATCCTGTATACCGTGGTGTCTTAGTTGCAGTGCGTGACCCAACTTCACGAACTACTTCACCGACAGACTGAGTGACTTTTTCAGTCACCTGACCAAAGAGCTTAAATAGTCTCCAGATCAATCCAAGGATTAGTAGAATAAAAACGGCTATTAGGAAATAACGTGTCCAATTCCAAATGTTACTATTTTTGAACTGATCCAACCATCCAAGATCATCTTCTTTTTCTTCAGAATTCGTAATCATTTTACTTACATTTTTGTCCACTTCTGGACTATCAAAAGGATCTTCTATTTTATTATCCGAAAAACGATAATCCAATTCCAAAAATTCATTGTTATCAATTATATCCTTTTCCAAACTATTGTAAGTCTCATCCACTAAATTATCAATATCGTTGGCACTAGTATTTTCTTTATCCTTAACAATTAAAATGCCTTCACCGGTTGCCAAAAATTTGTTTCGCAATTTGGAACTACTCTTCGGTCTGGCCTCTTGTTTAGATGCCTTTACTTTAGTCTTTACATTAACTGGTATAGAAGTGTTATTATTATTTGATGTATCGATCACGGACATACTATTAACTAGACCAGATGCAACCGATTGAATAACATCAGCATTAGTATTTGACAGTTGCCCTCCTGACATTTCGACCAAATTATTAAGGCAATTTGTTTTCTGGTATCTGGTTTGCGCTAAACAACATGGCGGGTGCGGGAAATTTTGTAAATTAGATATGATTCCATTAAATTTAGCTATAAACACTGGACCATCAAAAAGAAGGGATGCTCTATGGCTTCGAATTCGATAAATTTTGTGGGCCATTCCATCAACTAAAAGAACTAACTTTCGTTTTCTTTTAACAATTTCAATTACATAATTTCTATTGTATTCATAAAGACCTAAGGCACAGCAACCAGTTATTTCAACCAAATCCGAGGTTATTTGGCATCCAAAACCACCAGTGTTATTTCTAAAGACCAAATTCATAGTGAAATGATATGGTGATGGCTGAGTTTCAAGTGTCAGACTTTGAATTTGATAAGCGCAATGAGCTCGCTCTTTTGTCGAATTTTCAAAACTGAGAATAGGCATTGCTTGATATCTATCATCTTGTGGACCATATAAATTTAGGTGGAATCGACAATAAAATTGAGGTTCTTCTGGATCATTAATTGATCTTTGGTAAGGCCAAAGTTCAGAAATCATCGATAATCTTATCTTATATTATAAATCTCGATTTTCAAAAGAACACATTATTGGACAAACTATAAATCAACATGTACAAAAACTGCTTAAATCTATTATGTTTCGTCTCATAACGGACGTCTAAACAAGTTTCGTAAATATTCATAATCTGGTTTTTCACTGAAATCTAGCTGTTTACAGTAATTTAAATAGTAAAGAAAGCATTTAGGTAAACCTCGGCACATTCTAGACATTGGGATTGACATTTTTATTTCTCCGATTCTCTCATATCTCCGGCTCTTACAACTCTCTTTTAGTCCCATCCAAGGTAAATGACCAGTTGCCAAATACACCAAAACATAACCAAAACTTTCTAGATCATCTCTACGACTCTGTTCAAGACCTAAATGAGTATTACAAGAAACATATCTTGCGGTTCCTACTAACTTATGACCATCGGATAACAAGTGATGTTTACGATTTTCGTCGAGATATTTTTTGGCCAGACCAAAATCAATCAAAAAAACTTTGTTTCGGTTATTGTGCCTACTATCTTTATAAAAACCACTATTACGAGATGTTAGGAAATTATTTGGTTTCATATCACGATGTAAAATTCCCCAATTATGTAAACGTTCTAAAATAGTAATACCTTCCGTTGCTAAATGCATAACCTTATTAATTGGCAAACCCGTCAGAGAGCATTCCTCAAGTAGATCACTATATGATGGGCCTAACCTATCAAGAATTACGAAATAGTATTCATGGGCTTTACCAGCCCAGTGTAAATTAGGAATACCATAATCACGAAGTTGTCGATGAGTTTTACTATCCATTAATTCATAAAAACTGGCTTCTTTGGCTAAATTGCTTTCTTTGCCTAATTTAGAAAGCTTGATCGCTATTTTTTCTTGTCTTTCTAAATCGATACCAGTATAAACTTCCCCAAAACTTCCTTCACCTATTTTTCTTCCCAATTTATAACGTCCACTAATAATTGGGTCCATAAAAGTAGTATATATATATTATATATTACTTCTAGAGATCGTTTCTGGACGCCATTTTGTCCGAAGTCCAAAAGAGATTTGTGACTAATACTCAATTTCCTAAATTATTCCAGTCATAGTTGGTTGAATCATTACAACATTTTTTCTGTACTGAATCCAGTAATCCATAAAGATAACGATAGTTTGGCTGTGTTGTAAATTCCAGTCCCCTGATATATTCTGCCATTTCTACAAATTCGTATGGCATTCCTAAACAAAGTTTACTAACAGGCGTTTTTACTTTTGATTGATAGATTAACTGTTTCGGATCAACACCCTGTGGATTGGGAAGTCCTTGCCATGGCAATCTTCCTTTAGCAAAATAAATTAACATATAAAGAATTGATTCGAGATCATCCCTTCGTGATAGCTCCATACCACGATGACTATTAATACTTGCATAACGAGGAGTACCAACAAATTTTTTTGTTTTAATAAATGGTATATGTTTTTTATCATCAGTGATAAATTTCTTACAAAGACCCATATCTATAGTATAGAGAACATTAGTATTGATTTTAACTAAAAAGTTATCCGGCTTAATATCACGATGTAGTACTCCTTTAGAGTGAATATAATTAATAATTTTTAGGATTTGTTTTCCAATTAAAGCCACTGTGCTTAAAGTAAATCTTTCTTGGCAAATTTTAAAGAGTTGATCAAGACTAGGACCTATTAATTCCATCACTAAAACATGATAGTCACCTTGAATTCCACTCCAAAATAATTTAGCAATACCGCGATTTTTTTCGTATAGTACATCATACATTTCGCGTTCATGGTCATTCATAGAAAACTTTTGTCCAGCTTTCTCTAATTTTATTGCCACTAATTGATTACGTCCTTTTTCGTTTTTATGTTTATCGATACCATAATAAACATCACCAAAACTACCACTGCCTATTTTTTTACCAGAAAAAATATATCGACCACCAATACTAATATGGAATCCTCCCTTAATTATTAATTCCTCTTCTTCCCCACCAGTACCACCTGTGCCACCAGTAATACCAGATGCAAAACCATGGGTTGCACCTGCAACACCACTATTAGATTGATTAACGGAAGTTGTTATTTGGCTTGGAGTTTTGGGTCTTAATGCCATCTTGACCTTTTGTATCATTGTTTTTCTTTTTAACTATATATTTATATATCACCTATATATAAATTTATCGTCAAACGACAAATTGTTAAACAAATTAGTGCTCACAAAGAATTTGGATAACAAAGCAATCTATCAGTTCTCAAGTAACCACCTTTTACTATTGGTAATCTTTAAACCAAAATAAACATATGACACTACATATTTGTACGAAAAATCAATTCTATTATTTTGATCAATACCAATTTTTCAGTTTGGTGAACTCCCGATCATATCATAACATATACTATGTGTTATCTCTTAAATAGATGCAAGAGATCCGATATTGACTACAATAAACAAAACTAAAAATAAAAATACTAAACCAAATAAACCAATCATCACAACTGTGAATACAATTTTCACAGTAAATAAGCACATCTGCATAAGTTTGCTTCTCTTCACTGGTTTAGTGACAGGTAATCTACACTTCAAATCTTCTTTCCAATTAATAGTTTCCGAGGGTGAGGGTAGGGGGAGGTTCTTTGGATATTCCTGCTTTGAAATAAACCGGATAGGAACAGGGAATGAAACGCGGCATCGGGTCACACGTCGTAACATCGTTTTGATTTTAGATATTTTTTGTTAAAAATTGAAAATTTTTAATGTTTAATGTTTAATGTTTAATGTTTAATGTTTAATGTTTAATGTTTAATGTTTAACACAGCATTATATACTTTGCCTTTACTTTATTAAAATTCTTTTACGGTATCCACATTTTTATAAATAAACTACCAATTATTAATAATACTAGACCAATTGCTGCCCAATTATAACGACTAGACAATAACTTTAGTCGACTACCTAAGTCAACTGAACGCCATAGCGGGCCAATCCACTCAAACACCTGACTAGGGCAACCCGTCAAGGAGTAGCTTCCAAAAATTAATAAAAGAATCAATAGAGATACAATAGTTAACAGGCTAAAAATAATGTTTCGATTGCAATAAGCTGTTTGCACACTCTTTTTAATACGCTCGGCACTTCTTTTCATACTGGTTTTGAGGTCTGGCCTATTTCTGGTATTTGTGTTTGTATTTGTAGGTTCACGTTCTTTACGGAATTTACCCCAACGACCAGTTATATTACGCTGTGATTTGTCAAGATAATTTTGGTTTTCTAACATCTTCTCATAAAAAACTTGTTTACTTCTCGTCAAAAATTTGCTACTATAATCAGCTTGGACTTGACCACGTCTCCATAGTTTTTCAGTATAAGCCATCGGCTTGTTAACGTAATTAAGTTTGGCCACATAGAAATCTTTAAGGTACTTTAAACGTTCTTGATATATAGGTTCGTCAACATATTCTTCTCTCCAATCGGCAAAAGCCTCGGTAAGATCTGGACAACTCATACTAGCAAATGGTATCTTATTTACCACCGTACAAGCAATATAATTAATGGCGAACTTAAAAGCTTTATAGACCAAGGCACCTATGGCTTTGATTATCAGATGAATGTAATGATAAAGAAACCAAAATATATAAATGAGAAGGAAAATAGGTAAAATATAAGTTACAAATACGAAAATAAAGGGAAGAAGTACTGCACCACGAACCAGATCATAAAAACCGGCATTTTCAAAGCTATATGGAAAGTTGGTGAAATAGCGACTCCAACAATTAAGTGCTTCGGCTTCCATACTCGCATTGACATTTTCACTCATTGGCAAATCGGTCAGGTCCATTGTTTTTAAATAGTTTGCGATTCTGTTTAAGTCTAGACCAAACATACCACTAAAAAACTGTTGATAAAGATAATACATTAGACCCAAAGTAACGATGGCTGCGACAATTTTAAATAATAAGACATAATCTCGATTGTCTTCGGCAAATTCAACGAACATATCATAAATTGAAGTTGTAGTCGGACGACCATTCTTAATGATAGGAATCGGAAATTGTTTTAAAAAGGTCTTTAATAGTTTGAGCGGTCGGACCACCACCCACTCAAAGATTTTCTGGTAAATAGATCCACATTTATGGGTTTTCTTTATGTCTTCCTTAAAATCACCACCTTTTTGTTCCTCATCCCCCTTTTCAGATTCTATATCTACATCATTGTCGATAAAACTATCACTTGTACTGTTACTATAATCAGTATCACTAATTGTGCTTGTATCTAATGACTTATTCATATCGGGAGATTTGCTCTCATCTGACATATATCAATCATATATTAATAAGAATGATAGCGAACTTTGTCATTCTTACCAATATTATTTTTTATTCAGATGAAAATACAAAAATCGGTAAAATTCATCTTCTGTTAGATTACCTAACCGTCCTATTTCTATATCTATTTTAGAATTTTCTATGATATGGGAACCATAAATAAAATAGTCTGGTTTTCTACCTGATGAGCTTTCTCTAAATATTGTTCCACCATAAAAGTATACAGTTTGTTCGAACCCATTTCTGTCTTTGATATCCCAGCCAGAAAATGTAAGACCTTTCAAAATTGGCTCACCTTTCTTAGATTTTTTATGGCAACATATGTAAGATATAAGTCTATCCCAGTACGATATGTACATAGACTGTACAACTTTAGTGTCCAGTTGTTCTTGATGCACCTCAAGAAGTTCTCGCGCTCTTTTACTGACACCAAGATCTCGGACAACTCTACAACTCCGCATTTTGCATGAACCTTCTATATTAATAACTAGGTCCTGCCTATTACTTATAAAAATTTTTGTCAATTTTTAAGCACTTGCGAAGATAGCAATATTACGAGGCGTTGTCTGGGGATCAGTAAACTGTCGTACAATAGTTTGAAAGCCATTTTCTTGTAAGTAACGAGCACGATCATCGATAATTAGTAACTCTATTAACCGTTTGAATGGTAACAATCGCTGCTCAACTTTAACTATCTTCTCCTTAATTAGAGTGGCAACAGAGATATATTCTTCTAAAGCCGCAAGATCCAACTCTGTCTCACTACAGAGTTCCAGTTGTTTAACAATTAGGTTTCTGAGACGTTCAAGACTGGTATCACTTTTCCGAATATTAAAAAGACTGTCGGGTATACTAATATACTTGCCATGAGTATAGTCATCAAATAATGGATGTCTCCACTGTTTTTGGTGTAAAATAAGATTAAGAGTAATTTTGAGCAAACGTTTTTCGGCAATCCAATCTGATATTTTCTTATATCTTTGCTCATCACCTTTGATTTGTGTGGTCAAATTATGCAATAATTCGGTATTAACATCAAGATTTATCTCTTGGTAATATTGACTGAGAAATGTAAATGGTTCTATATCTCGAAAACGATCATAGCAACATGGTACTATCAATAAAAAACCATTAATTTTGGATTTAACCGAACCTTGGTTAATTTGAACAAAATTCTTAATGATATTATCAGTCAGAGCTCCACATGCATGAAGTGCAACAGTTAAAGTAGTTGACGAACAGGGAAACCTTTCTTTTAATATGTCTCGAACTATACCGCAACTAGTATCAAGAATATACGGTTCTAACTTTTTAAGTCGTTTGTTTAGTTCAAGGATCAAACTAGGATTGATGTCATATCCAGTAAAACGGAGTTGGTAATATTGCGCTAAAGTTAACCCCAGATTAGCTTTACCACAACAAACTTCTTGAATATGATTAACATGACCATTCTTCACCTGATCAGCAATTTCATTATGGAAAGTAGACAATAGATCACTAATCTGTTGTCGCTTTGATAAAGACATTTGAATTTGAGGCAAATTGTATTTTGTTCCAAATGTAAGATGTTCACCAAAAACGTAATTCAAGTCAATAATTTTATCACCTTCATGATAGGGGTTAATCTCTAAAGCCGGGTCATTTAAGTGTTGTCTAATAAAATAATAATAGGGTAAAGAACACGGTTTAGCATAATATTTAAGAATGTCGGCTATTTGATCCATCATGTTATTAGTTAACATCCCACTTAACTGGCCAGTCTTCTCTTTAATTTTAGAAAAAATTTATAATTTCTTATTTAATTAAAAATAAGATGAGTTCTATGATCACAATTACAGTGGATGTAAACGAAAGAGATTCTATAGGAAGAACACGTTTAATGACCGCCTCATATAAAGGCAATCTCAGCGAGGTCAATTTTTTACTTGAGAACAAAGCTGATGTTCTTTTAAGAAACCACTCTGAATCAGCATTATTAATTGCTGCTAGTCGAGGACATTCTAAAATCGTAGAAACTCTTCTTAAACATGGAGCAAACGCCAATGATATAGATTCAAATAAAAGAACCGCTCTAATATTAGCTGTTATGAGTAGAGATTTAGAAAGTGTAAGATGTCTTCTTATGCATGGCGCGAACGTCAATGATGTGGATTCAGATGGAAGGACATCTCTAATGTTAGCTGCTATGCACGGAGATTCAGAAATCGTTAGATGTCTTCTCGAAAATGGCGCTGATCTTTCCATCACAGATAAAGGCTTTCGAAGTGCTATATTTTTTGCTATAGGTGATGCAACAGAAACTCTTCTCGAAGCTGGCGCTGATGTTAATAGTAAAAGCCCATTTTATGGGACTGCTTTATGGCAGGCTTCCGAACGTGGGGATATAAAACGTATGACTGTTCTCCTCAAAGCGGGAGCCAATGTACATTTAAGTGATTCTCGTAAGTACACCCCTTTAATCATCGCTGCAAACCGAGGACATAAAGATGCCGTTGAACTTCTTCTAAAAGCTGGTGCATATCCTTGCGATAATGATTCACATAACAATTCCGCCATATATCATGCTAATTATATGGGCCATAGAGAAATTGGTAATATAATCGAAGCAGAAAGAGATCGTCAAGGTTTGGAATGGTATCAAGGTTTACATCCGCGTTAATTGTTTAAGAGAGTACATTAAAGAAGATATTAGCATTAGCAAGGTTGAATTTTTTTCTCGATTTAGGTGTATATCTTTCTATCAAAGATCAAATTGAAACCTCAAAACGGTGCGAACGTCAATATTAGATGTGAGCGCTTTAATGTGATCGTCTGAAGGTGGTTATGTTCTTGAGAATAGCACTAATACTATTAGCAAAGATAAGAACAGTTTACGCTATTACCTCATGTGTAAAGAAAACTATGTGTTTTCGATAATCTCAAAAAATGCTCTATTCGGAATCAGAACTGATGATAGATTCATCAACCACTCTATGTTGTCTTACAACACTACAATCCTCAAATTTCCTATGTAATTCAAGGTCGTTATCAGTTAAGAAAGTTGCTTTGCAACGAAAACATTGATAGATTGGAGGAGTCCAGTTATGCTCTTCCATTCTATGAGCAGTCAAATAGTCATTGTCAGTAAATTCTTCACCGCAAGTTGGACACTCAATTTGACTGGGCATTTCTTCTTGTTCCTCATCGGAAGGAATTTCACCCCTTTCATGTAAAAGATGATGTTCGGCAAGTTGTCGAACTTGGATTCGTTTCCCACAAATTTCACAAGATTCTGTTTTACCCGCCGCATAACAACTCTCTTGGTGTACAGGCATACTAGGAATTTCAATCATTTCTCCACAAAAATCACAAGCAATTGAACAATGATGTTCTTCAGTTGCTCTATAACTATCGCCACAATCATCACAATTCACTTGACGGAGAAGACATTCGTTTTCTAAATGGTGACTCATTTGACTATTTTCGACTGTCATGTTACAATTATCACATTCACTTGTCTGATGCCCAGTTTGATGTTGCTCCATTTCCGTTTTAGGTATTACTTGGTTACAGACTGAACAATAGTAGTTGTAACGAGTACAGCGGATCTGATGGATAGCTAAGTTGGTTTCTGGTATAAGTTCTCGGCAAGTCTGGCAGTTCAACATGGTCAATTTAATATTAAAATTGAAAAAATAATCAAAATTTTTTTATCAAAATCATCAAAGGAGATGAGCTTAACTTTTAGAGACTTTTACAAAAGTTTTCAAAAAAAAGATTTGGAAGGATGTATGGCATTTATGAATCAAGATGGGTTGGATATTAATAAATTATATAATTGGGAAGAACTAAACTCATTTGGTTTTTGCGGCTTTCTTTTGCCCCTCCAATTAAATAAAACTGTTTCCTTACTGCATATTATTGCTAGATGGGGTGAGGAGTGGGCAGTGCCCTTGATTGGGATATTCAAAGAGATAGGCGGCGATATCAACTTACAAACCGACCATCAACATACGGCATTAATGTGTGCGTGTAATTATTCGAAAACTGATAGTTCTTTAAAAATAGTAGAAACGTTATTAGATATGGGAGCGGATCCTAATATTAAAGACATATTAGATAGAACCGCTATATATTATGCCGAATATAATATAACAAGTTATCCGGAAACTGTCTATTTACTAAAGGAATATAAGGACAAAGTCTTTATAAATCCAGAAGCAGAGAAACTCGCAAAAATCGCTAAATACGCTCGAACCAAGTATTCTTTAAGTGATCTTTATGAGTTAATCACTGATAGTGATCTTGACCTTGACCTTGACGCTCAAAATAGAAATGGATGGACCGTATTAATGTATGCTGCTAAATATTCAGGCTCTTCCAGTTTACCAGAAGCCGTTGAGCTGCTAATCAAAGCCGGGGCAAATGTTAATTTACAGACTAAAAAAGGTACAGCCTTGATTACAGCAGCCGCCAATTCCAATGGATCAAGTTCATTAAACACCGTCAAATTATTAATTAGAGCTGGAGCCGATCTTGAGCTTACAGATGAAGATGGTAATACTGCTCTAATTTTTGCGTCGCGGATGTCTAATGACTCCAGTTCACTAGAGACAGTCATACTATTACTTCGAGCAGGTGCCAATGTTGATGCGAGAGACAAATATGGTTCGACGGCACTAATGTTTGCAGTTCAACTGGCCGATAGTATTAGTTCAATTGAAACTGTTATCACCTTATTGGAAGCTGGTGCAAGTATTGATTTATTAGGATCTGGTGGACGTTCAGCTTTAATTTTTGCGTCAGGTTCTTTAAAAAAGTATCGCTCTGTAAAGGCCATGGAAATCTTGATTCGTAATGGTGCAAAGGTTGATATCAAGGATAAAGATGGCAAATCGGCCTTGGATTATGCAGGAAAAAGAGGCTTTCACGTTGGATATCAATTATTAATTGCAGCCGGTGCAACCTAAACTGTTGGTTCTAAGTTATCGAGCAAATCATTAACTATTTCCTCATCGGTAACATCAGTAATCATCATATACTGATAAAGAAAGAAAATAATATCACTTGGTGTATACTTATTTTCATCAATCTTTGATAATAATTCCCCCGGAATTGGGCGACCTAAAATGGCTTGATATATTTCTTTGATTTGGAAAGAATCGCACCTCAAAAATTCCACTTTAATATCTACACGCCCAGGTCGATAAATTGCCGAGTCAATCTTATTTAAATAATTAGTAGTAATTGCGAATATAGTCCCTTCACGGCAAATGGTGCCGTCCAGTAGATTGAGTAAATAACTTAGTGTCAGACTTTCGGAGTCTTCTTCGCTAATTGTCTCACTAAGATTTTGATCTTTAATGCCGTTACCAGTACAAGAGCGAGCCGCGACGATTTCACTAGCGGCATCGATATCTTCAAAAACGATAATTCCTCCGTTACACTTTTCGTTAATGTATTCAAAAATTTCCTTGAGCTGTTTATTAGACTTGACTGTATTCAAATGTACAAAATAAATATCTTTGTTTAGATAACTCGCAATGGCTTTGATAGCCGAGGTTTTACCAGTTCCTGGTAAGCCATGGAAAAGCATACCAAGTTTATATGGAATACCTAACTGTTCATAAGTTTCTTTTCGGTTTTTGAAACTGTCAACGACATTGGTAAGTTTAGCCTTGTCTCGATTTCTCAAATATAAAGTATCTAACTGTTTATAGATTTTGTTGATTTCTCGACACTCGACAGAATATTGTGCTGTTTTTTCCTCAATATACTTTTCTGGTTTCATTTTCAAAAGTTCGATAAATTCTCCGCGTGAATAATTTTTCGTTCTTACTGACGAGCTGCTACCAGGACTTAGATTGTCCCGTGACCCATTAGACGAATCGCTATCATTACTCTTTTTCTCTTTCTCTTTTACAGGACTGATATCCTTTTCATCTTTATCTCTACCCATTAGTCCTTCCCAGTCAGTGTAATCTGGATTCAATTTTTGAAGAGTCTCGGTGGTATGATTGACTTTGATATAGTAAACACTAATTAACTTATCGGTTTTTTCAGTGATAGCATATTGTTTGATCTTTTCACCAAAATAATCATTGAAATGGTCATATAATTGTTTATTTGAATATTCATGCTCTGATGAAACCTTAAAAGTTATATTTTTGCCTTTGGAAAACGGGATTTCTTTATCTAGAGAAGATTGGATCTTGAAATCAATCACCTGATTATCATCAAATGTTACCTCAATCATATCTAAGAGTTCTACTACAATATCGGTTCCAATATAAAATTGGGTTTTATGGTGAGTAATTGATCGAGTGACATCACATTTTGATTTATTTTCTACCCTAAAATTATTTTTAATACTAAATTCGTTTGAATTTCTGATAAAGAAATTATGTAACATGTTAACAGTAAATAGATTTTGTTCAAGAAATGCAAAACAGACATTAGTTTTAGGTTCCGGTGGTGGGGGTCTGGTCAAAAATCTAGATTTTAGATAGACAATAAATGGAAGGCAATTTTTAAGATTTTCGATTAATATTTTTGGGGATTTCTCCAAGATAAAATTCACTATTTTTAAAGCTATTTCGCCCAATTTAGTTTTTGCTCCTTGAAAAGACAGTAAGAATATGATGACTAAAATCTCCATTTGAAATGAACGGTTGGTTTTGGTTAGCCTTTCTATAATCCTGACAATATAGGTATTGACAATATGGTTAGGATTATAAATATCCTGATAATAAGGCATTCTATGGGGTTTCTCTTCTGATGTGTCACTCATTTTTTCTGATAATTTTTGAAAAATAATCAAAATTTTTCATCAATCTTTGGTACACAATAAAATCCACACTTCATTTTATAATTATACTTACCATAATCATGGTTAGCCTTACTTGGATCAGTAATGGTATTTCCATTAGCATCTTCTCTTGTCACTTTGGTTGACCCTGGTTTATGACTCCATTTTCCATCCCGATCTAGACGATAAAAATGATAGTCATCACCACTAGTTACTAAATATATTTTATGATATTCCTTTGGACATGCTTTATCTATACTACCATTAATCAATGGGTATCGCTTACCTTTTCGATCAACCAAATCCTTAATAATCCAGTTCTCCAAGTCTGAACATTTATATTTGTCAGCAGAATTATCAGCTGGTTGTGGTTTTGAATCGCGTTTTTTATGGTTATCAAAGGCATAGGCATAACAATTATTATATTTTTGGTATTTCTCCCATTTCTCTGGTTCAAAATTTGGCTCTTCCCCATTAACTTGGAAGGCTTCGATACCAAATAAATAAAGATAGAAAATCACTAAAAATAATAATGCCAAAATCCACCACGTTTGGGTTCTGTTCATACTATACCAATATTATATAAAACATATTCTTAAAAGCCATTCCATATAAATGCCATATATGTACAATATGCATTTACAGTAAGTGAATTCAATCTTCTCAAAAATTTGCCGTTGGATTCCTGGAGAAATTCAACATTCTCTTTCTGACTACTGAATGTCCGGAGGATTAGTTTTGTATTATTTTTTCTAATGGTAAAATGATGTAACTATAAGTAATAGTATGAGTTATTAGAAGTGTTAGATAATAGGTTAAATATGACCGCTGGGTAAAATCATAACTTTGTGACACCACTGCTAATAAAAAGACAAATGTTGCCGAAACTAATCCTGTCCATAGGTATAAATGTTCGCGATTTATATCGTATCTAGTATGGAGATAAGTCAAAAGAGCGTTGATTAGACCAAAGTATAGTGGGTTAACGATAGTATAATGGAAATAACTATAGTTGCGCTCAATTTTTGGAATATTATAGACTCGTAGAAAATAGTAAATGAAAACTGGAAAACTAGAACCTATTACAAAACTTTTTACTAGGTCGTTAGATAATAACATTTTGCTTTATATTAGGAATTATTATAAAGCAAATTGCAATAATGAATGACCAATTATGGTATGTTTTGCTATTATTTTTTGGTCTCAGTTTAGTAATTAGTGCTATCACATTTCTTAAAAGTGACTACTACTTGCAACACAAATTCGTTGGCCTGACCTACTTGCGAGGTTTGACTACAGCCAACAAATTCTGGTGGAATGTGAGTGATCTGATAGAAAATGACCCAATGGGATATAAATTAATGTCGCGTATTAAGTTAAATACGATCGACCAAGGTCTTTATAAAGACTTTGTTCCTGTCGAAACTTTTGGATATAAGTATTATTTAGTCTTTCGACCTGAAAATATAGAGTTCATCTTGAAAAATTCACCATCTATTTTTGGTGTTGGACATCTTAAATATAACTTTTTCAAAAGTTTTATGCCAGACAATGTTGGAGTTAGTAATGGTGCTAAATGGTGCCATTTACGCGAGGCTAATATGCAAGTTCTAGATCATGGATATTTAACTAGATTAGCCGACCAGATCATTGCGAAAACAGAAAATCTTATAGTAACACCACCAAAAACAAGATTGGAGTTCGAAAATCTGGCTGATCAGTTAGTTCCGTTTATTGTTTTTGGGACCAATGAATTACCAGAAGCACTAGCTAGTTCAGCCATGAAGATATTTAGAGAGGCCAATGAAATACAGTTCCTGGTTAATGAAAATCATAAACTGGACCCTATCGTCGTCAAAAGTTATTGTATTCTTCTCAACTATTTCATCCAAAAACCAATAGATGAAAGTCTAATTGGTATTGCGAAACATACTGGAATTAGTGATCGGCTCCTGATGGATCAGATTCCACATTGGATTTTCCCAGTTTTCGGGGTTATTACAACTAGTTTTCCTCGTCTTTTAACTTTCCTTTATAATAGTCCAACCGATCTCCAACGCGTTTTAATTGAAATCGGAGGCTTAGACAACAGGCAAGCAAAAGAAATTTATGGTCTAAGGCATTTACGTAACTGTATTCTAGAAACACTGCGGTTAAATAATACAGTAATTTCTCTTTTTCGTACTCTTCTTCAAGATGATTTCCAGTTTCCGGCTGAGAACAGTGAAGCTTCTCGTACTTTCAAAAGAGGCGACCAATTCTCTATTTTGATTGCCAATTCTCTTAGAGATCCAGAATATTTTCCTAACTCTCACCAGTTTATCCCTGATCGCTGGATTAATCGGCAATTGGAACACCATTATCCCAGTCTGATGTGGAGTATTGGTCCACAAGGGTGCCCTGGTAAAGAACTTAGCATTTTTCTTTTACAAGTCCTAACTGTAGTCATTTTAAAAAGGTGGCAACTAACAGAGGCTAAAGCCATCAACACTGAAAAAATTGGATTGTTAAACCCATTTAATCTAAATTTTAAGTGGCGATGTAATACCAATTAACATATGTCAATATAAGCAATACTGGTAATAGATAAATAGCAAAGTTCAAATTCATTACTAATCCGACCAAGAATAAAACTGCAAAGACGTAAAATAAATGGCTATTGCTAATGTTATCACCAGAAAATAGTAAAGCAAGGGCCAAGATAACTGCAACTAATTTACCTAATGGACAAATTTTGTTACTATGATCATTTGTAACCGAATGATGTAATAATTGGTTGCCAAAGTTTTGGAAAATTTCACTATTCGTTAAATTCACTCCCAATTTGCTGATCAAATTCTGAAAAGTTAATGAGAGATTGGTAGTGGTTTTGAAACAACACATCATATAAATTAGATATATTGCTAGTATTGGTTTGATCCATTTATCTAACATAGCACAGCATAGATATATTAGATATATTGATCGCAAATCTACATATAATTCATGATCCAATTTTGAAATTGGTTGACAATTGGATTGGGATTGTCATACTCTTTGATTTCATATTTACGATTCTTTAATATTTCTTCTTTCATACTATCAGTCATTGTTATAGGCACTTTGAGACCAGGGCATGGTTTTAGGTTACGATAGAGATGGGTTCGCATACTAGACTTATATTTGGTCGTATAACCACATCGGACACACTCATAGTCTTCTTTTTTGCCAGCTCTAGCATTTTTAGGTTGGTTTTCGTTTTCATGTTCGCTGTCGTCTTCTAGTATTTCTTCTTGCAACTCCTCAACTTTGGGGATTCTGTGTCTTTTTGGTGGCATGTTATTTTATAACTTATCAAAAGAGATCAATTTTTCTTATATCAAAGAAAATCAAATTGTCTCTAAATAATCTAAATCTTAAGTTGAATCAAAATAGCAACGTAAGCCTTCTTTTTTCCAACTTTGATGCAGACTAACATATTTATCTTCGATTACTCTAACTTTGTCCAATTCAGTTAAACCTATTAGTAATTCCTTGGGATATGGTGTAATGATAACTAATTCATCACAAAAACTCAGTAGTATTTTGACTATATCCACACTGAGTTGTCGCGGTTTAGAAACGTAACGATAAAACCGTTTATAACCATAAGAAAAAAGACGATCAGCTCTTCTATCCATTTTTTCTTTAAATTTTTCAAGTTCCAGACTCCACTCTTCAAATTCACTTGTTTTCGTTTTATCTTTTTTGAAATCATGAGGTATTTCCAACCAGAGATCCGAGTCAATATTCAATCGATAGATGCTTGTCCGTTCACTTAACTCGGTCTCGGTATCACCTAACTTCGAATCGCCATCCAAATATGGATGGACAGTGGAGTGTTTTTTGAATTGGTATAATTCGGGATCTCTGAATGCCTTAAAGTCAGATTCCAAAAGTTTGACCACAGTTTCAAATCTAGGTGTTTTGATGTAACACTAAGTTGGACCACGGGATAGTTAACTGAAGGTATGTGCCGAAACATTATTAGATATATTGAAACCAAATCTATCTATGGCATCTAATAAAAAATCAACATCAAATTGATTAATCACTGGTACTCTAAAAAAGTGCGGACCTGCCCCTATTTGATGAACACCTATCATTATATTCTCTTCTAGTAGTCTTTGTCTAATTGACAAAACAGTCTGACTAGTTTTCTCTATATCACTTATATCATCAGTATAGACAAAGCAAACATTTAAGTAAGTTGGCTGACATATCAAGTAAAATCTTTTTCTGATCTCAATCTCTCTTACTAATCTATCACGCAACTTAAATAGACTGTCAATCTTGTTTTCCAGATAACTCTCTCCATGGACTTTTAGCAAGACATAGAGTTTAGTGGCATCGGCTTTTCTACCACAGAAAAGAGTTTTTTGGCCAATATCCAAGTCCAATGGCTCTATTTCATCTGTCTCCCTAAATAAATATCTCGCTTCTTTATAAGTAGTCGATCGTAAGACATCTTTATGTCTCGTCAAAAAAACGCTACATGGAATTGGCAGACTTAGTACTTTATGAAAGTTCCAAGAAACCGAGTCAGCCATTTCAATTCCCCCTAATAAATTCTTATGTTCACTTGAGAATAAAGCACATCCACCAAAAGAAGCATCAACATGGACCCAGGTGTGATATTGATGACATAATGTTATAATTGTATCTAAATTATCGAAATCTCCAAGAACAGTGGATCCAGCCACTAAACAAACAACAAATGGTTTAAATTCTTTAAGCAATCTTTCTAGATCATAATTATTTTGGTGGGCTTTGAATTCAATAACATTGTCCTCACCTATTCCAAGGATATTAGCGTTCTTTTTAATTGAATAATGAGAAGCCTCGGATATTAGACAGTATAGTTTTTGGGAAATACCATCTTGTTTGATCTTTCGGTTATGTTGATGTCTAGCTAAAAGCATACCATACAAATTAGAAATAGACCCACCCTGTGTAAAAATACCATCACTCTTTTCGACATCAAAACCAATTTTCTTTAATAAATATTTCACCGTTTCTTTTTCAATTAGTGTAAAAACTGGTGCTACTTCATAAGTATAAACGTTGGTATTATAGTTACTAATTAGGTGTTCGACTTGTAGGGCCGTCTGATCAACATTACCGTAAAGTTGGTTGAGAAAATAGGGATTAGATGTGTTAATACAATGTTCTCGAAATAATTTTTGAAAATCATTCATTGTTTGGCAATTATCGATTTTTTTCAAAAGGGTAACTTTGTCTTGTAATAAAGAATATTCAGGAGGATTTTGTAATTGAATTGCTTGATTCATTTTATAATCTCATAAGTAAGATTGTTAATAAATCAAGCAATTCAACCCGCTTTTTGGGATGAAAAAGCATTTCGGCTCAGTAGTATTTATGACTGATCATTGTTCTAAAAAATGGTAACTAATTTTGGGTGAAGTCAGAATATCCTATATTGTTACCACTTTTAAGTGTATCAAAATTGCCTGATTGAAGTGGTGCATTTTCTTGGAGGATTCTTTTTTGACTCTGCTCATTGGTTCGTTTCAATTGTTGAAGGCGACATGGAACTGTACCACCTATAATAAAACTAGTTTGTTCGAAGACATCACCATTATTACTGCAATTTTGTTGAGGGGGAGTTACGTCACCAGCCACTGGTTTACCTTGAATTTGGTTCATCATTTCAGGTGACATTCCTTTGAGGTGAGCATATTTGTTCTGGGTTAGATAATTTTGTGGATTGGAAGTAACCCATTGTCCTTGAGCATTTAGACAGCTAGTCTGTGATTCTGGTGTATAGTTTCCAATATTAGCATATTCTGTTCTAGTCGATAAGCCATCTACTGCTCCACCTTGTAAATTATTACTACTTTTTTCTAGGAACATTTGACGCTCCATAGCATGTTTCATTTTGATCTCTTCGGGAAGTCCACCGTAGTTATGGGCATTTTCTTCCAATTGTGTTCTTTCTTGTGCTTGTTTC
>Ga0180437_10003973_pt1 | contig 21473 bp, 24 predicted proteins | sample SS_ome_4_FD_132410 | JGI IMG/M metagenome (GOLD analysis project Ga0180437, IMG submission 132410) | Hypersaline lake sediment archaeal communities from the Salton Sea, California, USA - SS_3_D_1 metaG | ecosystem: Environmental > Aquatic > Non-marine Saline and Alkaline > Hypersaline >...
CGGTCCTCGAAGCCACGTTTCGGTTTCTTCAGCGGGGAGACGGGGGGTATGCCACGTCGCGGACGGCCGGCTACTTCCTGCTCCACTGTGGGGCGGGATTGAAAGTAGCCCAGGTCGCCCGCTTGGTGGGCATCAGTGCGCGGTCGGCATCTCGCCATCGGAAGCTCTCCGCCAGGAAGTCACCCAGTAGATTCACCATCACTTTCGCGGCCGTCCGTACGGGAAACTCTTGCCCCGCCATCTCGGGCCGATCGCCGAGTTTCTCTTCACCCGGCCCAAGGCCACCCGGGACGAGCTGCTCGATTTCATTGCCCAGACCTGGGGGTTCCGCGTCTCCAAAGTGGCGTTGTGGGAGTTTCTCAAGAAGTACGGGCCGGATCGTGCTTCGCTGGACGCGGCTCGGGAAACGGCCGGCCAGGAGGAAGAGGAGTGCCCGGCGATCGAGTCGCTGGAGGCCCCTACGTGACCACGCGGAACAAGTTCATGCGTTGCGAGAAGCTGTTCCTGGGATACGAGGTGAACCTGGGGCGTTTCGTGACCATCAAGGGGACGCCGGGCAAGGTGGAGCTCCGCGACGTGGCCGAGTTGCTGACCCGAAGAGTGCTCCACCACGGCCAGCCCGCCTCGATGCACGCCCTGTTCGACGCCGGCGCCGGCAAGAGCGAACGTGCCGGCCCTGATCGATCAGGCCGAGCTGCGGACGGGTCCACTGGATTCCATCGCGGCTCTCTGCGACGCAGGTTACCTCCACGTCTCTTGCGTGCCGCGCCACCGGCATCCCCCGATAGTAGAACCGAAAGACATCGCCGTCTTTCAGCACCGTCTCGTATCCGCTGTAGAGGCCTTCCCAGGGCTGATCGAACCTCAGCACGATTTCGCGCGGCTGCGGCGAATGCAGCTCCAGACGGGCTCCGTTGAGCCGGTCGATGAGCAGGTCGTCTACGAACAACTCGAGACGCGAGCCCATAGTGATTGGTTCAGGCTCAGGGTCCGCGGCCAATCCGATTCGCGATGTGCAGCACACCAGAGCAACGGCGGCAGTGATGAAGATTGCCTTCTGCATCATCATGTCTCCTGTCAAGCGCCGGCCTTTACGCCTCCGGTTTCGTTGGAGTCCGCTCAAATAGCTTCGCGAAGATGTCGTAGCACCGTGCATCATCGGGCGTTCCAATCGAGAGAATCGGGTGACTGCCCATGTAGACCGTGGTGATGTCGTCGACGTCGAAGTCGACCAGCACGCGGGTGGCGCAACCGCCGGTGGGCGGGCAGCTTGGCGAGCCAATCACCGTGCCGAGGAAATACCGCACGTTGTGCGGCGGGTGCAACTTGGCGAGGATCACCGATGCGTCTGGAGTCCATTGCACGTCCAAGGCAGGTGTCTTGGGCAAATGGTGGAAGAACGGGCGGATCTTGAACGGCTGCGCCGGCTGGTCGGGTCCGTTCAGCCTGGTTGCACAGGTGCAGTGCGTGGCGAAATAGTGGCTGCGGATTTCGTCGTACTCCGAATTGTGCTGGAAGCCGGGGCGGGCGAACAGGTAACGGTTCAGCAGCATCGTCATCGTCGCCGTGATGTCGTTCTCACAACCGCAGCTCGCCGTCAGCTCGCTGTTGTTGATCGAGAAGCTCACGCAGGGTTTGCGGTGCTGAAGCATGAGACAGTGGATCGTAATGCCGTCCGCGTCGTATTGGTCCAGCAGCGTGCAGACGGCCTTGTGTGCCCGGAACGCCTCGACGAAGTATTCGTCGGTGACTTCCATGACCTCGGTAGCTCCGGCTTTGAATTGCATGGCCGCAGCCTTCATCGCATCATCGGGCTTGATCGAATCGAACAGGTCGTTGTATTGCCCGGCGGGGATGGAGACGACCTCGGTGCCCAGCGTGCCGTAGGTCGATCGGCTCTCTTTCGGATAGCTGCCGATGCGGAGTACGCGGCTCTGGGCGAGCATCTTCTTGGCGTGCACGGCCCGAAGCGATCGTTCGATTTCGTCCCAGTTCTCGATCGAGTGGATGAAATGCACGCCCTTGGCGTTGCGCAACTCGGCCGGTGGGAGGTGATGGTACGCGCCGGTCGGCAGATAGACGATGGCCGGGGCACCGATATCCTGCGAAACCTTGTGGGCTTTCTTGGCCGACGCCGAGGAGAGGCAGAAGACCAGCATCGCGTCGGGCGGCGTCGGAGCGATCGTGCTGATGTGCTTGTCCACCTCGGCGTCGGTGGTCAGCACTTTCGGGGCAACGTCCACCTTCACACCGATCCGTTTGGCCATATCGAGCACTTTGCGAGTGAACTTCTCCTGCTGTTCGGCGTGACGGAACTGGTTGCCCGGGTAGGGATGCCAGTGGTGCTCCTGCCAGCTCGCCTCGGCCTTGCCCTGGTCGCACTGTTCGGGCAACGGGTAAAGGAACACGGCTTTGACGATGGCGGGCGACTTCTTTCGCGGCGCCGTATCGGTGCCAGTGCTTGCCTGAACCGCTTCCGCCGTGCGGCAGATCGAAGCAGGCAGGACTGAAACGACAAGCGAGCTGCCTGCGAGGAACTCACGGCGCGTCAAACCGGGCACATGTGACTTACTCATAATGCTACTCCTTTGTTGATTGGATGCTAACTTGTCGCGCCCCCGCGATCCGTTCCGCGTTGCGCGGCTGGCTACACGGCGCTGCAATAGCGCACCAATTATGCCGAGTCGGCCATTGGCCGGAAGTTGCTGCAAGCGGACTTCGTACGCGGGCAAGTATAGGTGTCCTTCCGGCGGAGTTCAACAGTTCCCGGTTCCTGAATTCAGCGGCGGCCCGTGCGACGCTGGCCCCGGATGACTTCGTAACAACGAGGGCCGGATCTTGTAAGTCGATCACGGTCGGCTTACGATGGCTCTATCGTTGGCCGGCGCCGCACGCGGTAGCCGCTTTTTTCGCAACGGAAGCCCCAGTGGGAGACGCTTTCATGGACCGACTTGAGAGAAGGCACGACCTGAGTGCGTGGGATCTTGTTCCCGTACTGCTGGCCACGTTGGTTATGGTGAGCGTTCCGGCGCGAGGGCAGGATGCGCCCACGAAGATCCGACGTGTCGACCTGGTCCACATGACCCACACCGACATCGGCTTCACGGACCATCCCGCCGTGACTCGCGAACTTCAGAAGCGGTACCTCGACGTCGCCATCGATGCCGTCCTGGCCGATGACCACGACCAGCGGGGATCACAATTCTGCTGGACGGCCGAGGCAACCCTTACGGTCGACGACTGGTGGCGGGCGGCCGGGCCCGACCGTCGCGAGGCATTCCTCAAGGCGCTGGGCACGGGCAGGCTGGAAATCGCCGCTTTGGCCATGAATCAGACGCCGCTCTTCAATGCGGCCCAGTGGGAGGTGATGCTCCGTTGGCTCCCGGAGACGATCTGGGAACAGGCCCAACCACAAGTCGGAATCCAGAACGACGTGAATGGTCTTCCGCGTGCCGGGGCCGTCGCCTTGCTCGACCGCAACGTTCCGTTTCTCTGGATGGGCATCAACGCGACCAACGGCGGGCCGCCGTTGCGTCAGCCCAGCGCGTTCTGGTGGAAAATGCCCGATGGCCGCCGGCTGTTCGTGTGGCTCGGCGAACACTACGCCCGGGGCTACTACTACTTCCATCCCAATTCATGGCGAAGGGGCCCCGTGCCCGAGGCTACCGACACACGCTACCGTCCGCCGAGGCCCGACGACTTCTTCCGTGCCGACGAGGCATCGGTGCGTGCGGCGCACGCTCATCTGCTGGGCCGGCTCGGCGCGTTGGAGGCCGGCGCATACGACTATCCTGCGCTGATTCTGTCTATCACCAACGAATGGCGGATGGACAACGACCCGCCGTTTCCGCCCTTGGCCGATTTCGTCGCGACCTGGAACCGTCTCCGGCTTACGCCCGAACTTCGGCTGACGACCGCCTCACGGGCGCTCGAGGATCTCCGGGCAGAAATCGGCGACCGCATTCCGGAGCACCATGGCGAATGGCCTGACTGGTGGGCGAACGGCTCCGCTTCCGGGCCGCGTGAAATCGCCGCGTCGCGCAAGGCCAAGCGGCTGACGGCGGCCGCACTGAGCCCCACGTGGGGCTCGGCCGACGCGCCGACGCGGAGTGCAGCCGACGAGATCTACCGCTCGCTGTGCCTGTTCGACGAACACACGTGGGGCGCCGCCGATAGCGTCGGCTTGCCACATGCGATCGAAACCTGGGGCCAATACAACGAAAAGGCCCGCTGCGCCTACCATGCGCTGGGCATGGCGAAGCTGCTGCTGGCGGGCCGGGCTCGGTCGGCCGTCTATCCGGGACCGCCCGGCCTGTATGTCGTCAACACGGCCCCGGCCCCTTGGTGCGGCTGGGTTACCATGCCATCAACCTGTTTGCGGGAACCGGCCCATTCGGTGGTCGATGCGGTGACCAATGCCGTTACGCCTTTGGAGTCCATCGACGGATACGCGCAGTTCAGCCGTCCGTCCGGCCCCGAGCAGGTCACGGACCAGAACAGGGCAGAGACGTTTGCCGACAAGGTGCCCGGACGCGAGGTCCGCTTCTGGGTAAACACGTTGGAATCCCATGCCATGCGCCGCTACACGCTGTCGGCTGAGAACGCTCCTGAAGCGCCCCCGGCCGCCGCGATGCCCACGATCGCGACCGACGATGCCGGCTGGCCGGTCCGTGCGGCCTGGGCCGGCATGGAGCGTCCGCTGCTGGACGGCCAGGCGGGCGAGGTCGTCCACGTTGCGTTGGAGGGATTTGCCGCCCGCTGGAATGCCAGCGGTATTCGCCGCGACCCGAACCGGCGCGAGCAGGCGATGAAAGTCTCGGCAGCCGAGCCGGCCGGGAAGACCGCCGTGGAGCAGAACGCGCACACGACAGTGTTCACCCAACCGCTCGAGCACCCCCGCTTGCTTTGGGGAAGCCGCCGGCTGGAGTTGTTTCATGACATTCCGCGAGCCCGGATCACGGTTCGGTTCGATCGGACGTCGTCCCAGCGGCCTGAATGGTTCTTCATCGGCTTCGCTCTGCCCTGCGACGGCGTCGCGCCCGTGACGGCTTGCGGAGGCATGCCGTTTCAGCCGCCCGCGGACCAGATCCCCAACACCTGCGGCGACTACTTCGGCATCGACGGTTGGATCGCCTATCCGACTCCGAAGGGCACCCACCTCTGGACCTCGCGCGATGCGCCGCTGGTACGATTCGGCGAGCCGCGACTGCAATGGAGCGTTGCACGAACACCCCAAGCGACCGACCGCATTTACGCGATGGTGTTCGACAACACCTGGTTCACCAACTTCGTGGCCGACAGCCACGGCGTCTTCGAATTCCAATTCGATCTGGCTTGGTCACCCGAGGCCGAAAAACCTGACCGATGCGCGGCGTGGGCCGAGAGTCTGGCATCGGAGCCGCAGGTTGTCCTTCATCCGGACCTTGAGCCCGATCCGATCTACATGGAACGCCTACATGGCCACTGGCGAGGTACGTACCCCTCCTCTGTCAAACGGAGAATTTACGATGCGAAACACCTTATTGCTGGCCGCGTTGGTCCTGGTCTCACAGACGGCCGTGGCCGATGAGCCGAACATGGTCCAGTTGGCCGGCACGCCCGAACAGATCGGCGCGATCTGGGGCCAGCGGAACAAGGAGATCATCCGTCGCGACTTGGAGGCCGGCTATCTGAATCGGGCCGCCGCAGCGGGCGTCTCGCGGGAGACGCTCATCGAGCGCTCGGCGGCCTCGGTCGAGATCATGAGGCGCATCGCTCTGCATTGGCTTCAGAAAGCGCGGGCCGTCGCCAGGGCAGCCGACGTTCCGGAAGATTTGTACTTCGCCTTTCTCGACGGCGCGGTGCGAGACCGGTTCCTGCACGAGGAGCCCGAAGAATGCACCTCGTACGCCGTTTCGCGCGATCATGCCCGCGACGGCGCTATCCTGTTCCACAAGACGCGCGACAACCGGGACGTGCCGCAAGCTTAAATGCGCCTGGGTTGCGCTTCCCGTCCGCGCCGTGGCCTTCCCGCTGCTCATGGGCCAGAGCCGCACGCCGGCGTGTCTGGTCGACGGCACGGCCTATCAGTTGGGCAAGAACAGCGGGCAGCAGACGCCACGTTGGCAAGCGCTGGAGCGATCCACCCACGCCGAAATAGAACAACTGCAGGAACAGGTCGCAGCGAGCATCACGGCCGGCAATCCGAACGCGGCGCACGTCGCGCTTCTGGATCGCTGGTCAGAAGCCCAAGCCCAGAAGCTCGCCGCGGCGCTGCGACAACCGGAATGAGTATCCACATGATTCGATTGCGCACGACTTCGACGCGCAGACGCACGATGACTTTCACTCGGCGTTGTTCAGTTCTACCAGCATCTCCAGCAGATTGTTCGTGAGGATCACCGATGCGTCCTCCTGCACGACGTTGATGCCCAGCCATGTCTCGTAGCCGCCGAGCCGATGTTGTTCGGGTGTGGGAAGGTAGCCGTGCTTGCCGTTGGCGATGCTGATGACCATGGTTAGCGGAAACGGGCTGCGGGCTTTCAGATCGAGGCCGATCTCGGCAAAGGTTTCGAATGGGATGGCACACACCGCCAGATCGCCGATGCGGAGCGCCTGCAGCTTGACGGTGAGCGTGTCCTCCTCGCGCTCCGCCGCCTTTGCGGAACGGGAAGGCATTCCCTACATCACGACAGAGTTGGCACTTCGCTGGGCCAAGGCACCAGCCGATGCACAGGTGGCAACCTGGGCTTCGCGCCTCCGGATGGTGCGACGTTTCGCCATTTGGTTGAGCGCAAGAGATTGCCGTACCGAAGTACCGCCCGAGGGCCTTCTGCCCCACCGTTATCGCCGTCAGCAGCCTTACATCTACAGCAATGCGGAGATTGACGCCCTTGTCCGGGCGGCCAGCCGTCTCCTTTCTCCCCGGGGGTTAAGGGGACGCACTTACTCGACGATCTTTGGACTCCTGTCGGTCAGTGGCATGCGCGTCAGCGAGGTGGTGGCCCTCGATCGAGAGGACGTGGACCTGGAAGAGGGGGTTCTCAGAATCCGACGGACGAAGTTCGGCAAGTCTCGGCTTGTTCCCGTGCATGAATCGACTCGTCAAGTCCTTGTCGATTATGCGCATCAGAGGGAACGGGTTGTTTGCCGGCCTGCCACAGCGGCCTTCTTTCCTTCGGAAAGCGGCGGCCGTGTAACCGTGTGGACGACGCGATACAACTTCGCCAAAGTATCGCGGGAAATCGGCCTTCGCGCTCCAGGTCGCAGTCACGGCCGCGGTCCCAGGCTACACGACATGCGGCATAGCTTCGCCGCACATACCCTCGTTGACTGGTATCGCAAAGGAATCGACGTCGAAAGGGAACTGCCTAAGCTCGCAACGTACCTAGGGCATGTGCATGTCAACGAGACTTACTGGTACATCGAGGCCATTCCGGAATTGCTTGAGTTGGCGACGCAGAGGCTGGAAAACAGAAGGGAGGTTGAGTCATGACCACTCTTCGCAACTTCCCGGGCCTCCTTCAGGCCTTCTTCACGGACCATCTCCTGCAGCAACGTCGGGCAAGCACGGAGACTATCGCGGCATACCGAGATTCCTTTCGGCTTCTTCTGCGTTTTGCGGCGCAACGATTGGGACGTCCCCCTTCGAATCTATCGCCTGACGATCTGGATGCCGCCCTTATCGGCGAGTTCCTCGACCACCTCGAAAGCGAGCGTTCTAACGGAGCAAGGACCCGGAACGCACGCCTGGCGGCAATCCATTCTTTCTTCCGGTACGTTTCGTTTCAGGAGCCAAGCTGCGCCGAACTGTGTTGCCGGGTACTGGCAATTCCAAGCAAGCGGTACCAGCGGAAACCGATTGAATACCTGAAGCGCGAGGAGATTGATGCGATCCTTGATGCGCCGGATACTACAAACTGGATCGGACGTCGGGATCGAGCCCTACTGTTGGTGGCGATCCAGACGGGATTGAGAGTGTCGGAACTCATCAGCCTGCAACGTCGGGACGTCGTTCTTGAGACCGGAGCTCACGTGCGCTGCCAGGGAAAGGGCAGAAAGCAGCGATGCACGCCCCTTCGTCGAGAAGTAGCTGCCGTCATGAAAACGTGGCTCGGCGAGTGTCCCTGCGAGCCGGAAACCCCTGTGTTCCCAAGCAGTCGCGGCGGGCCTTTGAGCCGGGATGCTGTGGAACGCTTGGTGTCTCGTCATGCCCGGACCGCAGAGCGGCGCTGCCTATCTCTGAAACACAAGAACGTAACACCTCACGTGCTTCGCCATACCGCCGCCATGGAACTTCTGCAACACGGTATCGATCGATCGGTCATTGCGCTTTGGTTGGGACACGAATCCGTAGAGACCACCCAGATGTACCTTCATGCAGACCTGCACCTGAAGGAACAAGCGCTTTCGAGGATCGCGCCGCTGAAGGTCAAGTCACGGCGGTATTGGCCGGATGATAGGTTGCTGGCTTTCCTGGAGGGGCTGTGATTATGCCGCGTCGAACAGTCTACAAAGTGCGGGATTCACCGGATCCGATCTCAGACTGCGAGCCTAGTCGGCATAATCCGGGAAGCGGAATAATGCCGCAAGGCGTAGAACGTGTGACCCCGGCGGGCCAGCCCCAGTTTGCCGACCAACTGTGACATCGTACTCGTAATCCGGTCCGCCCGGGACACGCGGGCCATGCTCTCCAGCTCGGCGGTGGCGCCCGTGGATTTCCCTCGCGTCCACGCCCGTACCCATCGCCGCCCGGCGGGTGTGACAAATACCAGATCGTCATCGGCTTTGTCCCGGGGCTTCGGCCGAGCTTCCAGCGCCGCGTCAATCGCCTTGACCGTCTCCGGCCAAAGTGGGCAGCGTCGCGAAATGCCCGTCTTGGGCCTCGGATAGTTGCACCACCCTCCTCGTAGATCGAGGTTTTGGATGGTGAGGTTCGCCACGTCGGTATTCCCGAAGCCGCAGTTGATGCCAAGCAAAATCATCGCTCTCATTGGGACGGTGGCCGCCGCGAGCATGGTGTCGATTTCGGCCGCTTCGAACATGCGCGGCCCATTCTGTTGCCGCTCGCAGCGAAGCTCGCGCCGACTCGGCCCGACGAACCCCGGCCCAAACCGGACAGGCGTGTTGATGAGGTGGGCTTCGTACGCATACCGGAAGATGCTGCGGACCCGCTTGATCTCCACCTTCCGCGACAGCTTCCCGTACGTTTTGGCAATGTTCGTGCGCATGTTTTCAAATTCGTCCGGGGCCAAGTCTTCCACCAAGCGGTTCCCGCCGAACACAGAGAGCACGCGCTTGCAGGTCTTGTACTGGTCACCGAAAGTTCCCAGGGCCAACTCGCCAGCATCAACGCGCGCCTTCTTCGCGACGAGGAATCTGTTGACGAGATCCTTGACTGTCAAACCTTCGGTCCTGCGGCGAGGTTTCCGCCCGGCGTAGAGGTCATCCCGCTCTTCGACGTAGCGGGCCAGCGCAGCATCAGGATCGGCCCATGGCCCGAAGTAATGCAGCTTTCCCTTGATCTTTTTCGCCCACCTTCCCGTCGCGTGCGGGAACAGCGGGAAGTCCGGACGGGGTTTGGCAGGTTCCTCCCTACGCTTTGACAGTCGATGGTGCGTCATGGCTGAACCCTCCCATGCAGGTGCAACACCCGGTTCCTGCGGCCCATTCCGCCAGGTGGCGATCGTGTTGCGGGTGTCTTAACAGGTGTCGATAGCAATCCTAGCGCAGTTCGCCGAGGAGTCAATTCTTTGATTTTCTGCGGCTATGGCGAGATTTGGCGAGGTTGAGAACGGAGTTTCCCCGGGAAACTTGCCAAGAGCCGGCTCCTGTCCCCGGGAATCGCTGGACCGCACGGCTACTCAGTCTTCACGGCCCGGCGCCTTCTCAGCAGAAGGGCAAGCCAACTGGGATCGGCCCCCAGGCGGCGTGCGCGGGTTTCGCCTCCACAGTGGGTCGTTGGCACGTCTCTGGCCTTCACTCCAGCACGGAGAGTCCGGGGCGATGTCCGGAGAGCCCGCCCGGGGGTAGAATCGGGGTCCTATCATCGCTCTGCCCCTCGGAAGGAGTCGTGCCATGGCCGGGAAGCGAAGTGCTATGGAGGACGATGCCAGCACGTACTACCTGAAGATCGCCACCTGGAACGTCAATTCGATACGCAGCCGTCTCGAACGGCTCCTTCGCTGGCTGGAGAAGACCGGACCGGACGTTGTCTGCTTGCAGGAGTTGAAGGCCACTGAGGATGACTTCCCGTTCGATCCGATTCGCGATGCAGGCTACCGCGACGTGGTCTGCGGCCAGAAGACGTACAACGGCGTGGCGATTTTAGCCCGCGAGGAGCCCGCCAATGTAGATCGTGGTCTGGGTGATGACGTGGACGATCCACAGGCACGGCTTATCGCCGCCGAGGTGGCGGGCGTTCGTGTCATCAGCGCGTATATACCCAACGGCCAGACCGTCGGTTCGGAGAAGTACGATTACAAGCTCGACTGGCTGCGGCGTCTGAACGAGTACCTGGAACAGCGCTATCAGCCGTCCGATCCGTTGGTCCTGTGCGGCGACTTCAACGTGGCCCCCGACGACCGCGACGTTGCCAATCCGGAGAGGTGGGCCGGATCGGTGCTGTGTCACCATGCCGCCCGTGAAGCTCTGGAAGATGTCCGCCGCTGGGGCCTGACCGATGTCTTCCGCCAGCATCATCCGGATGGCGGCGTCTACTCCTGGTGGGACTATCGGATGCTGGCCTTTCCGAAGAACGACGGGCTGCGGATCGACCACATTCTCGCCACCGAGCCACTGGCGAAGCGTTGTACCCGCGCCGAAATCGACCGTGACGAGCGAAAGGGACAGAAGCCTTCCGATCACGCTCCGGTGTTTGCGACTTTCCAGGTGTAGCATGAGACCCCGAATCCGCGTTGTCATGGACGCGATCAAATGAGCGGTCCGAGCACCGAATTGCTGCTGCGCGTCAACGGCATCCAGGCCGCCTTCGGCATCGAGCTTGGGTTCGCCAGCCCCCGAGCGGACGAGGGCCGGGCCGACCCATACCGGCAGGCGAACGTCTCCTATTCGCTCGTGCAGCGGCGGGATGGACAAGTCCTCCGGCACACGCTGATCGACGTCGGGATGGGCGTGGCCCCCTCGCTGTTGGAGTTCGAGGTTACCCATGGCGTGCACGTCGTCCACGAAGTCTGCATCACCCACCCGCATTTCGATCACTTCGCACAGGTCGACTGGCTGTCGATGGCCCTGCTGCGGAACGGACGAGAGGATCAGCCCCGACCGCTGCCGATCTACGCCAGTCAGGCGTGCTGGGAGATGGGGCCGAACGCCACGTTTCAGTACCTCGCGGAGCGGAGCGACTTCAGGCCGCTGCAGTCAGGCTTGGCCTTCACGCTCGACGACGTCACGATCACCCCCTTCACCGTGGATCACGGCCCCAAAGCGCCCGGCGCGATGGGATTTGTGGTTCAGCACGGCGGCCGCCGAATCGTTATCAGCGGCGATTTCCTCCATGTGCCCGACGAGGACAACTCCCTGCTATTCGGTGCCGATGTGTGCTTCCTGGACGCCAACACGTGGCACCCGCTGGAAAGGTCGAGGCACCAGTCCGTGCTGGGGAATCTGCGGCTGATCGACAAATGGAAGCCCAAGCGGACCTATCTGATCCACTACTCGGGCTATGAGGACCAGGAGCACACGGACGATCCCATCAACGGTCCGATGGACCTGGAGCGGCTCCGCGAGGAGCTTCGGCGGGTTGCGGAAGGTCGTGATGTTCAGCCGGCCCGCCACGGGATGATATTGGGGGACGACACGGGCTGGCCGGAATAGAGGTCGCGAGGACCGGCAAGCAGGAGCCGATGGTGGCTTGGCCGGAGGAGCTCGAGGAATGCCGACCCCGCTTCGGGATCTATCGGAAGTGGCCCGCTGGGTAGCCCCACGTCCAGACCGACGCCCCGCTCGTCCCCGCCCCCCTGGTGCCCCGGCCACCGCGTCGCCCCGAAAAGCCCGGGGCGGAGGCCCGCTCGCTGCCCCCAACGTCACTTTCAGCACTCCGGGACCTCACTACCACCCGATAAAGGGTGCTGCCATGCGGTTCGCCATGACTTGGCCTACCGGCAGTAGCCTTCGTAAACCTGGGAGCAGCCCCATCGTGGCTTCGCGCGACGGCCGACGCTCCGTGTAGGTCATCTCGACGGGGGCAATCATGGCCACGCCGTTCTGCTTAATGTGGGCGAATAGCGTCCAGAACGCACTGCCCCGGCTGGCGTCGGTTTCCGCCTTCCGATAGGCTGGGTAATGCTTGACGCGAACCTACCCGACCGGGGTATAGGTGGGGAAGTTCTCCGGCATCTCCGCCTCGACGATCGGCTGAAAATCCTCGTCGCTGGCCCGGGCACGCACCGGGAAGACCCACGGCGGAAGCGGCGGCCGTGATAGCAATACAAATGGAACAGCGGGGTGGGGCGTACATGTTCGGAACTCCGAAAGGGGTGATCGGGAGGGGGTAACACGCGCTTCTGAGATGAAACTCGTGCCGAAACCGCCGCCGGATGCAGAGATCTCGGCCGCAACACGTGCCACAAGCCATTCCGCAGGTGAGGTCAACACCCGTGCACAATCGACCCGACGCGGAAGAACCGATCCGAATCGGCATCTCGGCGTGCTTGTTGGGCCGGAAAGTCCGTTTCGACGGCGGCCACAAGCACGACCGCTACTTGACCGACACGCTGGGACAGTATTTCCAATGGGTGCCGGTTTGCCCTGAAGTCGAAGTCGGGCTCCCCACGCCCCGCCCCACGCTGCGGCTCGAATCGTCGGGCGGCGGCGGCGCAGTCCGGATGGTGATGCCCAAGGAGGACAAGGACCTGACTCGCGAAATGCAGCGTTACGCCAAATCCCGCGTGGCCGCTTTGGCCGATGAGGGGCTCAGCGGCTACGTGCTGAAGAAGGATTCGCCAAGCTGCGGCATGGAACGGGTCAAGATCTACCACGGTGAAGGTCCCCCCAGCCGCAACGGCCGAGGACTGTACGCCGAGGCCCTGTTGGCCCGCTTCCCCCGGTTGCCGGTCGAAGAGGAGGGCCGGCTGCACGATCCGCGGTTGCGCGAGAACTGGGTCACACGGGTCTTTTCCTATTACCGACTCCAATCACTGTGGAGAAGGCAGTGGACAATCGGCGATCTGGTTCGTTTCCACACGGCGCAGAAGTTTCTTCTGTTGGCCCACTCGCCGCAGGATTATCGCCAGCTCGGGCGGCTCGTTGCGGCCGCAAAGACATACAACCGCAAAGAGCTTCGTGAAACGTACGAGGCACAGATGATGGCCGGGCTCTCGAAGATCGCGACCCAGGCAAAGAACACCAACGTACTGCAACATATTCTTGGATTCTTCAAGAAGGACCTCGACACCGCGGCCAGGCAGGAGTTGCTGGACCACATCCTCGATTATCGGCACGGCCTGGTCCCCCTGGTAGTGCCGCTGACCTTGATTACCCATTACGTGCGATTGCTTGAAGTCGAGTACCTCAGGGACCAGGTCTATCTGAATCCGCACCCCAAAGAGTTGGCACTTCGCAACCACGTTTGACGGCCAACCTTGCACAAAACCGCACGCGCCGATCGTATCGACGTTCCGCCACAAGCGTCGATGCAACAACGGTGGAATGCCGTCGGAGCGATTCCATGCCGCGATCCCCCGCCAAGGAGCGAGTCTCGCCGACTCGGATTGTCTGCGCGAACGATGCCACAGTGAATCCGAAGGGCCGCGTCGTGCTCTATTGGATGAGCGCTTTTCGACGCGCGGCCTGGAACTACGCCTTGGATCGCGCCATCGAACTTGCCGCGGAATTGCGGAAGCCGCTGTTGATCGTCGAGACCCTCCGCTCCGACATCCTCTGGGCAAGCGACCGGCATCACGAGTTCGTGCTTGAAGGCATGGCCGATAACAAGGCGGTCTGCGAAGCACGCGACATACGATATTATCCTTTCGTCGAATTTGAACGTGGTGATGCGGTAGAATTGGCCACGGCGTCGGCAGATCGGTCCTGTGGGTAAGTCGCCGACGACTTTCCCATCAGGTCGTTTGCCGCCGACGTTTCCCAAGTCGCCGGCCGGATCGGCGTGCGGATGGAACGGGTGGACTCCAACGGTCTCTTGCCGATGCGGGCCACAGATCGAGTCTTCCCAACGGCATACGCGTTTCGCCGCTTCCTGCAGCGGGCGCTTGCAGACCACCTGCCGAACGCTCCTTGCGCAAATCCGCTGGCCCAACTCGACTTGCCTCCTTTGCGCAGCTTGCCCGCCGAGATCCAGCGACGCTGGCCGCCGGCTTCTTCGAAATTGCTGGCTGCCGGCGGGGCCGCTCTGGGGCGTCTGCCAATCGATCACGAAGTCGGCCAGGTCGATGCGACTGGAGGGCCCTCCGCCGCACGCAACAGTCTCAAGTGGTTCTTGAAGCGAAAGTTCATCTCTCCAGGACATGTAACGGGCGAGATCTGCCCGGCCGGCAGCGGAACCGGCGACGTTCGAAGCGACATCCGCTCGATGGGGACGTGGACTCACACCCCCACGAAGTTGGATGCACTGGCGTTTCTTCTCTGAATCGGCGAATTTCGCCCGGCGTTGAATCCGGCAGCACAAGCCGCACGAAAACTTACACAACCACGGGCTGACCATTTGGCACCCCGACCTCAACGCACTTCCCTCGAAAGCGCGAAAAGGAGCAAGACATGACCGACACGACCAACCAGTTCACAAGAGTCAATCACCAGTGGATCAAGGCCGATTCCGGCAACACCTATCTCTGCCCAGTGGAAGAGTTGCAGAAGTTCGACAACCCCTCGGAAGCGGACCTTCAGGCGATCTGCGTTGACGAGTCGAAGAACCCGCAAAATGAGTAGACTCGACACACACCGAGTAGGGCACCGTTTCCGGCTTACAGGGGCGGTGCCCGTTCTTTGTTGACCGTCTTCAAAAAGCGAGCCGATGACACTTGTCGCAAAGCATGCCCCCGACTTCGTCGCCACCGCGGTCCTCGGCGACGACAACTTCGATGACGAGTTCAGTTTTTTTCCCTCCGGGGCAAGTACGCGCTGCTTTTCTTCTATCCCCTCGACTTCACGTTCGTCTGTCCTTCGGAGATCCTCGCGTTCGACGAGCGGCTCGACGAGTTTGCCGATCGCGATTGCGAGGTGGTGGGTGTGTCCGTGGATTCCCACTTTACCCACCTTTCCTGGAAGAAGACGCCCGTCGAGAAGGGCGGCATCGGCCCCGTGCGCTATCCCCTGGTTTCAGACCTCGACAAGAGCATCGCGCGGAGCTACGATGTCCTGCACGATGAGTCCGTGGCGCTGCGCGGCCTGTTCCTGATCGACCGAGAAGGGATCGTGCGGCACAGCGTCGTGAACGACCTGCCGCTGGGACGGAACGTCGACGAAGCGTTCCGAATGCTCGACGCCCTGCGGTTCTACGGGGAACGAGGGAAGGTCTGCCCGGCGAATTGGCGAGAGGGCCAGGAGGGGATGGTTCCGACCGCCGAAGGGGTGGCCGAGTACCTCTCCAAGTACATCAAGTAGACAGGGATGCGCGGTTCGCCTCGATTCCCGAATGAAGACTTTGTCCAAACCTGGCCGTGTACGTCGACGCGGTGGAGTGGGTCGAGCTTCCCAACACGCTGGGCATGGCCCAGTACGCCGACGGCGGGGTGATGGCCTCGAAGCCGTACGTTGCCTCGGGGAAGTATGTCGATCGGATGAGCAACTACTGCAAGACCTGCCGATTCGACCCGAATATGGCGGTTGGCGAGGATGCCTGCCCGTTCACCGCGCTCTACTGGGATTTTCTCGCGCGGCACCGTCGTCGGCTGGCCGGGAATCAGCGCATGACGATGCAGCTTCGCAATCTCGATCGCAAGCCGCGGCAGGAGCTTCGGGAGGTCCGTGACAGGGCCGACGCCGTGAAGACCGCCTGTACTTGAGCCGGCCGCTCGAGATTCACGGGATTCTGGCGGATTCTCCGATCTCCATGAATCCGCACCCCACTTGTCTCGCGAATAATCCCCCGAACGCGGAGTTGATTGTTTACCCGAGACAAGGAGAATTTGTCATGAAGTCCCGCAAGTTCGTTTTGCCGGTCCTGAGCCTCACGGCGGTGGCCCTGTTCGCTTACGCGACGTTTGCCGGTCACCCTCAGCGGCGGCAGGACATCGTCGACACTGCCGTTGGCGCCGGCTCGTTCGAGACGCTGGTAACCGCCGTCAAGGCCGCCGGCCTGGTCGAGGCCCTGAGGGGAGAGGGACCGCTGACCGTGTTTGCGCCCACAGATGAGGCATTCGCGGCGCTCCCGGACGGCACGCTGGAAGCATTGCTCAAGGACAAGGACGCCCTCGGGGCGATCCTCAAGTACCACGTGGTCCCCGGCCGAGTCCTCGCCAAGGACGTTGTGAAGCTCGACGAGGCGGAGACCCTCGCGGGCGAAAAGATCCGGATCGAGGCGTCGTCGGCCGGTGTGAAGGTCAACGACTCTCGCGTGCTCAAGACGGACGTCCTCGCCTCGAACGGCGTGATCCACGTTATCGACAAGGTCCTCCTGCCGCCCGAGAAGAAAATGACCACCCGGGAAGCAACCATGGACCTCATCCGTCACGCGATCCGCCGGGGTGTCCCGTTGTACAACCACGGGCGACACGATTCCTGTGCAGCCATTTACGAGGTGACCGCTAAGAGCCTGATGCACTTCGTAGCGGATGACATGCCGGAGCCGATTCGCGCCGGGCTGCGCGAGGCCATGGACAAAGCCGAGCACGAGCACGACGCCTCGCGTCGGGCCTGGATCCTCCGACACGGCCTGGACTCCGTGTACCGGGCCATGAGCGAGGATATCTGAGAGGCGATACGCGATTACGGGAGACCCCTGAGGGCTCGCCCCGCTCCCTGCCGTTCAAGGCGGCAGGGGGCTCGACGGCCTCCCATCGAATCGTATAGGCTGGTTGACGGTCTCCCGGAACACGAAAGCGATGCTTTGGCTCAGCCAGCGGTACGTTACGCTCGATCCGATCGGGTTGAACGTGGAACGAAGGTGATCGGCAATGTCGCGAATCAAAGTAGGTGACGCCGCGCCGGAGCTGACGCTTTCAACGCAAAGCGGTGAGCGAGTTGCACTGTCCGATCATCGGGGCAAGAAGGCCGTCGTTCTGTTCTTCTACCCTAAGGACGGGACGCCGGTCTGTACGAAGGAAGCCTGCGCCTTCCGCGACGCATACGAGCAGTTCGTCGAGGCTGGCGCCGTGGTGATCGGCATCAGCGCCGATTCCGCGGCCCGGCACCAGGCCTTTGCTTCGAGCCACCGGCTTCCCTTCGTGCTGGCCTCGGACGAGAACGGGGAGGCACGGCGGGCGTTCGGCGTGCCGAAGTCGATGGGGTTCCTGCCGGGGCGGGTCACGTACGTGATCGACCGCGAAGGGGTCGTACGGCACGTGTTCAACTCGCAGTTCGCCGCCGACCGGCACGTCAGCGAGGCCCTGGAAGTGATCCGGAAGCTGAGCGAATGAATCACGCCGACGCGTGGGTCTGTTTGACCGGAGCCACCGGCTACATCGGCGGGCGCCTGCTGCCGCTTCTGGAGAGCCGGGGCCTCCGAGTGCGGTGCCTCAGCCGGCGGCCTGAGAGCCTGGAGGGCCGCGTGTCCGGCCCGACCCAGGTGGTCCGGGCGGATGTGCTCGATCGTGAATCTCTGACCGATGCGCTCCAGGACGTCGAAACCGCCTATTACCTCGTCCACTCCATGGGAGCCGGGGGCGATTTCGAAGAAAACGACCGCAAGGCCGCGGCCAACTTCGCGGCCGCGGCAAGCCGGAACGGTGTTCGCAGGATCATCTACCTGGGCGGGCTCGGCGATCCGGATCAAGGGCTTTCGGCTCATCTTCGCAGCCGTCAGGAAGTTGGCGAGATCCTGCGATCATCCGGTGCCCAGGTCGTCGAGTTTCGTGCGTCGATCATCATCGGTTCCGGCAGCCTCTCGTTCGAGCTGATCCGCTCGCTGGTCGAAAGGCTCCCGGTCATGGTTTGCCCGCGATGGGTGTCCACGCCCGCCCAGCCGATCGCCGTGGAGGACGTTCTGGAGTACCTGCTGGCCGCCTTGGATCTGGCGGAGGACGAGAGCCGCGTGTTCGAAATCGGCGGACCGGATCGAGTCTCCTACAAGGACATCATGTGCGAGTACGCCCGGCAACGCGGTCTGAAGCGGCTGATGATCTCGGTGCCCGTGCTGACGCCGCGTTTGTCCAGTCTATGGCTGGGGTTGGTTACACCCGTCTACGCGCGGGTCGGCCGGAAGCTGATCGAGGGCGTACGGAACCCGACGCTCGTTAACGACTCCACAACGCTGGGCGCGTTTCCCATTCGCCCCCGAGGTCTCGGCGAAGCGATCCGGCGTGCCCTGGTCAACGAGGATCGCGAATTCGCGGAAACCCGGTGGTCCGACGCTTTGTCGTCCGGCGGCGAGCCCTCTACGTGGGGTGGCAAACGGTTTGGGAGTCGCCTCGTCGATTCACGGGTCGTCGACGTGGACGTCCCGGCCGACGTCGCTTTCGCGCCGATTCAGCGGATCGGCGGCCGGACGGGGTGGTACTACGGAAACTGGCTTTGGAGAATCCGAGGGTTTCTCGACTTGTTGGTTCGCGGAGTCGGGATGCGTCGCGGCCGACGCGATCCGGTCGAGTTGCGGGTTGGCGACGCGCTGGACTTCTGGCGGGTCGAAGCATTCAAGCCCGACCGACGGCTTCGCCTGGCCGCCGAGATGCGGCTGCCGGGACGTGCCTGGTTGGAGTTTGAGGTGTCGGAAGGAAGAGGCAGTTCGACGATTCGGCAGACGGCGATCTTCGATCCCGTGGGACTGCCCGGTCTGGCATATTGGTACGCGCTGTATCCTCTGCATCAACTGGTGTTCGCGGGCATGTTGAAGGCTATTGCCGGGGCGGCGGAGAGGCTTCACCGGGAGGTCGATAAGAATCGGAGTACCACCCCGACCTGAGCACAACCTGCCCGCCCTTGGAGCTCGGGCTTTCAGGGCACCAACCCGACGAGCCGGCCACCGAGCCGGACGGCCTTGTCCGGGTCGGCGGCGTAGCCGTCGGCTCCGATTTCGACGGCCAAGTCGCCCGCGTCCAGAAACGCCAGCCCGCCGACGAGGATCTTGACCACGTCCCCCCGCCGCCCGCTCCGCACGGCCCTAATCGTCGACCTGACGGTCTCGATCTGGACGTTCAGGGAAGCAGACAAAGCGAGCAGATCGACCTCGAAAAACTCCACGGCCTGGACCAGGTCGTCGATCGGAACGTCCGCTCCGAGCTGAATCGTTCGCCAACCGGCCATCTCGAAGAAGTCGGCAACGGCGGACAGACCGATTTCGTGCCGGTTGCCGGCCACGGCCGCGGCGAGCACGGTCTTGCCGTTGGCCGCCTGGAACTCCGCGCGAGAGAGAATCTGCGCCATCACCATCTTCGTCGTATGCGAGGCAAAGTGCTCCTCGGCCACGTTGATCTCGCCGGTCAACCACATTCGGCCGAGTTCCTCTTGCGCGGGCAACAGGACGTGGCGGTAGACGTCGCGCACGTCTCCCGGCTTGTCGAGCGCGTCGAGTATGACGCGGCTTGCGCGTCGCCGATCCCCTTCGAGCAACGCCAGGAGATAGGTCGAGGCCAGGCGCCCGTGGGGGGTGTCGGGAAGAAGTCGCGCGGAGACGTCCACCGGCCGTTCGTCGAACGCCGCCAGCGCCTCGTCGAGGTACCGGGCGGCCAGCGGTTGGACTTGTTCGGGAAGCTCCTTCGCCAGAACGCGTCGGAGAGCGGTCAGAGCTGCCCGGAAATGCTCCACAGAAACCCCGCGCGCGGCCAGCACTGCCTTGGCCCAGTGAACCTGGGACGTAAACAGCCTCGTCTGCTCTGCCGCCACCGCCGCGGCCAGCTCCTCGACGCGCACGGCCAACCAGCTCTGCCAGGCGGAAAACGGCTCGGCACGGAGACCTTCTTTGGCCTCGGGACGCGAGTCGAGCAGCTCGCCCGAGGCGTAGGCGGCGTAGCTCCGCGCTCCCGCCTTGAGGACACGTGCCAGGAATTCACCGTTCTGACTCATGATCGCCTCTGATTTGCTGGTTGGGGCGCGGAACGGCGAACCCTCGCGCGCACGGCCGCCGGCATCGGCTCGACCGAAGTGCAGGCCAACTGCACGGTCGCGGCCGCCCGCTCCATACACTCGGTGTCGAAGCCCGGCACCATCTGCAGCAGCTCCCGGAACTCTTGCTCCTCGTGCCGCTCCAGCCCGAAAGCTGCGCGATCCGCGAGCAGCTCCAGCAGACGGCGTTCGGTGCTTTTCCAGGGATCGCTCATCGCCCCCCTCCTGTGACGCCGCCCACAGAGTCTACACCCAGCAGCTCTCGAAGCCTGATTAGCCCCCTCCTGGTATGGGTCTTGACGGTGCCCAACGGCAGATTCGTCGTCTCGGCAATCTGACTCTGACTCATTCCGTGGTTGATGGAAAGCTCGAGGACTTGCCGCTCCTCTGGACGAAGCTGCTGCATATGCTCCCGAGCGCGAGCCGCCTCCTCGCTGATTTCGGTCCACTTCTCGTGCTCCGCGTCGGAGCCGACAGCCTCCTCCTCCAGCGGGGTCGTGTCGAGGTCGCGGCGGTGACGGCGATATCGATCGATGAGCCGTCGGCGGGCGATCATCGTGATGTACGTCGCTTCGGAGGCCACCTCGGGGTCGAACTTGCCGGCGTTGCGCCAGATCTCGACGAAGATCTCCTGCACGGCGTCCTCCGCGTCCTCGTGCCTTGGGCACATCCGCCGGGCCAGCGACCACACGAGCCCGCCGTACTTGCCCAAACACTCGTCCACGGCGGCCGCATCCGCGTCGGCCACCCGCTGAAGTAGGGTTGGAGGCACGGCGCCGCGCTCCGCTAGTCGGGTCGCGCAGAAAACGGGGACCTCACTCAGGCCCCCCAAGTGTGGTGCCTGAAATCTACTCCGGCAGCGGCAAGACGTCAACCAGGTCGAGGACGCCGCTATGGCAGTCGACGTTTGTTTCTGTGTCGTCCGCCGGGGGCATTCCGAAAAAGGGACCAGCCACGCGATGGCTCCTGAATGTGGGCAGAGCCCCGTTCGACCGGCCTGCGACCGTGTTTAGGGCCCTTTTGAGAATTCGCCCCGGGAGTCGCTGCGGATTCACAACAGAATTTGGCTCGAATCCGAATGTACGTCGGCGGCGAAGGTCAGGGAAGACTCGGGTTTCCTCAACTGAGTGGGCCTTCCGATGCTTCCGGTGTTCGCCATGACCCTCGAAGGGGGAGACATGGAAGCTCTTGGAGTGGCGGAACCGCATTCGCTCAGGCGGCCCCTCGCGGTTGCCCTGCCAGAGCACGTAGCAGTGGCGTTCCCGCCAGGGCGTGTTGCTCACCTCGGCCACCACCGCCTCGACCGAGCCGCCTGGAGCGAA
>Ga0180437_10003975_pt1 | contig 21463 bp, 14 predicted proteins | sample SS_ome_4_FD_132410 | JGI IMG/M metagenome (GOLD analysis project Ga0180437, IMG submission 132410) | Hypersaline lake sediment archaeal communities from the Salton Sea, California, USA - SS_3_D_1 metaG | ecosystem: Environmental > Aquatic > Non-marine Saline and Alkaline > Hypersaline >...
CATTGAAATCTTTTACAATCGCCAAAGAAGACACTCGGCATTGAATCAAAAGAGCCCTTTGGAGTATTATCGATATGCCACTCAAACTTTTTAGGGTGTCCGTTTTTTCGGGGGAATTCCAGATCAACATTTTATGAATGGAAGAAAGCCTACGATAAGGAAGGGAAAGCAGGTCTGACCAGAAAGAAACCTATTGCGATAAACCATCCCAGAAGCTTAAAACAAGATGTTGTTGATCAGATCCTTGACTTGAGACAGACATATAAACTTGGGCCCGAGAGAATCACCTGGTACCTGGAACGTTATCATGGAATAAAAACCTCCGTATCGAGCGTCTATCGGACCCTCGTTCGAAACGGAATGAGACGCTTGCCGAAGAGCTCACCGCGACGTGCCATTCACACAAGACGATATTCTAAGGAAGTTCCAGGCCATCATATCCAGGTGGATGTCAAGTTTGTCTGGCTGAGGAACTACGAAGGCCACAGAGTCAGACGTTTTCAGTACACAGCCATCGACGATGCCACCCGGATCAGGGCGATGAAAATCTACCCGCGTCACAATCAGAATAATGCCATAAAGTTCATTGATTATGTGATCGATAAGTTTCCTTTCCGCATCCATACAATAAGAACCGACCGGGGCCATGAGTTCCAAGCCCAATTTCATTGGCATGTCGAAGATAAAGGCATTAGACATGTCTATATTAAACCTCGATCTCCACAACTCAATGGCAAGGTCGAGAGATCCCACAGGACAGATCAGGAAGAATTTTATCAATTGTTGACATATACGGATGATGTGGATTTAAATAAAAAACTAGCGGAATGGGAAAGGTTCTATAACTTTGATCGGCCGCACGGGGCTTTCAAAGGAAAAACACCCTATGAAGCATTAAGGTGTAGCTTAGAATAATTGAATTTTTGCCCAGGAGGGTATGAAATGTTACAATCAGGCAGGTCGATTAGGCAGCTAACAATCGGTTGCAGCGGACGGCGCTTCGCGCCACCGCTGAACCGGAGCGTTAGCTGCTCAACGATTGCGATCGGTGTTTTCACAAAATTTTAAGAAGGAGTAATCTACATGAAAAAAAGGCACTATTGGAAAATAAAAGCCTTCGCGATAGTTATTGGTTTCTTCTCGACAGTAATTTTCGGCAGTAATTTCTCGACATTGATGGCCCAAGACCTCGGCCCAAAATACAAGGCTGAAGTGCCGCCATCCATTCTTACTCCTGACACCGTAAACACTAAACTCCTTGGCAACCTGGAATTCTTTGACGGCATGCCGAGCAAGGCTACAGTAGAAAAAAGCTACAACTTCATTGACCTAGCGCGTGGGACCGAAGCCTTCCTGAACGGTATTCCGGCAGCTTCAGTGTACGCCATCCTCGAAGGTTTCAAGGAAGTCGGAATGCAGCCCGGGGATATGGGTATCACAGAAAATCTGATGGATGCCCGATCTCTGTATCTCACGCCCAATTCCACCACGCCTTACTGCATGATGGAGTTGAATCTTGAGGATGGCCCCATGGTCATGGAGGTGCCGCCCGGCGTGATGGGGCCGATCGGCGACGCTTATTTTCGCTGGGTTACCGATGTTGGCCTGACCGGGCCGGATCAGGGGAAGGGCGGCAAGTATCTCTTCGTGCATACCTCTTACGAAGGTAAGATTCCACCCGGCTACTTCGTGGTGGAAGTGCCAACCTATCGCAACCCGGCTTTCTTTCGGGCCTTCGTTAAGGACGGGGACATTGCCGGAGCGGTGCGTGGCGTGAAGGAGAGCTTCCGCCTCTACCCTCTATCGCAAGTCGATAACCCGCCGAAACAGCGATTCGTCGATGTTTCAGGCCGGCAGTACAATACGGTTCACGCTAACGATTTCCATTTTTTCGAAGAGATGAATGCCGTTATCCAGCATGAACCCGCGGATGCCTTCAACCCCGAGATTCTTGGCCTGTTCGCATCGATCGGGATCAAGAAGGGACAGCCCTTTGCGCCCGATGCGCGGATGAAGCAAATTCTGACCGAGGCGGTGGCTATCGGGAACGCTACAGCCCGTGCGATCGCTTTTGCGCCTCGTGACACAAGCACCTACTACTATCCCGATCGGCAGTGGTCCTCCAGTTTTGCCGGGGCGTATGACTTCATGGACAACGGGGCCATGATGCTCGACAACCGTGTGATGTGGCACTACATCGCTACAGGTGTCACCCCTGCCATGGCCACTCCCAAGGTGGGTACGGGCTCTGTTTACCCGACGGCCGCGCGTGATTCCGAAGGCAATTATCTCGACGGGGGCAAGACGTACTCGGTAACCCTGCCGGGTCCGGTTCCGGCCAAGGCCTTCTGGTCATTCACCGTCTACGACAGCCAGACCCGGTCATTCCTGGAGACCGACCAGAAGTTGGCAGGACTCGACAGCCTCGATCCCAAGTTGAAGTCGAATCCCGACGGCTCCTACACTCTTTGGTTCGGGCCAAAGGCCCCGGAAGGCCACGAGGGGAACTGGGTACAGACCATTCACGGCAAAAGTTACTTTGTTTTCATGCGGCTCTACGGTCCGCTTCAACCATGGTTCGACAAGACCTGGAGGCCGGGCGATTTTGAACTTGTGAAATAGCGGCAGCTAACAAGACGGTCCACCGGATGCCCTAACAGGCACCGGTGACCTTTGACGTTGGGCGGACAGTGGCAGACCGACTTTCATACGCAGCTCTCTCGCGCCTCCGCTACTTGCTCCTTTCAAAGTGAGAACCGCTGAGTTAGCTCATGTTTGACGAAGCTTCGACTATGAGCATGATCGCGGATGAGGTGAGGAGGCTTGCGGATAGAAAGGGATGGAAATGGCAAGTCCGTCGGGCCTGGGTCGCACGGGAAAAGCCACTCAAGGAGTCCGATATCTTCGATTACGAGTGGAAGCTGATTCCTCACCAGGTTCTCGGTCAAGAAAGGATAGTTGCCGGCAGTGTTATCCTCGACAAGAGAGGGCAACAAATCGAAGGCTGGTGCTATGTTCTCAAGCTGAGAGACCAGAACACGCTGGAGCTCAGTCACGGCAACGATTGGTTGCCAGGGGATAACATGGGCGGATGGTGGTCGAATCAGCATACTTGTACAACAATCCATCTGTCCTCTGTTCTCAGATTGTCTGATACGGATTCAGTCCTCCAGTCCGAATGGGACCCTGTCGTCGAGAGCACTCATAGCCGCGGCGAGGCCCAACAAGGGAGACTCTTCAAGCTAGACCGACTTCGTGATCGCGGGAGTGGCCGCAATGTTCAGGAGAGTTCCATTGCGCTCTCGAACTGGCTGATGATCATGACGGACCGATATGACCCAAATAGAAGCTTAGAGGCCAAGGTCGCCGGATTATAGAATGGCTAGAGTTGATTATTCTATTTAAAGCATTGGTTTTCTCATCCAATGTTTTCATGCATGAATTTTAGATACAATTCTATTGAATTCAGTAAAGTAGAAAATTTAGATTTGGAATAATCATATATGTGTGACCAAAATGTGACCGTCTAACTGCAAACCAGTTTTTAGCGTTTTCTCTAACCTTCTGAAAAAAATTATTATTAAGCAAATTCAAGTATGAATTGGGATACTTTATTTGGAGATAAATCTTGATTTGATCCATGAAGGATTTCCTCATCAAAAATTATTTGTAAATTCTAAATGATATGGAACGATATTAATGGGAGTCATTCAGAAATTCAATCATAAATGATGACTAATAAAGTAAAATAATATATTGACAACTATTTTATAATTTGAAATTATATATAAAAAAAAAGGAAATAAAATTACTAAAGGTTAAATATCATTATTTCTAAACAATGAGATGTAGCACTTTCGGTTTTCAATTAGAGTGTGTTTTTGCTGTTTCCATTCTCGTTTTAAAGAATAATGATATCCCATCGGATTTTTTATAACTCGATTGATTAACAATTGAAGCTGGACTGGAGGGATTTGATGAAGTTGATAAGGTGACGGATTAGTCGAAGCAACTGGTACATATAAAAATATGAAGATTATAAGTAAATATGCCGTTTGACTATTTAATTAAAAGAAGTTGTCGTGCCGGAAATCGAATTTTAACGAAATCTTTGCAGAAGCCTCTTGGCTTGCCGCGTGGGCTCATAACTTATTTTGTAATTTAATGATATTTAATTGTTGCTTTTTTTGGAGCTATATGAGGATTGATAAGAGGCACAATGAAATTTCACAACTGGTTTTCCCTTATATCAATAGTATTATTCATATCATTGTTTTTGAATAGTACTGAGGCTCAGCAGCGAAAACGTGCCCGTGACTTTGGACTCAACATCGGAATATTACAGCCGGGAAAATGGAACGCAATTACCGATGTCGAGGGAGTTAAAGTAGGGCATACAACGCTCATCAAGGGGGATAATATTCGTACAGGTATCACAGTTATATTCCCACATGATGGCAATATATTCAATGAAAAAGTTCCCGGTGCCGTATTTGTCGGTAACGGTTACGGTAAAGCAATCGGCTTCACTCAAGTTGAGGAACTCGGCAATATTGAAACGCCGATTGGATTGACCAGTACGCTAAATATCTGGACCGTCGCGAATGGTATCGTCAGATATATAATCAGTATCCCAGGAAATGAATTTATTAAGTCAATTAATCCAGTGGTTGGTGAAACGAATGACAGTTTCCTTAATGATATCAGAGGGGAGCATATCACGGTTGATGACGTTCTCGAAGCCATTAAGAACGCAAAAAGCGGACCTGTGGATGAGGGGTGCGTAGGCGCCGGAACCGGCACCTCATGTTTTGGATTTAAGGGCGGTATAGGTACTTCTTCACGGGTACTTCCCGAAGAATTGGGCCGCTACACAGTGGGCGTTCTTGTCCAGACAAATTTTGGAGGTATTCTCAATATAAACGGTGCGCCAGTTGGAAGAGAATTGGGTGTTTATAACGTTCCAGAAAGTTTGCACAAAAAAAAAGATAATGAGCAGGATTATGATGGATCCTGTATGATCGTCATAGCAACGGATGCACCGCTCTTCTCAAGAAATCTGAAGCGTTTAGCGAAACGGTCATTTCTTGCATTCGGCATTGTAGGCGCGTGGTCTTCGAATGCGAGTGGAGATTATGCTATTGCCTTCTCTACGAATCTCCAAAATCGTATCAGAGATGCCGACCCGTTCAATAGAGTAAAGAAAAAAAGCATTGAATATCCTGCCAGAGCTGTCATAAACAGCGGTATGAGCACACTATTTCAGGCTGTTGTCGAGGCAACAGTCGAAGCTATGTATAACTCTCTGTTTATGGCTACTGACATGACAGGCTGCGGTAATACAAGGGAAGCTCTGCCCCTTGATAAAACGTTAGAAATCCTGAAGAAATACAACGTTCTCAATTGGAATAAAAAACTCGATCCTTACAAAGAATAATCGCATTATAGAATTTAATTGAATAATGAGTCTTTCAATTGTGCTATAGATCGGTTCCTTTCAGGGAGATTATGTCTCTTTAAAAAGCTTTTAGAGCCAGTTACATAAATATTTAAGAGGGAGTATCAAAATGACAAAGAAAGAATGGGAAGGCTCGGAATGGGCAGAGTGGGTATTTAAGTCGGAAAAGATCCTCACCATGGACAAACCTTTGATCCTAACGGTTTGTCCGGTGGGCGCCCTCTTTTCCAGGAATCACAATCCCCATCTTCCTTGCACAGCCAAGGACCTAGCCAGGGAAGTGATCGAATCTTATCACGAAGGAGCCTCTGTGGCTCATTTACATACCCGGGATGAATTAGGGTATCCTGCAGCATCCTTCGATCATTTGAAGGAAACAATCGATCTGATCATGGATAAATGTCCGGATATTATCATTCAACCCAGCTCATGTGAGGGTTTCGTTCCTGGAAAAACCTCTTATAGCTACGAGACAGTTAAGCCTCTGCTGGACCATCTCCATAATTCAGGGAAACACTACATGGAATCCACGATTTTTACGCCTGTGTCATATGCCTGCCAGGATATAGACGGAACTCTGGATATAACTCTGGCCACCAGAGACAATATGCAGAAAACCATTTCTTTTCTTCAAAACAATGGTGTCAAGCCGGAATTCATGAGCCACAACTGGGAGGGAATTCTAAATGTGAAGGAATATCTCATCAAGCCTGGAATCCTTGAGAAGCCCTATCTAATGTCCATGGGTCCGGGAATGCACAACGCCGCAGAGACCTCCACTGATCCCTGGGGATACATGTATGTCCTGGGGATGATGAAAATGATGCCCGAGGGAAGCGTCGTCTCTCTCAGTGCGGGAGGCAGGAATTGGCTGCCTTTAACTACATTTGCCATTATGATGGGGATTGATACAGTACGCGTAGGGATGGAAGACCATCTCTACATTTATCCGCACCGAAATGAGATCGTCAAATCCAATGCCGAAGAAACCCGGAAGGTAGCTAACATTGCCAGGGAACTGGGACGGGATATCGCCACTCCTGCCGAGGCAAGAAAAATCTTGGGCATCGCTTGATTCCTCTTTTTGAATTTTATATTTATCGATGGTCTTTAGTGTTAGGCAAACTGAATCGCTATAGTTTTGTCATTCATTTTATCTTGAATTGAATGCCAAGGTGAGGGGGAATATACCGATAAACATCGGATGGAGACATGGTGGATAATCTAGAACTTGGAAAGAATATAAAAACCCGACACCTCTTTTCACTCTCCTTCGGCTGCATCATCGGCATCGGCTGGATCATACTACTCGGTTCGTGGCTGGAGCAGGGAGGGCCGCTTGGGGCCATCATCGCGTTCGCCTTCGGGGCCTTGCTCATGTTGGTCATCGGCCTCTGCTATGCCGAGGTGGCCACCATGCTACCGGCGGCCGGAGGCGAGGTGGTATTCTCCTACGAGATCAGCGGGGTTAAGAGTTCCTTTGCCATGGGCTGGTTTCTTGCGCTATCCTTCGTGGCTACGATTTCCTTCGAGGCCATCTCTGCAGGCTGGATCATAAGCAATGTAATCCCCGGTGCGGAAGGGAAAGCCCTGTACATAAGTGGAGACGAGCCAGTGAACTTCGGTGTTCTTTTCATCGGCCTTGGGGGCATGGTCTTGATTTCAATTCTCAACTATCGCGGAGCGAGGTCTGCGGCTACGTTTCAAGAAATTATGACTTTCATCCTCATCGTAATATCGCTTGCTTTTATCGCAGCAGGATTCATTTGGGGAAAAACGGAGAACCTGGAGCCGCTATTTGCCAAGACGGGAATCATGCCTGTTCTCGGAGGCATCGTTGCCGTCTTCATTCTGGTCCCCTTTATGTTGTCCGGATTCGAGGTGATCCCCCAGACCATGGAAGAAGTCGCTCCCTGCACCTCATTGCGGGCTGTGGGCAAAGTCATATTGATTTCCATCGGAGCGGCGCTGGTTTTTTATCTGTTGGTCATTCTAGCAGCCTCTATGGTGATTCCTTGGAAAGAGCTTATCGCTCTTGATCTTCCCGCTGCGGGGGCCTTCGAAGCAGCCTTCAAATCCCCAGTAATGACCAAAGTGGTCCTATTTGCCGGCCTGTGCGGCATAATCACCACTTGGAATACCTGTTTCATCGTGGCCACACGGATCATTTTTGCTTTGGGGCGGGCGCGCATCATTCCCCCCGTGCTGGGAAAGATCCATCCTGTATTCAAATCGCCCTTTGTTTCGGTGATTTTTGTTGGAATAGCCAGCACCATTGGTGTGTTCCTTGGAAAAGGGGCCGTGGTGCCTGTAGCCAATGTGGCAGCGGCGACTATTGCCATTGCCTATGGAGCCACTTGTGTGGTGATGATAAAGTTGAGACGGACCAGGCCGGAACAGCACAGACCTTATCGCGTTCGAGGCGGAAAGCTTGTGGGAGTGCTTGGCTTTATAAGTTGTATTTTCCTGGTTTTTCTCGCTCTCTATCAGCCATATGTGGATGCCGAAGGGGCATTTCCCCTCGAATGGGTCATTCTTATAATTTGGTCATTACTTGGCATTCTGTTCTGGATCTTTGCCCGAAAGATCCGGTCACGGGTGAGCGAAGAAGAACGCTATAGACTCCTACTGGCGGCCTCTGTTTCTGCCGAAGAAAGTCCTGAGTAAAACTAGATGACAAATACGGAATCCACATCCAGAGGTCGAGTCTAACAAATGTAGTAGCGCTGCAGGTAGATTAGATAAAAAAACTTCGCTTAGTCGTATTCCATGTAGGCACAGCATATCTCGCCAAAATATAAAAGGGCCTATTTTACTTTAAATATAGTTATAGCATGTAGCAAACCTTGACCATTATCGCCCTTATCCCTGTTATATATATATCTTGACTGCCATTAGTTCTCAAGTAATCAAAGCATACAATGTGTTAGCTAATTAGATTACATCAAATAAAAAAGGGAATTTTCAAGGGTCCAAGATTCAGCAAGGCTTTTTAATGTAAAAAATATAAAAAAATTGTTGACATTAAATTTATTTTATGCAATATTAATTATCATTAAGGGAAATAATAAAATTAATCGTAAAAAATCGAATTATTTGGGTATTGTGAGGGAATTGAATTGAGTAACACTCGATATTCACTTAGAAAGTGTTTTTATCATTTCAATTCCCTTTTTAACAATATATCAACTATTCAAATTTAAGGGGGTATGATTATGTATGGAATCCATCGTGTACAACTGGGAATTACTTTCATCACTATCATGATTCTTTTCTCAACTCTTTCCTTAGGACAAAGACTCACTGGAAAAATAGAGGGGACGGTCATGGATGAAGGGCAGATTCCGCTTCCGGGCGTGACGGTCGAGATTTCAAGTCCATCATTGATGGGAGGCACTCGTTCACAAATAAGTACAGAAAAAGGGGCATACAGGTTTATAAAGCTTCCACCTGGGATGTATGAGTTGAGGTTCTCTTTGGAAGGTTTTCAGAACATTGTAAGAGAAAACATCAGAGTTATTGTCGGCGGAACAACAACTGAAAATATCATTCTTAAACAATCTGCTCTGGAAGAATCTATAATTGTGAATGCACCTGCGCCTGCCGTAGACGTAACAAAATCCGGTCTTTCAATGAATATTGATAAAGAAGAGATTTCAAAACTTCCATTGGGCCGATATTTCTATGAGGTTATCAAGCAGACTCCCGGCTTTTTTGCGAACGAAGGGAACCAAGGATCTCGCAGGATTTCAGCCCTTGGATCGAATTTTGAATCGAATGCATTCCAGATTGACGGAATAGACGTAAACTATCCCGACATCGGAATACCTCTGTTAACACTAAGCCAGGAGAGTGTTGTTGAGATCGAAATCGCTGGAGCTGGAATAAATGCCGAATACGGTAACCTTACCGGCGCTGTTATTAATACCGTTACCAAATCAGGGGGCAATACATTTTCAGGATCTTTAGCCTATTATGGAACATATAAAGGATTAACCGGAGACAACAATCCTGATCCTGGAACTACTTTTTCTTACAACAGAAAAAGATTTTTGGATCTATCCTTTGCTTTAGGAGGTCCCATTATTAAGGATCGTCTTTGGTTTTTTGCCAACTATGATACACTTAATGATGTATTCACTACCTGGAACGCCAATCCAGCATATCCAAGAGATGAAAAATCCAAAACATTCTTATTCAAACTTCCTTTTCAAATAACCAAAAATCAGAAGTTGTCCGGCACTTTTATGTACGTAAAGAGGAATAATGAATATTCTGTAACCCCTGCAGATCTTCCAGAAACAGTCAGAAGTGAACAGATTTCAACTCTATTTTGGAATGGAATATACACGTGGATTTTAAGTAATTATGCCTACCTCGAACTCAAATATGGAGGATTCTGGTTTGAAGATGTGTGCATGCCTAAAATTGGGAACGTTCATGATGCGGCACACTACGATTTAGCTACAGGAGTATGCTCCGGAGCTCCAATTTGGCCCTGGGAATCCTGGAATCGAAGTCATCAGGCCAACGCCCATTTTTCTTATTTCGCCGAAGATTTTCTTGGGGGCGACCACGAATTTAAAGTCGGTGTTCAATACAATTATGGAGATATTAAAGGTGATGGCGGTTATTCAGGCGGCAAGCTGTATCTTGACTGGGAGGGAGAACCATACATCCTTTATGAGCTCCAACCATACTATTATGGCGCTGGGGTCACATCTATTGGTGGCTTTTTTGATGATTCCTGGAATATTGGAGATAGGATCACGGTCAATCTGGGATTCAGGTATGACCATAGCGACGGTTATAATCTTGAGCTGCCTCAAATGGACGGATGGAACAAAACTTCACAGATAGCATCTCCAAAAAGCGATAGTCTAATCACCTGGGATACTTTTTCTCCTAGAATTGGGATTGCCTTTCAATTGACTTCAGACCAAAAAACTCTTCTAAAGGCATCTGCGGGCCGCTACTTTGATAAATTGTTTTCAGGAAATTTTGACCTTCCAGGTCCTGCTGTGCCGAATTGGTACTATTCCTTATGGAATGGTATCAGTTGGGACTTGCAATATATGATTCCTGGCAGCCTGGAAACTGGGGATATCGGGTATGTTTTAGATCCCGATCTCAAAGCTCCTTATGCCGATCAGTTTCAGATGAGTATCACCAGAGAAATATTCCCTGATTTTTCGGTCGAGGCATCCTTTGTGTATAAAAAAGAACGGAATCTAATTGGATATGAAAATAGGGGAGGTATTTATGAACGTATCGATATGGTATCTCCCGATAATGGAAAGACCTATTCAGTATACAACCAAACGAATGTAGGTACCAATGAGATTTGGCTAACGAATCCCAGTGATTTTCAACAAAGCTATCGCGGCCTGATTTTTTCTTTTTATAAAAGATACTCCAAAGGCTGGCATATGAATGCATCCGTAGTCTATTCAAAAGCCACTGCCTTCAATCAATCCGGTCACAGCATCTACGGAAATGCTGCGGGTACTTCTGTTCTCTTTTATCAAAAAGGCTACGGAAAAGACCCGAATGACTGGATCAATGCTGAGGGAGATGCTGTGCAAGATCGAAGATGGGCATTTAAAGTATCTTCCAGTTACAAATTTCCTCTTGATATAGTGGGAGGCGTTTATTTTAGTTTAATGACAGGCAGGCCGTTGCCGGAATTTGTTAGGGTCTATCCGGAACAAGGAATGAGGGAAATCCTGGCCGAACCGAGAGGCAAAAAAAGGTTTAATTCTTTAAGCATGCTGGATTTGAAGTTTCAGAAATCATTTGATATCTACAGGAGTCTCAAATTCTTTGCGGTCTTAGACGTATTCAATGTCTTCAATACAAACACGATTACGGGTTATTTTTCGCACGATATCTGGTCCTCAATGTACATGGTTCCTTCAGATATCCCATATCCTAGAAGAGTGCAGCTATCATTGAAAATCGAATTTTAATATAAGAAGAGGCTCCGGTCTTTAAATTTTTTTTAGATCAAGAGAATGATAAATTTTTAATCTTTCGGTAAAAGATATTTTCTATCCGAAAAATTTTTCCATTCTAGAGGAGGTTTTGTGAAGCATTCTCTGAGAGTTTTACTGCTTTTAATATTGGCAATCCTGATTGGAATGACTACGAATGAGTATTCGAAAAGTATTAATTATTTTAGATCAGTAGCCATGGGAAGCGTCTACGTTAAAAAAAAGGCCTTCGTGGCCGGATTGAGCACGGAGACCAATCTTTTTTGTCCGTTTCCAACGGATCTTAAGGATTTTAAGAAATCAAGGGAAGGGTTCCCCTCATTCACAAAGAATGCAAATCACCGGGGATGGAATATAGTCTATGGATTGATCGCCAACGCCGCTCCGGCAGGAATCACTACCCGTTCGGCATATGAAACCCTGAAGAAAGAAATTTTGTCCGATCTGAAAGCCGCCATGCCGGTGGATATGGTATTTCTGATCCTACATGGAGCTATGGTAGCACGTGGCTATGATGATTGTGAGGGTGATATCCTGCAATCTGTTCGAAAAATTGTTGGCCTGGATGTGCCGATAGGTGCTGGATTGGATCCGCATGCCCATTTGTCAGACCTTATGGTCAAAGCGGCAGATATTCTCGTTTTCTATAAGGAGTGGCCACATATCGATACATATGAAACCTTTGTTAAAGCATTCAATTTAACGGCTGATTGTGCCGAGTTAAAGATTAAGCCGACCATGGCTGTTTGGGACTGTCGTATGATTGCTGATTATCACACTCTAGAGGAACCCACGAAAAGCGTGGTCGATGATATGAAAGCGGCCGAAGGAAAAGACAGTGTGATTTCGGTATCTTTTATTCATGGTTTCTCCGATGCAGATGTGCCTGATATGGGTTCTAAGATGCTAGTCATCACGGATAATCAGCCAGAAAAAGCGGCTGAACTGGCGGAGCGGTTCGGCAGACGTTTTTTTGCGTTGCGGGGTAAAACGGGAGCGAAAAACCTCATGGAACTCGAGGAAGGCCTCAAAGCCATTGCTGCAGAGAAGAAATTCCCTTGTATTGTCGCTGATTATTCTGATATGCCTGGAGGAGGAGCACCAGGCGATGCTACCTTTTTTCTTAAGGGCTTGCTCGACCTCGGAATAGGAAATTCCATCATTGCCGGTCTTTGGGATCCTATGGCTGTGGACATTGCCCTGAAATGCGATGTCGAAGACAGGCTTCCCATGCGCATAGGGGGGAAGATAGGCCCTATGTCCGGAGACCCCTTGGACTTGGACGTCGAGGTTGTTTATAAATCCGATGATTTTAAAATGATTGAAGACAGCGGCGAGGAGCGGTCCTATGGGCCGCTTTCTGTTGTTCGCAACCGGGGAATTGACATCCTGCTGACAAAAGTGAGGTTTCCGGTCTACGATTGGAGAATGCTCGAACAGATGAAGTTGGATCCACGAAGCAAACGGATTATCGTAGTCAAATCCGCGAACAATTTTTACGCCGGATTCGAGCCCATTATGGGGAGCGTCCTCTATGTATTGAGTCCCGGCCTCTGCCGCCTTCCGGGTGATAGAACGATGACTCGAATCAAGCGGCCTAAATGGCCCTACGATGAGAATCCCTTTGAAAAATGAAATGGGAATGATTGATTATGCAAGTGCAAAACCTATTGCTGATTTGTCTCAAACAGCGTATTTTGCTCAAGGGTTTTAAAATAATATCTGGAAAAGGATGATACAGAGTATGCGGCAGATTTCAAAGGTTGGGATAATAGGGGCCGGTACTATGGGCAGAAGGATTGCCTTCGGATGTGTGGTATGCAATAAGGAAACGCGTATGTTCGATATATCACCGAGTATCGCAAAAGGAGCAGAAATGGCTGTGCACGACCTTGTTGAAGAGTACCTTTCTTGTGATAGTGTTAACAAATCCAAACAAAATATCAAAGCACTGTCTTCACTACTTTCGATCAGTTCAAGCCTTAAAGATTGTGTTTCCGGAGTTGATTTGGTCATTGAGACTGTACCAGAGAATATCGAGCTCAAGAGAAAAGTATTTACTGAAATTGAAAAATTTGTTGATTCTGAGACATTGATATGCACCAACACATCTTCTATTCCAGGTTCCGAATTAGCAAAGGTTACAAAAAGAGCAAAGAAGTTGTTCAATATAAATTTCGGTTCTCTCAAAGATCTAAAAGTAGAACTTATGCCTAATCCCCACACCGATTCAACCACTATGGAGGCAGCAATTCAATTTGTGAAATCGATCAATCTCATTCCAATCGTGGTTAAAAAAGAGATACTTGGATATGCTACAAATCGAATTTGGAGATCGATTAAGAAAGAAGTCCTTTTTCTTCTCGATGGAGGTTATATCACAGCGGAGGATATCGACAGGGCATGGATTCTAGATTGGGGAACCTCTAAAGGGCCATGTGCGATTATGGATGAAATCGGTCTTGATGTAGTCAGAGATATTGAAATGGTGTACTACGAGGATTCTAAAGATCCAAGTGACCTTCCGCCAGAGCTCCTCCTTGAAATGATCGCCGAGGGAAAACTTGGAGTTAAATCAGGTGAAGGCTTTTATAAATATCCAAATCCTGCTTTCAAGAATCCTGGGTGGTTGATGGGGAAGGAAAATGTGTAATATGTTTGAAATTTGTAAGCTATGGGATTTTCATAAGTATTTTTTATGAGAATTGAAGTCTTGAATAATCCAAAATGCTTTAGTCGCTATCAACTAACTATGATCCTATTATTGAGACAGATTTTTCACTTGAGCTATTCGAGTTAAGAGAAAGGCACATTAGAAATGGCTAAAAAGTCTGAATTTATTTTCGAACACGTCGGATTTACTGTTCGAAACCTTGAGAAATCCATCAAATTTTATTCAAAGGCCCTAGGATTTAAGATTTTAAGAAAGACAAAAATCAATGCTTATCTTTATTTAGATAATGAATTAATAGAGCTCATGCAAAGTGAGAATCCTCTGCAAATTAAACGGCCAGAAAGTCCTAAAGAATGGGACAGGTTAATGTGGGGGACGGTTGGATTAAATCACCTGGGCTTTCGAATTGATAACCTAGATATGGCGATCGCTCGAATTATTGAATGCGGTGGAGAATTAGTCATCCCGACTGAGGAATTCGAACCTGAAATCGTGTGGTCAGTCGACATTGAGAATGATAAATTGGCACGTGCAGCTAAGCCTCCAATTAAGAAATACTGGAGAATCGCAACTCTTGTTGATCCGGATGGGATAATAATCGAATTGCTAGAACGTTAATTTTGGTTTCTTGCAAAGAAGGGCTTCAAATGATTAAGGCATTCAAAATATTCTTAGAAATCACGAGGTTGAAACCAGTCTTTTTTGGCAGTTGTTGTTACGTTATAAGAGATCTCCGGGAAAAAAGTTAAACTTATATTCTTTGAAGAGAGGCACAATCTCGAATTCTTTGATCACATCCTTGAATTTATCTCTAAAATCTTTTGTGAATGATGACATAGCTTCTCTTGAGTTCACTTCAAATTCTATTTCAAAGTCCCACGGTCCAATGAGCTTAACAATAGCACTTATGTTTATAATTTTTTTTAGATAGTCTATCATTTCGTTTTCTCTGTCCTCAGTAATATTTTGAAGTTTGGTTGCGGCTTTATAAGCAGAGAAAGGTGTTTTCTCTAAATTGATAAAAGGTCTGAAACCAAGAATGATTTTTCTTTTTTTTAAGGTTTCAATTCTTTTTATAACTGTATTCGTGCTGATGCTAAGTTTATCACCGATCTCGAGAGCACTTATCCTGGCGTTCTCAGAGAGCAAATTCAATATTTTTAAATCAATCTCATCAACTTCCACTTTGTGAACTTTGTTGCCAAAATAAGGTAGGGATTTGATTCGTCTTTCTTTATTACTGAGGTATTCTCTTCCAAAATCTATAAGTTCTACAATCATAAAGACATCACAATCCTGAATTTGCTCAGGGAATTTCCCCTTGAGTTTTTTAAGAAATTGATTGTATTGAATTATGTCTTTTGCCATATAATTTACGATTAAATCCCATCTCCCCCCACACTCGACTATCCATTGCACATTTGGATGCTTCATAAGATAAGAGATTATCGCTTCAAAATTGCTTTTTGTAATATTCCGTAAACGAACCATAGTTCTATAATTTGTGTAACCCAACAATCTAAAATTTATGATCGTGAAAAAGCCGCAGACTATGTCTTTCTTTAGTAATTGATTGAGTTTGTAACCGGTTAGCTGTCGGGAGATCTTTAAATTCTCTGATATTTGAGATAAATTCTGTCTTGCGTCATTCTCCAATTCCGCCAGCAGTTCCAAATACGCTTTTTTTATATCTGAATTACCCATCTATGCCTAGAATGATTTTACTTTTTTCATTAAATTTTGTCTATTTAGTTTAGAGAAATTTAAAAAACAAAAGGAAATTTCTTATCCGAATTCATTTTATGGGTTGGTATAAAGTATGAAGACTTCAAATTTTATATAAAGAGTGACTAGCCTTCCCCCGGTTTTATGGATACATCGAAAAGTATAATATAATAAATTTGTTCCCACCTTACAAATAATCGTTGGCTAACCCGTCCATTGCTCTGTGTTCAGTCTGTACTCGCTATTGATTATATTTCAAATAGTTACGCAGATAGTGATTGTTAAGATATTGAATTTTGTGACCAAAATGGACTGGATTGAATTTGTTTCCCGATCATAAAGAGGCAGGGGACTTAAAATCCCTCGTAGGTTATCCTACGTGCCGGTTCGAGTCCGGCCCCCGCTCCCAATCTCCTTACATATTCTCTAAGTGACGTTGAGGGGCAATGACGATTTGGATCTATTCTAACAAGCCCAATTTCCTGACAGCATCGTCATGTCCCGTCATCTCCAAGCGTATGAGACAGGCGGGGATGATGCCGCGGCTGAAGTAGTCGTCAAAAAAGTCCCGAAGCCGGAATTTGTCGCCCAATTGGATTGCTTTATCGGCCATGAGACGTTCCAGTTGAATCTTGCCGTACACATAGCTTGTCCCATATCCCGGCTGCCGCAAATAAAGGCCTATATCTCCCCAGATAGTGCGTCCTTCAGGCTTAACCCAGCCTCGGGGCGTGTTTTCAACCGCGAAATCCACCGCTTCTTTTACCGTCCAGTCTCCGCTGTGCATCATCAGGTCACCAAGGGCCCTTGCTGCTCGGAAGGCCAGCAGGATCCAGGTCAGCTCCTTCGCTCGAGGCGCTGTATCAAGCAGGCCGGCTTGAAGCATGGTTTCCTCGAATCCCGTGGCCAGCCCCTCAGCCCGGCTATCCCAAATGTTGTAGAGAAGCGGAATTCCCCGGATAGGATGCTCATTGAATTTTTCCCTCTGTTTTTCCAACCAATGAATCATGTGGGGTCGCAGAGCCAGGTAATGGTGGTATTCCACTCGGGTAAAAAAGCCCTGTAGCTCGGGCGGCGTATAGGCGTTAACTTCGGTGTTTAGGGCCATATAGTCGGGAACGGTGAAGATATCCTTATCACGTAAAAAATTCATGAATTCGTCTACAGCGGCTTTGAGGCGGATGCGGAGCTCTTCGACCGACTGGGCCGGATTAAGCGGCGGCAGATCGCGGTTGCGAATCTCCTCCATCTGTAATGCCGTCCACGCACGTTCCAGCTCCCGCCGGCAGATATCCACCTGTTCCTGCCAGTCAAAGGGAACAAGGTGAACATGCTTCATGTACCAGTTGAAGTTGTCTTTTCCAATTCCATCCTGTGTTTGCTGAATAAACGCATATTCGCTCTCTAGCCATGTCTTGAATTCCGCCACGGCCTCTCTTGCCCGGTCGACCAGCGGAACAAGGTCTGGGCTATCATTTGCCAGACGCTCTGATAAAGACGTGAGGGCGAATAATTCGCTTTCCTTTTGCCTGATACCGAAATACCAAAGATCCTTTCCTTTCACCGTGAGATTAGTTTTCGCTTGGTCCAGGATTCCAGGAACGGCTATTAGTTTAATCCGGAAAGCCTCCTTCTGTTCCCCTTCCAACGGGAATGTGTATTCCGGTAAATAGAGGACATTAAAAATCTCCGGCCCTTCACGGGCCGGCACATCAGGTTCATAAGTTGTAATGACGGCATAAAAAGTGGGATCCCTTTTCCAAGGATGTAACACCCGGTGATCAAAATCCAGCCCATTCATCTCAGCCCTTAGGATCTCATAATCCACCTTCTCTGGGATTGACCAACCGGATGAATCTATACGGTTGAATTTTTGTCGGAACTCAGGCAGCCTGGCATACTGTTCTGCCATGGCTTCCTCGGTGTAATCGGGGATCCCCTCCTTAATTATCGGTTTCTGATAATCTCGGAATTCCTTAAAAAGCTTGATTAGGTCCTGATATCCTGTTGGCCCTGCCGCCGATTCATTATCCCTTGCGCTAGAACCACAGAAACTCAAGACATACAGACACATACATAATCCTAAAAACGTTTTTAATCTCATGATCTCAATGCTCCCTCTTAAAAACATAAACCCTTCGCTTAAGATAAACCATTCTCAGTGAAATGGAAAGAGGTGGTGAGAATCGAAAGGAGCTCGTCGGGCTCATAACCCGGAGGTCGCTGGTTCAAATCCAGCCCCCGCTACCAATCCCTCGCCTCTGGTTTCCCCTGATAAAGTCAAGCCATTCGAGTATCTCTCTATTTAATCAGCCATAGCCATAATTAGGCGAGATTTATCAAATTTGGTGACAAAATGGTGACAAATGGGGAGAGGTCTATATTCACCTTTTATATGGTTTCGACATCGCCCCTGACAGGAATAGGTTCTTGATGATTCAGGGCGGCGAATCCCAATCGATTATCGTTGTCCTCAACTGGATCGACGAGCTCAAACGTAGAGTTCAATAGTAAGGCCAATTCCTGACGATAAATATTGTATTTAAACGGACAACATCATTCCCTAATCTCTGGAAGGATGCTGAACCGGGTATCGCTGAGGTGGATGATGCGAGGAAGAGGCTGGATATGTGGAAGCAATAGCCTCTCTTCGATCCGATTGACAACAATAGGCCAAATTTATATCCTATATCCAGCAAAGGAATTGGGAAACCATGTCAGTGAAGTGTCCAAAGTGTGACTTTGAGAATACTGACAATGCGCACTTTTGTTCTGACTGCGGCGCTCAGCTTCCTGCATCGGAGGGGATCTCTCCCTCTCTTACAAAAACTCTCCAAACGCCTGTGCAGACTCTAGTCAAAGGATCAACTTTTGCAGGAAGATACAAGATTATAGGGGAGCTGGGCAGAGGGGGGATGGGAGTCGTCTACAAAGCCGAAGACACAAAACTGAAAAGGACAGTCGCCCTCAAGTTTCTGCCGCCAGAACTGACACACATTCCTGATGTTAAAGACCGGTTCATGCGAGAGGCTCAGGCTGCTGCCGCTCTGGATCATTCCAACATCTGCACTGTCTATGAATTCGACGAGGCTGAGGAGAAAACATTCATCTCCATGGCCTACGTTGAAGGCCAGAGTTTAAGGAAAAAGCTGGAATCAGGCCCGTTGGAGCTGGATGAAGCCCTTAGGATTGCCACTCAAGTAGCCGAAGGTCTACAGATTGCGCATAAAAAAGGAATTGTGCACAGGGACATCAAGAGTGCCAACATCATGGTCACAGAGGACAACCAAGCGAAGATCATGGATTTTGGGCTGGCCAGGATGACAGGAGGGACTCTAATAACACAGGAAGGCACTGCGATGGGAACCATCGCCTACATGTCTCCTGAGCAAGCGCGAGGAGAGAAGGTGGATCACCGCACCGATATCTGGTCATTGGGTGTGGTGCTCTACGAAATGCTCACCGGCCAGCTTCCTTTCAAAGGGGAACACGAGCAGGCTATCGTGTATTCCATCTTGAAGGAAAAACCCGAGCCGATAACGGATCTTAAAGCGGACATTCTTGTACCCATCGCGGAAGTTGTGAGCAAAGCCCTGGAGAAGAATCCGGATGAGCGATACCAGCAAGTCGAGGAACTGCTGGATGACCTGAAGTCGATATCGGCAGGCATAGTGCCTGAGGAGATAAAAGCCAGGCTCAGGAAAGAAAAGCTTCGCAAAAGGAAAAGGGCCATCTTTTATGCAGGAGCAGCAGGTTTGATCATCATCCTAGCTGTTTTAGGATTGACTCTTCTCAAAGGCCCTCCGGAGACCATCAATTCCATTGCCATCCTGCCTCTCGAAAACCTCACCGGCGATGCGGAGCAGGAGTATTTTGTTGACGGCGTTACGGATGAGCTGATCGGGCAGTTGGGACAGATCAGCGGTTTGCAGCGGGTCATTTCCCGCACCTCGGTTATGCGGTACAAAAATACGGACAAATCCCTTCCGGAAATTGCACGGGAGTTGAAGGTGGATGCCTTAGTGGAGGGGACGGTCTATCAGGTCGGTGAAAACGTAAGCATCAAGCTGCAGTTGTTCGATGCCCTCCCCGAGGAGCGGAGCCTCTGGACACAGAGGTACGACCGGCCAGTCACCGATATGTTGGTGATGTACGGAGAAATGGCCCGCGCCATCGCCGAAAACATCGAAGTCAAAATGACGGCCCAAGAAGAAACACGCCTCGCCGGCCCCCGCCAGGTCAATCCTGAGGCCTACGAAGCCTACGTCAGGGGCTCCTACAAATGGATGAACTTTATGACGCCCGAAGATCTGGACACCGCTGAGAAGCACTTCGACCTGGCCCTCGAGAAGGATCTCTCTTATGCCCCTGCCTACGCCGGCCGCGCCTGGGTCTGGCTCGTCCGCAACCAGATGGGTTGGTCTCCGCCAAAGGAGGCGGGGCCGAAGGCCAAGGCGGCGGCGCTGCGGGCCATCGAGCTGGACGCAAATTCCGCTGGAGCCCACGAGGCCCTGGCCTTGGTCAAGACATTAATCGATTGGGACTGGGACGGCGCCTGGGAATCTTGGCGGAGAAGCCTCGAGCTCAATCCCAACGTCGCGAGCGCGCAGGGATGTTACGGCCAATTCCTGATGATGATGGGGCATGGCGAAGAGGCCCTGATTCACAGCGAACGGGCCGTCGGGCTCGACCCCTTCAGTCCACTGCTACACAGCTGGTATGCGCTCGTTCTTGATTATCAAAGGCGCTACGACGAGGCCATCGCGGCGGCCCAGGAAGCTCTCCGTTTTCAACAGGACTTTCCCTTTGCCACGAGCATCCTCTGGTATATCTTGCACGAAAAGAAGGGGATGGAGAGAGAGGCATTCGAGGCCGCTAAGGTCTTTGCGAGAGTCACGTATAACGATCCGGGAATCGAAGCGGCACTTGATGAGGGTTATGCTCAGGGAGGATACGCCAAGGCGATGAAGCGCGGGGCCGAGGCCCTGATCGCTCGCTTTCCCGGGCCTATCTGTTTGCCGAGCGATATCGCGCAGTTTTACACTATGGCCGGGGAGAAGGACAAGGCCATCGAGTGGCTCGAGAAAGGTTTGGAGTTCCATGATCCGGTGTTGCCATACCTCGGGTTGCCCGCTTTTGCCGATCTTCTGGGCGACGAACCTCGTTATCAGGAACTGCTGCGCAAGATCGGCCTTCCGGTGGATGAGAAGGAATAGGAAGGACGCTGATCCTGGCATTTCTGCGGTTGAAGATGCGAGGGAGAGATTGGCGGGGAAATAATCGGGATCACTGGCCTGTCTGGCAATGGGAATAGAGAAGAAGGGGGGTATGGGGAATTTGCTTTATGGGGATAGATGGCCTTTATTGCTTTTTTCGCTCCAAACATCTCCCAAAAATTTCCTTAAGATTATTTCCGATAGATCTGCGTCATGGATTGCCCTGCTCCGGCTGTGATCGATAGATTGAACAATCCAGTCATTTTATTTATTAATTGGCTTTGTCCCAAAGTGACGGGAAACATTAAGTCCATGCATAGGAAACTCTCAATCTAGAAAACCGTAATTGCTTATGGATTTCAAGATACTTTGTCCAAAGTTCATCCCAAAGAGCCGG
>Ga0180437_10003976_pt1 | contig 21462 bp, 17 predicted proteins | sample SS_ome_4_FD_132410 | JGI IMG/M metagenome (GOLD analysis project Ga0180437, IMG submission 132410) | Hypersaline lake sediment archaeal communities from the Salton Sea, California, USA - SS_3_D_1 metaG | ecosystem: Environmental > Aquatic > Non-marine Saline and Alkaline > Hypersaline >...
CTTCGTCTCGTAGACCGGCTTGCAGACCGTGTAGCAAACGTCCTTCGTGCGGGTTTCCCAGACCGGCTTGCAAGTCGTGTAGTTGCAAGTTCGGTAGCGAGTCTCATAGACCGGCTTGGAAACCGTGTACTCACACTCCCGGTAACGAGTTTCCGGAACGTGCTTCACGCAATCGATTGTCTTCGTTTCCCAGACGGGCTTGTAGACCGTCTTGTAGCAGGTGTATTCCTGCTTCTCGTAGACTGTTTCCTTACAGGTCTTCATGACCGTGTGGCACTGCTGTTTGGTACAGCAGTAATCCGCCGCACAACATCGCGGCTTGCAGCAGCGGAACCTCGCCGCACCGCAATACGATGCATCGGCCGACTGAACGGACATCACCGTCAGTACAGCTGCGAGGATCGGTAAAACCAAAACGTTTCTCATCGTTCGTCTCCTTCGTCCACAGACTCCAAAGGGCGAGGTCACCGCAAGCTTGCGTTAGCCTCACGACCGGTAGTTAATTGGGACCGCCCAATCCACGTGGATTAGTCACTCAATCCAATACGCATAGACATCCATGTCACCTGCAAACAATGCAAATGACCTAAGCGGTCGTAAAATCCACCGCTTGTCGTGATATATCGTCACTCTAGGTCGTTAGCTTTAGATACGTTATCTACAAACTATGCGTAACTTAAGATCGACTAAGATTTATCGGACAAATACGAACTATGAGTTCTCTTTTCCGATTAACCAGACCTAGAGCTGAAAGACACGATCCGGTTCTGACGGCCAGCACAAACGAAGCGAAGCCATCGGCTGGCACCATTGCGTGTTTCCTGCGGCCTTCGCCGATTAGATAACTTGGCCCGAGAGCACGATCTTCCCCGTCGTCTTGATTCCCCGTCGCCTGGCTTCTACCGGCGCCCCACTGACAGCATCCAACTGGCGATGGCTAAGACATAGTCCGAGAGTCGAAAAAAACTCACGGATTTTTGTTTGACTGCCCGGCCACGGAAACCTAGATATCCCTGGAGACATCACGCCGCCGGAGTGACTGGCGTTCGTGCCGTGCTCCCGTCGGTTAGGTTTGCCCCTAAGAACCATCCCGATGACCTTGTCAGCGTGCGAACGTCAAACGAAAACGGGCTTCGACCAAGGGTGGCCGAAGACGGCGTTTCGATGGATGTTCACTCGCGAGGATGGTTTCGAGTTATTTCGTACTGTAACTACGAGAGGATTGAATTATCATGAGTCGCACTCGTAACGCTTTCACCTTGATTGAGGTCTTGATCGTTGTTGTGATCATGGCCGTGCTGGCGGCGACCGTTGTTCCGCAATTCACGGACACGACCGCTGACGCCAAGTCGAACACCGCGCTGTTCAACCTGAACACCTTGCGAGCCCAGATCGAGCTCTACAAAGCTCAGCACGACGGGAATCACCCGACGAGCCTGACTCTGCTCACGCAGAAGACGAATGCCGATCACACGACCACCGGCTCGCCCGCCTTTGGTCCCTACGTGCAATCGATCCCCGAGAACACGATCAACGGAACGAACGCCGTCGCCGACATCTCCACGGCCACGGCCGCCTCGGGTGACGTCACCGCCGCCGACGCCGGGGGTTGGATCTACAGCACCAACAGTGGCGGCATCTGGCTCGATCACTCGACCTACTACACGAACTAGAGCAGTCGATATCTGGCCGTTTGGTCTGTCATTCGACTCATGGTCGGCCTCATCAGCCAGAACAAGACGATTCACCCCTGTCGCACGGAAGTTTGCGGCAGGGGTGTTTTTCTGCGCTCCAACAAAGAGCGACCGATAGCGGGTGGCCATCGAAGCCCTCTCAAGACAGTGTCCGCAAGGCCCTTCCCGTCGAGACCAGGCTCTTTATCACACTTTTGATAACGATATCTTGCCCGCCATCGAGTGTTAAAATAGAGTGAAGTGCCGGGCTGACAAACAACCAACACAACCAGCGGATCCGTTCGATACGGAGTGAGCAGATCTCGCTTGAGTCTCTTGCACCTCGGATGAGTTAACGCCTCATGGCTTCGTTCGATCGAAACAAATCGGCCGCGGAAGGGGAGAGCCCGGTACCCAAGGCGGTCGTCAATCGCCTGAGTCTCTACCTCCGCGAGCTTCAACATCTCGTTAGCGAGGGGCGCGAGACAACCTCTTCCGGGCAGCTGGGGCAGAAACTCGGTTTCACCGATGCGCAGGTACGCAAAGACCTGGCCTACTTCGGACAGTTTGGCTACCCTGGCGTCGGTTATCGTTGCAACGAACTCATCGAGGCCATCCGCACGATTCTGGGAACCGATCGCCGCTGGCCGGTCGCCATCGTCGGTGTCGGCAACTTGGGTCGCGCCTTGTTGGGCTACCGAGGCTTTTCCCATCAAGGATTCCAGATTGTCGCCGGGTTCGACACCGATCCGAAAAAGATCGGTAAGATCATCGAGGGCGTCGAGATATTCGACATCCAGCAGCTGAGCGAGATTGTTCAGCAACGACAGATCAAACTTGGCTTGATCGCGGTTCCCTCTTCCGCGGCACAGAAGACGGCCGACCAACTTGTCGCCGCCAAGATCGTGGGCATCGTGAATTTCGCTCCTCTCACGATTTCTCTGCCCGATCATGTCAGCCATGTCGGCGTCGATCTGGCCATCGAACTGGAGCAGATTGCTTTCGCCGTTGTGAATCAGGCGGACGAACGCTAAATTAGCCTGTGAAGCGATTGACGAAACGACACGGTCGGCAGTTTCCCCCCCGAACTTGCCATGTGCTGTGACTGTCTTGATAATTGCTTAGCGGCCCAATGCCCGGTGGTGTAATCGGTAACACTACGGATTTTGATTCCGTCATTCCAGGTTCAAGTCCTGGCCGGGTAATTTTTTCCTCTCTCCTCGCTTGGGATTAGCGTCTCCCCCCTCACATGGTGTAGTGGGAGTCCGATTTCACGGTGAACCAAAGCACTCGCGCCACCGTAGACATAGGCGGCAACCTCTCACCGATTTTGCGTCCAGGCCGACCGCTATGTCCGAGAAACTTTGGTATCTCAAGCAATGCGAGCTTTTCGAGCGATTGCCGCCGGAGGAACTCGATCGCCTAGAGAGACGATCCCTATCGAAGAACATCGCCCGTCGCAGCCCCATCTACCTGCCGGCCGACCAATCGGGTGGCGTCCTTCTGTTAGCTCGCGGACGGGCCAAAATTTGCAGCATCACGGCCGAAGGGAAGCAGGCCATTCTGGCGTTTATCGATCCGGGCGAAATCTTTGGTGAGCTGGCTCTGCTCTCCGACTCACCCCGTGAGGATTATGCCGAGACGATCGAGGACTCCACGATCCTGTTGATTCCGAGCGATGCAATCCAACAATTGATGGAAACCTACGGTCACCTTTCGCTAGGCGTCACCAAGCTGATCGGCCTGCGACGACGCACCGTCGAACGCAGGCTCAAGTCGCTCCTATTCCGTTCCAATCGAGATCGCCTAACCCATTTGCTAATCGAACTCGCCGAACAGTACGGGCGCCCCGTCGAGGATGGCTTGCTGCTCGACATCAAACTATCTCACCAGGATCTGGCCAGTGTCATCGGTAGCACTCGCGAAACGGTCACTGTCGTGCTGGGAGAACTCCAGAACGAGAAGCGACTGAAACTCGGCCGACGGCGGATCGTGCTCACCGACCTGCCGGGACTTGCCAAGAGTGTGCAACATCCCCGCCCGACAGTCGACTCGCAGACACCGGGACACAAGATTTCCGGGAAAACGGCCCCCGTGTAAGCTCGCATACAGATTTTTTGTTGCTTTTATAGGATGATTAGGGTAATCCGTGGCGGATCCGACCGATAGCTCTCATTGGTATGTCCGCCCCCGGCGAGAACGACAAGAAGACGAACCATGAACCAATCCCCTCAAGACGAGCGCTGGAACGAATGTCCCCCTGGCGAACTCCGCGCCATGGTCGGTCGCATTCACGGCCGACAACGGCGACGCGCGATCTTGCGAGGAGGCGCCACAAGTGCCGTGGTCGCGCTGCTGGTCATCGGTCTGGCCTTTGCGATGGACAACCCGCTCGGCTCCGATCTTCCGGGCGGGATCGCCTGTCGTGATGTCCACGACGCGGTCTACGATTACATCGCGGACGAAGTCGACGGGCAGCTCCGCCAGAAGATCGATGCCCATCTGGCGGAATGCGAGGTCTGCAGAGAGGCCTACCGACAAGAGCAAGAGAAGGCCGCCGGCATTTCCTCCGCGGCCCGCGTGGCGGCCATGATCTGCGTTCCAACTCTAGCGGCCAGTCGACACTATCTGGCACGCCACTCGCCCCCGGTTCCTCTTGTCGATCTGAGCGCCGACGCCTCCCAGCGGCCAGTGAATCGCTCAACGCCGAGTCCGCGCACGATCTAACGCCTGCATCGTGGGATACGAGAGTACCAGACTGGAATGCCCGTTTGGAATTTCTGTCTGGCGCTGCGTTAAGAGAGCGGGCCAGGTTCTAAGAGCGGGCCAGGTCTAAGAGCGGGCCGGGCGACCAGGCGAACGTCGCGGAATTTTCATTCCGTACTTCTTGATGCGACGAGCCAACTGCTTCCGGTCCATGCCTAACAGATTCGCCGCGGCACTCTGATTATAGAAGGTCTTCTTGAGCGTTCGCTGAATATGGGCCTTCTCAATGTCAGCCAGAGAGGGCCACTTTTCATACTCCTCTTCGCCATCGATGGTCGACTCTTCGGCCGGCATGGTCGGCGAGGGCAACAGCGACTCCACGCTTCCGTCGACAGACGCGACAGGCGGATGCCCCTGAACGTCCATCTCCAGGTCGGTATCGAACGCGCCTTCAAACGCGGTCGGGTTCAAGACTTCGCTCTCGTGAAACACGACGGCCCGTTCCAAGGCGTGTTGCAATTCACGCACGTTGCCCGGCCAATCGTAAGCCTGCAACATGGCAATCGCATCGTCAGAAAGTCGCTTCAACGGCAGTCCATTCTCCATCGCCGCCTTGGCGAGAAAATGATCGACCAGCAGCGGAACGTCTTCCGTGCGATTCTTCAGCGCCGTGGAATCCATCCGCACCACGTTTAAGCGATAGTAGAGGTCGAGTCGAAAACGACCGGCTCGAACTTCCTGACGCAGATCGCGGTGAGTCGCCGCCACGACCCGGACGTCGACCGGCACGGGAGTATGCCCACCGACCGGAACCACTTGCTTCTCTTGCAGGACTCGCAGCAGTTGCGACTGTAGGTCGAGATCAAGTTCACCAATTTCGTCGAGGAAAATCGTGCCGCCGTTGGCCGCGCGAAAACAACCTGCCGTTTCATGGTCGGCGCCGGTAAAGGCACCTTTGACGTGACCGAAAAGCTGGCTCGCGAAGAGACCACTGGGAATGGTGGCGCATTCGACTGGAATCAGAGGCTTGTCCGACCGTGCGCTGTGCGAGTGAATCGCGCGGGCGATCAACTCCTTGCCAGTACCGCTCGGGCCGGCGATGAGAACGTTGTAGTCGTAAGCCGCCACTTGAAGAATGCGCTTACGAATTCGTTGAGCCCAGGCAGACTCACCGATGATGTGATCAATAGCGTAACTGTTAATTAACATACTGGCGTCGTTCATGCAGTAGCTATCCCTCGCCACATGCCTGTTCCTACGGGTGCCTCGAACATGTTGAAGTAGGTCTCGTAATATTTGATGTTTTTATTTTGGCTTCCGAATCCCCCGATTGCAATGGTTTTGCGTCATTTTACCACAATTACCCCTCCGGCCCTGCTCAAAATCGCCTCCTAGAATCGATCGCAAATCACCCCAATGCCTTTTATGAAAAGGACTTATGGCGAATAGATGGCCCTTAAGGACAGCTAGATAAAATTGGGTCGTTTTCGGTCGTATGCATCTTTGGCCCACCTTGGCCTTTCATCCAGCCGGGCGAATCGATCCCGTCAGACGAGTTGCATGGAAGCTCTTTCGGGGTGCCCTACAGGCGCAGCACATGCCTCTCCGTCGCGGCTCCAATCAGCGAAGCAAATTCAGAATTGATTTAGAATTCGTAGCTGCTGCTCGGGATCCTAATCCCGATTCCCGCTCGATCCTCATGGAGTACCCTGCGGAAACCGCGCCGGAAGATGCTCCGCTTAGGCAGCCCGTCTGCCATTCTCGCCAATGGAATCGCCAGTTTGCTCGTCGCTCAGCTTGAGCGTGGCAGGCAGGGCGAGCTGTTCGGTCGCGGATTCGGCCGCCTGACCTTCCCCCCGTTCAAACTCCGAACTCTGAATCGTGGCGGAAACAACCTGATCTCGGCGACGGTCGCTGGAATACTCGCGGGCCGATCTACGCGGGGCCAAGCGACTCCCCGTGAAGTGAGCATCGTCGGAAAGCAGAAAAGTCGAGCCCCCCCGACGATAGCGATATTGGCCTCGGAGATTTCTTCGCCGGGGTGGAAAGAATCCGCTCGACAACCAATTCTCAAGACGGCTGAGCCACCGATAGCGGATTGCCACCAGCAGCAGCATCGTTGCGCCGACGACCGTCAGGCTATGGTTCGGACCGGCGGCGCCGGCGAGCGTCACAATGACAGCCCAGAAAAAACCGCTCTTCCAGGTAAGCATCACTGGCGAGTCCTCCCTTCCCTGGGCACTCGTTTTCTGTGACTGAAATCGTGAATTACACCGCTCAAGACCGAGGAAACTCGGCCGCCGCGTTACGACTCTTTCACTGCGAATTCGTCAACACCAAGCGCGTCGCCCTCAATTCCGTCGCCGGCGATCCACTGGCTGGCGGCGGGCTTGCAGAGGAACATCGTCGCGCCAGATCGCCGGGCTGCCAGTTCCGCTTCGACGTCGTACTCGTCGCGGACCAGATACATCGGCACGTCACTAAAACGACTCTGCAGCATCTCACAAAGCTCAACACCACCGCGATCGGGCAAATCCATATTGATGAGCCACAGATCGGGCTGCACCTCGTGGGCCGCTCTCAGTGCCGCGCTGGCAGTATGAAAGAACCGAAAAGTCTGCCCTTCACAGCTCGGACTTGCGAGCATGGCGATATAGTCTTCCGGACGAGCATCAACGACCCAGATGGTCGCGGCCTCTCCAATGTTAGACATGACTTGTTCCTTTACCTCCCCAGCGACGACCTATCCGAGCTTCTGGCCCGCAAGCCTTTCAAAATTCAAGCCGAAGGTCGTGTGTTGGGGCGGACGCGATTTCCAGAGCCCCTGGGCTCCACTGCTCTCGATTAACTTCAATGCAAGGCCTGGCTATACACTTGCAACCGACGTCCTGAGTGAGAGCGATTCCCTCTTCCCACGCGTGCCTGTTCCCTAGGAGACGAACGTCATGGGGAATATATATGCACGAAATGTGCCAACAATGGCGTGGGGGGCGGGAACAAGTACACGAAACTCGTTGTGGTGACAAGATTAACATCAATTTTTCACGACCTAACAGCCGATCTCTGGGCGGCTCGCCTCTCTCGAGAACCGGCCGAATCTGCCCCTCGGCGGGTCACTTTGTCCCATAGCGGGCTGAAACTGTGCCGTCCCGACAAGGGGCCACCAATGACCGGTTTGCCAGGGGGTGAATGGGATGGCGGCGGCGGTCGACCCCGCTCGGTCTCCAAGGGACCGGCAAAGCCCCCACTGCCGGGTCGTTGTCGTCAGATTTCTCTCCCTGCCAGCGGCGCAGAACCAATTGACGATCGAGTCGGCGAACTGCTACCATTGACGGACTCTTCGCGGCGCACCGGTCCGCCCGGGGGGATATCGATTCACTTGACCGAACCGTTTGACTTTGCCAAACGTCGACCACGTCCCGGGCCAGATTTGCCCAGGCCAGAGTTTCTGGTGGGACAAGATCCGGTCGGTGTGCCATACGGCAAAGGAAGGAGAGTGTTTACGTGGCGGAACCGTTAGTCAAGCAACTCGTCGAGGCGGGCGTTCACTTCGGGCACCGAGCCAGCCGTTGGAACCCCAAGATGCGACCCTATATCTACGGTCGCCAAAAGCAGATCCATATCATCGATGTTCGCGAAACAATTCGCGGTCTCTTTCGGGCTCAGAAATATCTTCAGCAGGTCGCCAGCGCCGGCAGTTTGGTCTTGTTTGTTGGCACCAAGCGTCAGGCCGCTGACCCGATTGAACGTGCCGCCACAGCATGCGGCATGCCCTTCGTCAGCGAGCGTTGGCTCGGCGGAACGCTGACCAACTTTCGCACGATCCGCAGTCGGCTGAGTCGCCTGGAAGAATTGGAAGGCATCTTCGGCGGCGAGGAGATCGAAAGCTACTCAAAGAAGATGCAATCGGCCTTGTCCCGTGAACGTCGCAAGATGTTCCGCAACCTCAATGGAATCCGCACACTCAATCGACTCCCCGAGTGCATCTTCATTGTCGATCCGAACAAGGAAAAGAATTCGATCCGCGAGGCCCAGAAGTTGGGCATCACCACGGTCGCGCTCATCGATACCGACTGCGATCCCGACATGGTCGATCTCCCCATTCCGGGAAATGACGACAGCATTCGCAGTATCGAATTGGTCGCCAGCATGCTCTCCAATGCCGTCAACGCCGGCAAGTCGGAAGCAGCCGTCGCCGAGCACCAGGAAGCCGAAGGCGAAATGACCGAGACCGGTGGCTCCGCGGAAGTGGCCGTGCAGGCCGGAGACGCCGAGGCGTCCGCCAGCTAAGCCCACCTGGTGGCCTACCCCGGGCATGTAGAAAAGAAATCATCGTCGCCAAGCGGCCACGATTTCTGGCATTTCCTTGGAACGAGACCGGTGGTCCCGCCTGAGGAATAAGCCTCTTCAGTTCAAAACGGTCCACCGGGCACTCTGCGTCCGCCCGCTGCTGGTCCATAACTTATTGAATCGCGCTCATCATTACATCTAAAAATCCAGCGACAAGAAGGAGAAACACCAGCCATGGCAAATGTAACAGCTTCGGCAGTTGGTGAACTGCGTAAGAAAACAGGCCTGCCCCTTATGGAGTGCAAGAAGGCCCTCACGGCTACCGACGGTGACGTCGAGGCCGCGGTCGCTCATCTTCGCGAGCAGGGCAAGAAGACCGAGAAGACGCGTCTCGGTCGTGAGACCGATTTCGGACGCATCGGCATCTACGCCGATCTCGAAAAGGGAGTCGGTGCCATGGTCGAATTGCAGTGCGAGTCGGCCCCTGTCGCCGGAGGCGATGACACCATTCAATTGGCGAACGATCTGGCGGAGCAACTGGCCACAGGCCCGGGTGCCGAAACGCCCGAGGAACTGCTCGCCCAGCCTTCTCCCAGCAAGGAAGGCATGACGCTCGGCGAACAGAAAGACGATCTCTTCAACCGCATCCGCGAAGTATTCAACGTCAGCCGTCTGATCCGTTTCGACGGTCCCTGCGGCGTCTATGCCCATCATGCTGGCAAGCCGCTGGCCGCCCTGCTGCAGGTCGAAGGCGGAAACGCCGAAGCCGCCAAGGACGTCTGCATGCACATCATCGCCAGCTCGGCTTCCGCGGTCAGCAAAGAAGCACTCGACCCGGCCGTCGTTGAGAAGGAGATCGAGCTGCAGAAAGATCTCGCCCGCCAGGAAGGCAAGCCGGAGAACATCATCGAGAAGATGATCGATGGGCGGATGCAGAAGTTCTATGAAAAGAACGTGCTGGCCGACCAGAAGTTCGTCAAGGACGAGGAAAAGACGGTGGCCCAGTTCGCCGACGAGAATGGCATGAAACTGGTTCGCTTTGTCCGCTGGGAACTGGGAGCCTAGCCTCCCGGGCGGTTCTCACACCGCGCGTTACTGTGAAGGAGCAACTATGCCCGAGTCCGAGTCGTCCGCCGATTCGTTGCGGCTTCGTCGCGTCGTGCTAAAACTTTCCGGCGAAAGTTTCTGCCCGGCCGGCGAACGTGGCATCAGCATGCAGGAGGTGAACCACATCGCCCTGCAGACCATCAAGGCCGCGCAGCAGGGAGTCCAAATCGCCATCGTGATCGGGGGTGGCAACATCCTCCGTGGTGGCCAGTTCAAGGCGGGTAATGCCGCCATCCAAGAGGCGACAGCCCACTACATGGGTATGCTGGCCACGGTCATCAACGGTCTCGCGCTTCAAGATGCGCTCGAATCGCATGGCTGCGAAACCCGGTTGCTAACGGCCATTCGCATGGAGGGCGTTGCCGAACCCTATATCCGGCGCCGCGCACGGCGTCACTTGGAAAAGAATCGCATCGTGATCATGGCCGCCGGCACTGGCAGCCCGTTTGTGACCACCGATACGGCGGCCGCTCAGCGGGCCCTGGAAATTGAGGCCGACGCCGTGCTCAAGGCGACGCGGGTCGATGGCGTCTTCAGCGACGATCCGGAGAAGAACCCTCACGCGGTTCTTTATCACAAATTGTCGTACCAGGCTGTTCGCGATCAAAACCTGCGAGTCATGGACTCCACCGCCATCGCGCAGTGCATGGAGCACAACATGCCGATTCTCGTCTTCAACTACAAGAAGGACGGAAACATCGAGCGCGCGGTTCAGGGCGAACGAATCGGGACGCTTGTCGGCAGTGATGAGATGATCGCCAAGTATCCCGACTAGCCGACGCCCAGACGACGCTCGATAGGGTGTCGCGTGGGTGACCAGCGGGCGACCAGCGTTAACCCGAACCCGGGCTCGGTAACAATCGACTTTTTCGCAGCACCAGGAACCGCAAGGAAACGCGAATCATGAATGCCGAAGAAATCCTCTTTGATGTCGAAGAGAGAATGGAAAAGGCGGTCGAGGTCCTGAAAAACAACTTAGCTGGCATCCGCACCGGACGAGCCAACCCGGGACTGGTCGATTCGCTACGTGTCGAGGTCTACGGATCGCAGACCCCGCTCAAACAGCTCGCCTCCGTCGGAGCGCCCGAGCCAACGCAGATCGTCATCCGCCCATTCGATCCCAGCACGATCAAGGATATCGAGAAGGCGATCATGGCTGCCGACTTGGGCTTCAATCCCCAAAGCGATGGCCGCTTGATCCGTATCAACATTCCCCCACTGTCGACCGACGTACGTCGCAAGATGGTCTCCCGCATCAAGGAACTGGGCGAAGAGGCCAAGATCTCCATTCGCAACATTCGCCGCGATGGCAACAAGGAGTGCGACTCCTCGGAAAAGGCCAAAGAGCTCTCCGAAGACGATCGTGATTCGACAAAGAAAGAGATTCAGGAACTGACCAAGAAGTACGAAGGAACGGTCACCTCCTCGACGGCCGCGCGTGAAAAAGAAGTCATGGACGACTAACCGCTCTGGCGACGGACAAGGCATTCATCTTTCCATGTCCTAGCGTTCGATCTCCATCCCGGCCGGCCCGCTGGCACCGCTAGCGGTGTCCGAATCTCCCGAAATTTCCAGGGCCCTCGCCTGCCGGTTCTCCGCGGCAGGCCGGTTGGAATCGCATCCTTCGAATTCCTGCGGCGCCGCCTCGGCAATTGTCTTGACCCGTGTCTAGAGCGTTCCTAGAATGCTGCCCCGCGCGAACCGATGTGTCTCCGGCAAACGCCGAAGTCGCTCGTTTTTCGCTTGACAAGATGTTACAGCGGTTAAGGGAGTAACCGACGATGTCCAATCGACGCTCGCACTATCAACAATCCGGCCCAGGACGATTCAAGAAGCGGCTTATGATCGTCCTCGGCGGCCTCGCCGTTGTGGCGGCCGCCGCGGCCATCCGCTATCTACCTGGCAATGAAACGGTCGAAGCGGCCACGCCGACCAACGTGCAGACCGCCAGCGCTTCTGCCTCGAGCCAGAATCAAGCCGCTGATCGCGGAACAGCCCGGCAACCGGCCAGCGCAAGTCCCCAAGACCCTGTCGCCATCGTCAATGGACAGACCATCGTTCGAGGACTGTTAGCTCAAGAGTGTCTAAAGCACTACGGCAACAAAGTCATTGAAAGCCTCACCAACAAGTATCTGATTTCGCTCCGCTGTCAGGAAATGAACATCTCCGTCGGCGCCGAGGAAGTCGATTTGGAAGTGGAACGGGTCGCTCGTCGCTTCAAAATCCCGGTCGACCAATGGGTGACGATGCTCGAGAACGAGCGGGGTATCACCGCCGAACAATACAAACGCGAGATCATTTGGCCGACGTTGGCCCTGAAGCGACTGGCCGCTAGCGAGATGCAGGTCACCGAGGAAGAAATCGGCAAAGCGCTTGAACAGCAGTTCGGACCTCAGGTTCACGTCCGTCTGATCCTCGTACGCGACAAGGAACTGGCGACCCAGGTGCAACAGCAGGCGGCCGCCGACCCCGAATCGTTTCCGAAACTGGCCCGGGAGCACTCGACCGATGTGAACAGCGCCAGTGCCGGAGGGCTCGTTCAGCCGATTCGCCGTCATATGGGCGATCCCACTATCGAAACCGCGGCCTTCGCTCTCCAGCCCGGAGAAATCTCTCAGGCCATTCCGGTCGGAGATCAGTTTGCCATTCTGAGGTGCGAAAGCCATATCAAGGCCAAGCATCCGACACCCCAGCAGCGACAACAGGCAATTCAGATTCTCACCGAGAACCTCCGTGAGAGCAAATTGCGCGAAGCCAGTGCGACGCTCTTCCAACGCCTTCAAGATGAAGCTCAGGTGGTGAACGTCTACAACGATCCCGTCCTTCGACAGAGGATGCCGGGCGTGGCCCTCACCATCAACGGACACCAGATCACGATGGCGGAATTGGCGGAAACCTGTCTCCAGCGACATGGCCGAGAGGTGCTCGAAGGGCAAATCAATCGAGCCCTGCTCAAAGCGGCGCTGGCCGAGAGAAACTTGAGTGTTACGCAGCAACACATTGTGGAAGAAGTCACCCGCGCCGCCAAAGCGGCTGGCGTGGTCACGCATAGCGGACAGGTCCACACGAAAGAATGGATCAAGATGGTGACCGAGCAACAGGAGATCACCGAACAGATCTATATCGACGACATTGTCTGGCCCAGCGTCGCGCTCAAATTGCTCGTCGCCGATAAGGTCGAGGTCACCGCCGAGGATATGCAGAAAGCGTTTCAAGCCAACTATGGCGAGCGAGTCCGCTGCCGGGCGATCGTGATGAACAATCAGCGTCGCGCCCAAGAGGTGTGGGAAATGACGCGAACCGATCAGAGTGTTCAGCAATTTGCCAAACTGGCGGAGCAATACTCGATCGACCCCAGTGGCAAAGCCATCGGTGGTGAAATTCCGCCCATCCAACGCCACGGCGGTCAGCCCACGCTGGAAACAGAAGCCTTTTCGCTCCAGCCGGGTGAGATCTCGGGGGTGATTCAGCTCAAGGGAGCCACGCCCGACGATACCCACTACATTATCCTCTTGTGCGAGGGTCGTACCAAGCCGGTCGTGGTCGAAATGGCCGAAGTCCAGACCGAGCTTCACGAGGATCTCTTGGAGAAGAAATTCCGTATCGTGATGGCCGGGCACTTTCAGAAGCTTCGCGAGTCGGCCAATGTGCGGAATTTCCTCGATCCCTCCGCTTCGAGTTCGTCCAAGAAGCAGAGCGCCAGTCTCTCGCCGGCAGCTGGCCGCTTCGAGCAGTCAGGCGTCCAACGATAAAGGGCTCGACCGGAGGCGCGGTTCTGCCCAACCCCTGGACACGACATCCGCGCTTCCGCTTTCCGCCGAGGCGTACTAAACTTGGGACTGGTCCTTCCTCACGAGAGCAGACGTTCCACGAGCGGAGCGCGGAAACCGCATGTCCCAAGATCTCCGTCGTAGTGACGAACCGGTCGATTATTCGCAGCCGTTCGATATCAATGTGGCAGGGCGCGTCCATCGGCTCCCCCCGTACCTCTTCGGGCGAATCAATGCCCTGCTCTATGAGAAGCGCAGGGCCGGCGACGACGTCATCGACCTCGGCATGGGCAACCCCAGCGACCCACCCCACGATCAAGTCATCGACAAGCTGGCCGAGGCGGCCCGCGATCCAAGAAATCACGGCTATAGTCAGGCCAATGGTATTACCAATCTGCGTGCCGAAGTCGCCAGCAAGTACTTGAAGAAGTATGGCGTGCGACTCGATCCCGAAACCGAAGCGATTGTCTGCATCGGCTCCAAAGAGGGTTTCAGCCATCTCTGCCTGGCGCTGATGGGTCCCGGCGATACGGCCATCATCCCCGCGCCTTACTTCCCGGTGCACTCCTACGCGGTCATGCTAGCCGCGGGCAACGTGATTTCACTGGAAGTCGCCGACAGCGAAAAGTTCTTGGCCAACGTGGCCTACACCTGCGAACATCTGTACCCCAAGCCGAAGCTGCTGATTCTCAACTATCCCCACAATCCCTCCACGGTCTGTGTCGAGCCCGAGTTCTATGTCGAGGTCGTCAAACTCGCCCGGCGTTTCGGCTTCATGGTAATCAGCGACCTGGCGTACGCCGACGTGGCCTTCGAGGGCTACGTGCCTCCCAGCTTTCTGGCCGCGCCGGGTGCCCGGGAGGTCGGGGTCGAGTTCACGACCATGAGCAAGGGCTACAACATGGCCGGCTGGCGGGTCGGCTTCTGTGCCGGCAACCCAGATATGATCCGCGTTCTCGGCACAATGAAGGCGTATTACGACTACGGGTTGTTTACGCCGATTCAGATCGCCGCCATCGTCGCCATTCGGCATACTGAAGCCGCCGTGGAAGCCCAGGCCGCCATGTACCAGAAGCGTCGCGACGTGCTCTGCCAGGGGCTCGATCGGTTGGGCTGGAACTACCAGACGCCCCGCGCGGGCATGTTCGTCTGGGCGAAGATTCCCGACGAGTGGAATTCCAAGATGGACTCCATCGAATTCGCCACCATGCTGCTCGATAAGGGAGACGTCGCGGTCAGTCCAGGAGCGGGATTCGGACCGGCGGGCGAAGGATACCTGCGCCTGTCACTCGTAGAAAACGAGAACCGGCTCCGTCAAGCGGTTCGACAGATCGGCCGTTGCCTGGCCACTCCTTAGCGCCCCCGCTCCTCCGCGATCGGTTCTTACGGCGCAGATTCCGCTTCGTCGGACGTCGCCTCCGGCAAATTATTGGCCAGCGACTGCGCGGCCTCCTGCTCGGAACCGGCTGGATCGTCCTGCGGACGGGCTTCGCGGAATCGATAGTTGGAATTCGTGGCATCGAATTCCGCGGCGGCAAACTCCACGTTCAACTCCAAGTCGATGTAGGTGTACTCCTCCATCAACCGCGGCGTGTCTGCCCCTTCTTCGGGCCAAGTATAGGCCGCATAACGAACTGGAACTTCGTGCTCCTGGTCGACGAAGATTCGAGCCACGTGATAGCGCAATCCCTCGCGTCGCTGGGGATGAACGACCTCGATCATGACACAGGGCCGCTTGTTGATTTTCGCTCCGGATGCGAATCGCACCTTGGCGTCCCAACTCGCTTCGCTCTCCATCTCGTCGGTGCCGTACTCGATTAGTCGCCTTGCCAAGTTCAACATGCCAAAGTCGGTGACCGGATAATGGGCCCGTCGCATCGCGCGGGGACCGTCTGGAACGAGTCGCAAGGTAACGTCGTTCAGCGCTTTTCCGCCACCCCGCGTGGCGACCAACTTGCCCTCGTTTTGCCCTTCCACATACAGCACCTCGCGACCTTTGATCGTCTTGGGCGCGAGGTAGTTGAGATACACAGAGAAAGGAACCGATCGCACGCCATCTTCAACCTGGCGATGGCGAATCTTGAATTCCATGAACTCGCGTAATTTGAGCTTGCCTTGGATGCGCTCCCGCATGACAAGCTTTCCGCGATAGGAGTGAACCCGGTCGCGCATCACTTCGTAACGCTCGTAGGCGTAGCGCAACGCCGGCAGCATGGGATGCTCTTGAATCGACTTGGCGTCGGTGGGTACATCCGATGCCCCCACGTCGGAAAGCGGCACCCGCAATACCCGGTAGCGAGCTCCGCCGAGCGGATCGTGGGCTTTGCTCGCTGCCTTCTTCTCGTCGACATCGACAGAGGACAATTCGCTGACGCTCTCGCCGGTCCGCGTCAGAGGCTCCTCAGCCCAGGTGACATCGCCCCACCCGATCCATCCGCATATAACGGCGCTACCGATTAGCCAACCAAAGAAACGCATCCGTAGGAGTCCGATCAACATGAGGTCGCGCCAACAGAAATCGAGGAACACGAATCCGCCTCTTCGAGATTATAGCGGCGCCGCTTCGATTACCAGAAGCTAGCGGCCGTCTGTCGAAAAAGAAAACGAAATCAAGTACGCCGTGATCCGCTTAACCTATACTTTTACACGAACATATCGGTGGAATCCCAACATCGTTCCAAGTAGTACAATTCTGCGGATTGTGCGGACAGATTGAGATAATGCCATGCAGGCACAGCAGTTTCAGCTTCATGCCAACATTGAAGAAAAGCACTGGTGGTTTGTCGCCAGACGGCGACTGATGCAGGCGGTGCTGGAACAGCTTGTTCCACCAGCCAGGGCAGGCCGGTCGCTCGACCAGGCGACCGTCATCGATGTCGGTTGCGGAACCGGCGCCAACATTGCCGCCCTCGCCGATCGCTATCATGCCGTCGGAATCGATGCATCGCCGGAGGCCATTCGCTTCGCTGTCGAGCGCTATCCCAACGTCGACTTTCGCGCCGGATTTGCTCCGGACGACTTGAGCGACTGCCTACCACAAGCGCGGGCTGTGATGATGATGGATGTGCTGGAACACGTCTCGGACGACTTTCAACTGCTTTCGAGTGTCATGGCCGCGGCCGCCCCTGGCACCTTTTTCTTGCTTACCGTACCGGCCGATCTGGCTCTTTGGAGTCCGCACGACGAGAGTTTCGGTCATTATCGCCGTTACGATGCGAACCGCTTTCGCCAGCTGTGGAAGGATCTTCCCGTCACGGAGCGGATGCTTACGCCCTTCAACACACGGCTCTATCCGCTAATTCGATTCATCCGCAGCTGGAATAGGCGACGCACGCGATCGACCGGAGAGGTGGGTACCGATTTCAACGTCCCCCGACCCTGGACCAATGCCGCGCTGCGCTGGATCTTTGCCGGGGAACGTCGCCGACTGTTGCGCTCATTGAATCGCGATAAGCGCCAAGGCAATCTTTCTTCCCTGGGTGGTGTGAGTCTGATGGCAGTGCTCGAGCGCCGCGAGGGCCCCCTCGAAGTCCAAGCCAAGCCGGCCGAAGCGGTCGATTACTTCGATCCGGTCGCGGGCCAGTTGATCGGCGCGATCGGCTAGTCATTGAGAACGTCGCCAGGGCATGCACCGCTGTGGCGCAATCGGATTCTTGCTCCAGTCCTAGCCTGGTCACTTCATTTGCCCCGCCCCATTTTGTGACGTAGGCTTTCTTTTGGCGGATCGTAGACACATCTCAGCGGCCGCCCTGGGCTCGTTTAGAGACATTCGTCCAACAAACGTACCCGAACCGATCGATGCTACACCGTTTCCTTGCCAACGAGGTCGCGTGTGTCTGATGGTACGTCCTTAGCGTCTCCGACAACGGTGCCGGCCTTGGAACAGTGGCCGCAGGTCGCCGATCTGATCACTCGTTTGCGAACCGAGCAATCGCGGTTTGCCGGCACGGCCATCGATCTCTTTGCCGACGTCGAGAAGCTGCGGGCGGAACTCGATGTTCGCAGCGATCAGTTGGCCGAACGAGAAACACTCCTTGAGGCGAATCAACAGGAACTCACCTCGGCGCGGAAGTCGCTAGAACAGAAACAGGCGACCTTGGTCGAACTGCAACAATCGACCGAGAAACAGCAACAAGAAAGCCTAGACAGCCAACAGGAGATTGCCGCCCAGCAACAGGCAATCGAACTGCAGCGGGCCACACTCGACGAACTGGTCCTTTCGGTCGAGCAACAACAGGCTTCTCTGGAAGAACAACGACAGGCGGTCGCCAACCGAGAGGAAGAGCTGCACGAACAGCAGACTCAGCTCGATGCCCAGCGGCTGACCCTAGAGCAACAGCACGATTCGCTCAGCCATCTACAAGGCGATCAGGCGGAACTCGACACTCGCCGAGGGCAACTCGACGCGCGGGAACAAGACCTCACACAGCGGCAAGACGATCTCGCGGCGGAGAGACAGCAGCTCACCGAACAACTCGACTCCCTGGAGCAGCAACGCACCGCCCAGGCTCAACAACAAGAGCAGCTCGACCAGCAACAACACGACCTGGTAGCACAGCAGGCCGAGCTCACCGAGCAACTCGACTCCCTGGAGCAGCAACGCACCGCCCAGGCTCAACAACAAGAGCAGCTCGACCAGCAACAACACGACCTGGTAGCACAGCAGGCCGAGCTCAGCGAGCAACTCGACTCCCTGGAGCAGCAACGCACCGCCCAGGCTCAACAACAAGAGCAGCTCGATCAACAACAACACGATCTGGTAGCACAGCGGGCCGAGCTCACCGAACAGCAGGAGGCGATGGAGTCGCGTCTCGGAGAGCTTGACAGGCAACAACAGTCCATCGACATGGAGCGTTCCGCCTCGGAAGAGCAACGGAAGCACCACACCGATGATTGCCTCGCGTTGGAAGAGCAACGACGAACTCTGAAAGAACAGGAATCGGCACTAGCGGAGCGACAGGAATCGGTCAGGCAGCAGCAACACTCCCTCGAAGAGCAGCGCGCCACGCTCGACGAACTTGTCCGATCGGTCGAAGAGCAACAATCGGCTCTCGACGAAGAGCGGCAAGCCAGCGAACAGCAACGACGGTCGAGCGACCAGAAACAGACCTCGCTGGCCGACCGCGAACAAGCACTCCTAAACGAACACGCGCAACGCTGCCGGGAATTGGAACAGCAAGAGACGGAGCTGACAGAGCGGCTCACCCAATTTGACAAGCAGCAACAAGAAATCGAAGACCGCACCCAGGCCCTCGCGGCGCGTGAAGAGGCGCTAGCCAGTCAACAGTCGCTGCTCGACGACCAACGACGCACCTACGACGAGGCGAGTCGTACCGCTCAACAAGCCGATCAGGATTACGATCTACGAAGAGAGACCCTGGAGAAAGAACAAGCCGATTGGGAAGAACGCCGGAAGACGCTGACCAATGAACAGAGTCTGAAACAGCAGCAGATCGAACAGCGTGAGTCGCAGCTGGCAGGACGCGAAGCGGAACAGAACCAACGGCAACAAGAAATCGACAGTCTGTTTCGTGCCCTCGACGAGATTCATACTTCTCTTGAAGAACAGCGGCAGACCATCGCCACACAAGAGGCCGATTTCGCGGAGCAACGGCGTTTGCTCAACGAACAGCAACAGGCGGCCGAGGAACTCCAGGCCACGACCGACAAACAGCGGAAATCTCTCGACGCCGAGCGACTCGCCTTGGACGCCCTCCGCAACGATGTGGAGCAGCAGCAGACCGCCTGTGCCGCGGAACGAGAAGCCATGGAAGACCTCCGGCACGATCTGGAGGAACGTCAACAGACCCTCGTCGATCAAGAGAAGTCAATCGTCGAGCGACGATCGGCACTCGAGGAAGAACAGCGACAACTCGAGGCCGCGTCGCTCACCTTCGCGGAAGAGTCGCGCGAGAACGACGTCGACGAACCGACCCAGCAGTTGCTCGACGAGCTGACGCGACAACGAGACGAGTTGCAGCGACAGCTTGAGGCCGCCTGGTCTGTATCCGCCGCATCGGCAGAGGAACCAAGTCAGCCAGTCGCCGCGGCAGAATTGTCAGAGGATGAACCGAGCCCTCGTCCCACAAACTTCGACCGAACACAGCGAGAAGGTCTTGCCGAGCAAATCCTCATGCTTCAACAAGAAGCCGCGCGGCGGCGTGGCAACTAATCACCCCGAATATTATCCCGCGTTACCTCACCCGAGAGACGACCTAACCGAACGCCAGCAAGCTGAACGAACGGGCCCCCGGAATACCGCGACCGGTATCTCCAGGAGTCACGGTTCCCCGCGTCCTAATCATTCCACCCTCGCCAGACCATCGCCATGTTCGACCTAGCCCAAATCAGAGCGAAGTGCCTCAAGTCTGCCCGCATCCGCCGAGCGCTGATCGCGCTGGCCGCGGTCCTCATTGTGGTGGCCTGGTGCTGGGATGTGCGTGTGGGCGTGGCCAGCTCGCTGATCCCGATCTTTCTGCTCATGAATCAGCTCGGCAAGGCCAAAGTTCGCCAGGCGATGCTCACCGCCCGCGCGGCGGCCATCGCCAGTCGACCCGCCGTAGCCGACCAGCACCTCGCAACGCCCAGCGAAGCGGACGCCGAAACCGAGTTGAGTCTTCCCGAGACCATGTTGCGACAGCAGCGCTATGCCTTGCTGGTGCGATCGCAGATCACCGAAACCCTCAGCGAGGAGCTCCGGGCACAGTCGAACCGGTTGTTGTGGGATCGCATGGGTCTCGTTCCGGAAGGAAACGTCGCGGTCGCGAGTATTTTCACCGACAACGAATTCCCGCCCAACGTGTGGGTCGATCCGGTGCTACTGGACCGACACTGCGTCAGCAACCAGGAGTTCTTCGAATTCGTGATTGCCGGCGGCTATCAGCAGCCCGCCCTATGGGATGCCGAAGTTGTGTCCGGACTGCTCGATTTCGTCGATACGACCGGCGCGCCGGGTCCCAGATTCTGGGTCGACGGCGGCTATCCTCACGAGTTGGCCAGCCACCCCGTGGTCGGTGTCTCCTGGTACGAAGCGGCCGCCTACGCTCGTTGGGTCGGCAAACGCTTGCCCTGCGATGCCGAGTGGGTCAAATCAGGCAGCTGGCCGATCGCGACGGGCAACGGCTCGCTGGCCCAACGCAAGTATCCCTGGGGAAACACCATGGACCGCTCCCGTACCAACTTGTGGGGTTCGGGTCCTCAAACAACCGTGCCGGTCGGCGACTATGCCAGCGGAGTCAGTGTTAGTGGACTCTATCAGCTGGTGGGCAATGTCTGGGAGTGGACCTCGACCAGCTTCGACACGCCGCCGCCACCACGACGTTTGACGGAGGAGACGGCCCCCCCCATCGCCGAGGTCCCGATGAAGAGTATCCGCGGCGGTGCGTTCGACACTTACTTCGACGCCCAGGCCACCTGCCACTTCCAGAGCGGCGAACGGGTGCTGGCCCGCAAACACAACATCGGATTTCGATGTGCCCTGAGCGCCTGTGACGTGGCCAATCTGTTCTTCACACCCAACCCCACACCGGCCGAAGCGCTCCAGGAGGCCCTCGCATGACCCCGCTCGTCACCCTTCCCATGGAGTCGTATCAGCTGGCCAAGTACGCCGAGCCGGTGATCTGTTTCGTGTGCGACTTTGAAAACAACTTCGACGCCGAATCGTGCCGCAAGTGCGGAGCGCCAATGGCGCTCACTCACCAGGCGATCGGTCATAAGACGCCACCTCAGATGATCACCGTCGTCGGTCCGCCCGGGGCTGGAAAAACCGTCTATCTCGGCATGCTGCTCGATCTGTTGGCTCGACGTACCAGCGGCATTCGTGCCCTGGCCCGGGGAGCCTTTAGTGTCTCCCTTCAACAGCAGGCGGTCGAATCCCTTTCCCGCTGCGAATTCCCCGGCGAGACATCGAGCGACCC
>Ga0180437_10003977_pt1 | contig 21455 bp, 23 predicted proteins | sample SS_ome_4_FD_132410 | JGI IMG/M metagenome (GOLD analysis project Ga0180437, IMG submission 132410) | Hypersaline lake sediment archaeal communities from the Salton Sea, California, USA - SS_3_D_1 metaG | ecosystem: Environmental > Aquatic > Non-marine Saline and Alkaline > Hypersaline >...
CAAGAAATAGTCTTGGGACAAATGTCCCAAGTAAAAAAAATAAAGTTAAAACAGATACTTCTGAATGTATCAAACAAAAATCGAAGGATGGAACATATAGGGGCGGTAAGCGTGAAGGTGCTGGCACACTAAGTAAACAGCATTTAATAATCGAATTAAATAAAAAAATCGGAGAACTTCACAAAAAAGAAGAAGAATATTTAGAACTGGAAAAGAAAAATAAGCAGCATATTAAAAACAATCCTGATTTGCAGGCATCCATGATGTACGGGGTTATTCTAGGCGCCATAAGAATTATCGAAAAGCGTATTGATTTGTCAGTGGAGGAAAAAACCGCGACATTTATACCGGAAAATAAATTAATTGAACTATGCAACCGCTGGGAAAAAGTTTCATTATTTATCAATAAAAAAATTGCGGAGGTCAAGAAATGAACTACCAGATAGATAAAACTGCCGAACAATTCGCTAACGATGTGCAAAAGCAAAGGATTCTATTCTCCGATGTCGATGATAGAAATATCCATATCGACAAGGTAATTGAGGATAATTGGCCTGGAATGGACAGGGACAGTGTGTTTGTAACTTTGACATTGAATACAGTTAACCAAAAGCTGGATGCAATGGATCGAGATTCTACCAGGGATCCTAATCGCTGGATAGAAACCCGTCAAATGAGCTTATTCAATGAGCCGGCATTTAAGCTGCCCAAGTTTATGTTTATAGGCAACAAAAAGAAACATTACCGTGAAGTTTCGCTGGTTGACGGTCGTGAAATTTTAGATGGCTTTTTAAAGCAGACTCGAAAAGAAGCTGACGAATTAGCGAAGGCTTGGGAGCAAAAAGAGAATAAGGCAGAAATGATTAAAGAACAGCTGCAGCGTGCTGATAGGCTTATTGATATGGCCGGAATCCATGGCTACAACCCAAAAGATTTAACTTTCGGAGATGTCGAAAATGCGCCGTTTGAAAATGAGTCCAGGCAAACGCCTGAAGCTGGCCAAGATGCAATCCGGTAGATGCCCTATATGCTGGTGTAAATTGAGCGGTGAGCTACAAATCGATCATTTTATACCAAAATCGAAAGGCGGGACCAACCACGTTAGTAATTTGAGAATTACTCATGCTGACTGTAATCGTCGTAAGTCAAATGGGTTTGAATAAAACGAATGTTAATATAATTTCGGCACACAACCAGCCGCTTGAGCCGACCCGAAAAGCAGGGCGGCTCAGCTAATCGTTATATGCTTTATAGATTTGCCGGGGCGAAATTAGTAAAGCAAAAGGCATGTCCTAGGCAACATAGTCAAAAGCTGCCCTGGCATATAACAAGCGGCATGGACTTGACCGGGAATCGTAGCGGCTTCGTAGGTTTGTGCATGTTAAAAGTCGCATCCGGCCAAACCGTCCCGGCAAGTCATGCCCAACGTTAGCCAGCTTTCTTAAATCAATATAAATTTTGCCCGCAAAATTTATGTCAAGTAATTTAACGACCATTTTCCGGGTCTAATCCGTCTTTTTCCGGTACAATTCCAGATTCGTCCAAAAACCCCATGATATGGTGGCAGTACAATCAAAAGGCTACCATATTTTGGGGTTTATTTTTTAAAAACTACCGTATCATGGGTTTTTTTTATGGCTGAGCAGTCGAAGGGCAATCGAGATGATTCCATGACAATTCCGGACGCGGCCCTGGCCGACATCGACATCGCGGCCGAGCAGTTGCGGGCGGCGGCGGATCTAAACCGGCGCGCGGGAAAAAAGCCGGCCGCGCGGGCGAAAAGAAAAAACTGCACCACCTGCCGGACGCCGGACTGGAAGTCGGCCGACGGGCGGCGCTGTTATAAACTGCGCATCGAGCTGGATCCGAAAAAACCAAAATCAAATTGCCAATACTGGCGCAAGCCACTGGCCGTTTAAAGAGGGTTGAATTTATGGCGTTTACCGCAGCAAATCTCACAGCCGTCGAAGCGGCCATGGTGGCCATCGCCTCGGGCGAACGCGTGGTCGAGGTCGAGATCGCCGGCAAGACAATCCGCTATCAGGCCGCCGATCTGGACAAGCTGCAAAGACTACGCAATCTGATCACGGCCGACATCAACGCGGGCACCGCCGGCTTTTTGCAGACCGCATCGTTCAAGGAGCCGTCATGATGGGCCAACCAGCGGCCGCCACACCGGCCAGCCGTCTGGATAGGATCATCGGCTATCTGTCGCCGTCCTGGGCCTTGCAGCGAACCGTCAAGCGCGAGATGCTGTCCTATGCGACCCAGTACAAAGGGGCTGACCAGACCACCCTGAGGACCGACTGGATCAGCGCGGCGCGCGGCAGCGGCCAGACGCCGTCAGGCTATGAATTATCATTACTGCGCATCCGCAGCCGCGACGCCAACCGCAACCACCCGGTCGCGGCGGGCGCCAGCGACACCATGGCCCACAACATCGTGGGCAGCGGGCTCAAGCCCCAGAGTCGAATTCCCTATAAAATTTTAGGCATATCCGAAAGCCGCGGCGGCGATTTGCAGCTGCAGGCCGAGGCGGCGTTTGCCAAGTGGGCGCCGCTGGCCTCGGCCGACAACCGGTTGAGCTTTGACGAGCTGCAGTTTGTGGCGCTGTTAAAAACCGTCGAGGACGGCGAGATTATCGCCCTGCCGACCTGGGCTCAAGAATCATGGCGGCCCTACGGGCGCTGCATCGAGCTGCTGGAGTCCGAGCGACTGGCGACGCCGGGCAACCGGGCCCGGATCGACAAATCGGTGCAGCACGGCATCAAACCCGGCCGGCGCGGCGAGCCTCAGACCTACTACATCCGCAAGGCCAATTCCCTTACCGAATACCTGACCGTACCGGCGCGGGACCGCGCCGGCCGGCCCAAGATATTGCACGTATTTCCGACGCGGCGGCCGGGACAAATGCGCGGCATTCCTTTTTTTGCGCCGGTGCTGACTTATTTTCAGGATCTGGCCAACTACCTGGAGGCCGAGATCGTGGCGGCGCGGGTGGCGGCCTGCTTGAGCGTGTTTATCAGCAAGGACCAGCAGTTTGGGCTGACCGGCAGGGAAAGTTCGAGCGATTCAACAGTTCAGGAGCTGACACCGGGGCTGATCGCACGGCTGGGGATGGGCGAGTCGATCAACGTGGTCGATCCCAAGCGGCCGGGCGATTCGTTCGCGCCCTTTGTGGAGTCGATCCTGCGGCTGATCGGGGTGGCCCTGGGACTGCCTTACGAGCTGTTGGTAAAAGACTTTTCCAAAACCAATTACTCCAGCGCGCGGGCGTCCCTGCTCGAAGGCCGGCGGGTGTTTAAAACCTGGCGCAACTGGCTGGCGTCCAAGTTTTGCCATCCGATCTGGCAGCTGGTGATCGAGGAGGCCTATCTGCGGGGCGAGTTCGACGCGCCGGATTTTTACAAATATTATCATGAATATACCCGTGCGGCCTGGATCGGCGGCGGCTGGGGCTGGGTCGATCCGGTCAAGGAGGTCGAGGCGAGCCGCAAGGCGATCGATTACGGATTGAGCACCTTGGCCAAGGAGGCCGCGGCCCAGGGAGACGACTGGGAGGAAAACCTGGACCAGCTGGCGCGCGAGCGCACCGCCATCGATAGTCGCCGGGTGACCATTTACCACAGCGCCAAGGGCGCGGAGGATTCAGACGATGAGCCCGAAGAAAAGCCAAAATGATTTTATAACACCCGATTTAAACCTGAGCGAATTCTGTAAGGGGCAGATGTGGCCGATCCACCCGCCGGCATTTGAGGAAATGTATCGCCGGCTGTGCCTTGAGAGCATTTCCGGCGGCCTGACGAAGTTTGCCGCGGAGCTGCCGGAAAAAAGCACCGAAAAGGATCTATACAGCCTGTACGGAGATACGGCCGTGATCACCATAGCCGGCCCACTGATGAAGCGCGAGAGCCTGGCGCTATGGTTTTTTGGAGGGACTTCCTACGCCTACATCCAGGCCGCCGTCAAGGCCGCCCTGGCCGATGACGAGGTGGCGGCACTGGCGCTGCGCGTCGATTCACCGGGCGGGGTGGTCAACGGCCTGGAAGAAACCGTGGACCTGATTTTCGAGGCCCGCGGCCAAAAACCGATCGTGGCCTATGCCGACGGCATGATGGCCAGCGCGGCCTACGAGCTGGGATCGGCCGCCAGCGAGATCGTGGCCGGTGCCACGGCCATGGTGGGCTCGATCGGGGTGCTGATGGTGCACGAGGATTGGAGCGTCTACAATCAGAAAACCGGCATCGACGTGACTTATCTGACGGCCGGCAAGTACAAGGCCCTGGGCAACCCGGACGAGCCGCTGAGCGACCTGGCGCGGGAGACCTTCCAGGCCGAGTTGGATTATCTATATACAATTTTTGTGGAAACCGTCGCGCGCAACCGCGACGTCGAAGTGGCGGCGGTCCTTTCAGATATGGCCGATGGGCGAATTTTTATCGGCCAGCAGGCGGCGGACGCCGGCCTGGTGGACCATGTCGGTAATTTTGCCATGGCCTACACGCGGGCGGCCAACCTGGTCGCCGGCGGGAAACTTAACTATTTACTACAACAAGGGAGTTTAACTATGGAAAAAAGTAAAGAAACTCAAATTACCCTGGACCTGTTGAAATCCGAAGCACCGGAACTGGTGCGACAGATCGAAGACGAGGCCATCGCCGTGGGCCACGAAACCGGGCACGCTGCTGGGATTATTGCCGAGCGGGAGCGGGTGCTGGAGATCCTGGGGGCCGAGGCCGACCCGGTCCAGACCCTGGTGGCCATCAGTGACGGCACGCCGGCCGACGCGGCATTTAAAGCATTTTACGAGGCTGAAAAGGCCAAACGGGCAACCGGCCTGGCCGAAATGGCCGCCGCGGCGCCCGAACCGGCCGGCACCGAGGAGCCGCAGAATAATAATCCGGCGACAGAAACGCCGGAAAATAAGCGCCAGTCATGGCGGCCGGCCAGCGGCCCGGCATTATAGACTACCGTAAAAAAAACTTATTTTTTAACGAGGAGTATAAACCATGACAATCCATTACGACGGATTAGACATCTCATTTGTGGCGGCCGAGGATCTCAGCGGGCAGCAGTATCGCTTTGTGCACCAGGCATCGGATACGACGGTGGACCTGATGGACGGGGCCACCGAGTACCCGATCGGGGTGCTGCAAAACGCGCCCGAAGACGGGCAGGAGGCTATCGTGCGCGTCGAGGGCACCTCCAAGCTGGTGGTTAACGGGGCCATGCCGATCGGCACCCGCGTCAAGGCCGAGTATGTGGGAGCGGCGGACAACGGCAAAGGCGATATTGCCGACACGGAATATGACAACATGCGGGCGATAGTGATCAAGGCGGCCGGCGCCGAGGACGACGTGGCTGGGGTCATGCTGGTGGTCAACACCATGAGCATGGCGCCGTCAGCATCGGCCAGCCCAAGTACGAGTCCCAGCGCCAGTGTGAGTGCCAGCCCGAGCGCCAGCCCGAGTGCCAGCCCGAGCGCCAGCCCGTCGAGTTAGGCGGCCGGCTAACCTTAAACTTAATTTTACAAGGAGTATAAAAATGACAGTAGCATACAGCGGAATAGATATATCGTTTATCGCCGCCGAGGACCTGAGTGATTTTCAATATCACTTTGTGCATCAGGCAACCGACACGACCTGCGACCTGATGGACGGGGCCACCGAGTACCCGATCGGGGTACTGCAAAACGCACCCGAATCGGGTGAGGTGGCGGTGGTGCGAATCACGGGAACCTCCAAGCTGGTGATGAACGCGGCCGTAACCGTGGGCACCAAGCTCAAGGCCGAGTACGTGGGCGCGGCCGACACCGGCAAGGGAGATGCGGCCGACACCGATTATGACCTGGTGCGCGGTATTTGCATCAAGGCCTCGGGTGCCGAGGACGACGTGGGCGCGATTTTATTGTGCAGCGACACCCTGATGGTGGCATAGCCGTGGTCCGGCAGTCTTAATTTTAAATTATATCATACGACATACAGGAGGATTTTAACATGCAACCTACAATGAGTCAGGTCCACGTGGACAGTTTTTTAAGCGGCATGAGCATCGGGTATAAAAACCCGATGTTTGTGGCCGACATGGTGTTTCCCAACGTGACCGTTCAAAAACAGAGCGACTACTACCTCAAATTTCTCAAGGGCGCCTGGTTTCGTGACGAGGCCGAGGTGCGCGGACCCGGCGCCGAAGCGGCCCAGGGAGGCTACCCGACCACCAGCGGGACCTATTCCTGCCAGGAGCGGGCATTCAAACACAAGGTGCCGATCGAGATCATCAACAACGCCGATGTACCCGTGCGACCCTTTGAGACCGGCACGCGCTTTGCGACCAATAAAGTGCTGCTGTCCAAGGAGATCGCGGTGGCCAGCCTGTGTACCACGGCCGGCAACTGGACGACCTCCGACGACGTGGCGGCGGCCTGGGTGGCGACGGCGGACGGATCGGGCAACACTTTTATTGCGGATATCGACGCCCAAAAAGAGGTTATTCGGCAGCTGATCGGGGTCTACCCGAACCGGCTGGTGATGGACGCCAAGACATTTAAAAATATCAAATCGGAATTCAGCGTGCTGGAGCGGATCCGCTACACCGGATCGAGCGACCAGCCGGCCGCGGTTACCACCCGCACCATCGCCGAGCTGTTCGAGCTTGAATGGGTCGGCGTCGCCGGGGCCATCAAATCGACAGCCGAGGAGGTTGTGGCCGGAACGGATTTTACGGCCGCCGACATATGGGAGACCAACTCCACCAAGGGATCGGCCTTTTTGTACTACGCTCCGGCGGTGCCGGCGCTGGACGAACCATCGGCCGGATACACGTTTTCATGGAGCGGGTCGCGATCGGTCGAGGCGGATATGACTGACGGCGATGTCTATCGTGAGGTGCGTTACTGGTGGGAGGAGCCGATTAAATCCTACATGGTGGAAGCATCTGAAAACTTCGACGTCAAGGCCACCTGTGCCGACGCCGGCTGTTTATTTTACGACACGATCGTCACTTAACCGGCGAAATGACATTCGACACCATCATCACGGCCGCCCGGCAGGTCTGGTTTGACACCGACTGGCTGGGCGTGGCCGCGACCCTCAACGGCGCGTCTTTGACGATCTGCGTTTTGGAGCGGGGCCGGGACGAGGACGACAACTCCGTTTTCGACTTCCTGGACACCGCCGTGCAGCCGGCCGACTATGCGACTATTACCTATCGCACGGATACCCTGGTATATGACGGGACGACCTGGCGCTATCCGCGGCTGCGAAAGATCGACGCGGCTGTTCTGAGCGTGCGCTGGATCGCGAACCAGAAACCGAAAGCCGGCCGCTAATGGAAATCTACGACCTGCTAAAAGATTCGTCTACGGCGATCGCCACGGACAGCGACATTACGGCGTGGTGCCAGGCGACATTCGGCAGCGCGCACGAGGTGCTGATCGACGAGGACCTGCGCGACCCTTCCGGGGATGCGCCGGCCGTGCGTCTGCATTCGCCATTTAAGCGAGCCCACCAGGAGCAACGCCTGGTGGATCACGGGTTTTACGTTTACGTGCTGATCAATTCGACTCCCGACGCGGTCAATCCCGAGAGCAACCTGGCGGAGTTTGCGGCCACCGAATACCTGATGACGTTTATCGATAAAATAATCGGCGCGATTTATGCAGCCAAGCCGGCGGCCGCCGTTATGGAGTTCGACCTGTCCACCGATACCATCACCAGTTTTCCGTACTTTGAGGCCGACCTGGCGGTGGTGTTCAGTCAGCACCTGGTGATCGGCCAGGATCCGATTACGATTTAAAAAAATTTGATTCTTAAAGAATCAAGATTTTAACTTTTCAAGGAGCGATAATCATGACTCAACAACGGGGCGTCAATACAACTATCCAGATGGGGTTTGAAACCACTTTTGGCACGGCATCCAGCACCGGCTTCGTGCTGCCCCTTAACTCCTGCGATGTGGTGGGGTCCAAGGTGCGCAACAACCCGGCCACCCTGACCGGGACCCGCAACCCGGTGGTGCCGTTCGTGGGCAACCAGGATGTAACCGGCAACATCGTGGTACCGATCGATTCGGCCGCCATGATCTACTGGCTGGCGGCCATGTTCGGCGATCCGACCTCAACCGGCGCCGACCCTTACGTGCACGAATTCAAGATCGCATCGAGCATGGCCAGCTTCACTTTAGAAAAGGGATTCACCGACCTGGCGTCCAATGTGTACGAACGCTTTGTGGGCTGCAAGATCGGCAGCCTGGCCCTGACCGTGGGCGGCGACGGCGAGCTGGTGGGGTCCATGGGCGTGATGGGGGCCGAGATGTCCGAGGAAACCAGCGCCATGGACGGCAGCCCGACGACCGTCAGCCTGGCACGGCTGGACAATTTCGAGGCGGCTTTGACCGAGGGCGGCGGTGCCTTGTCCAACGCGACCGAGATCAGTTTGAATATCGATTTTGGCCTGGATCCGAATCAGTTTGTAATCGGCGGCGGCGGGGTGCGCGGCGATATCCCGGAGGGGATCGTGTCCGTGTCCGGCACGCTGATGACGCTTTTTGAAGACAAAACCTTGCTGGACAAGGCCATCGACGACACCGAGTCGTCCTTAAAACTGACCGTCACCGGCAGCGCGTCGAGCGTGTTTGAGCTGGAGGTCCAGGAGCTGCTGTACTCAGTCAACGGGGTGCCGGTGGACGGACCCCAGGGGCTGATAGTTAGTCTGGATTTTGTCGGTTACTATACCGACGGGTCCGAAGCCAGCGCCGTGGTGGCGCGGGTGACCAACGGCACGGCCAGTTATGACCTGATCGCCTAGATTGCGGATTTAAGGAATTTTGTCGATGTTAATCGCGGGTGCAACCCGTCCCAATATGGTGAAAAATATGAGAATTGTTAGAACAGACAGCGGCCGGCAGTTTAATGTCAGAGGATTGACCCGCGGGGAGGTCAAGCGGCTGCGGGCCGATGATGGCATTAGTTTAACCAATATCACGGCCGAAAACGCCGAAGCTGCCCTGGACAAGGTCCTGGAGCTGGTGCTGTCCGAGCACGAGGTGCACGAGCTGGACGACCTGCCCAACCGGGTGGCGATGGACGTCTGGCTGGCTGTGCTGGCCGAGACCTATGGCAGCCGGGACGAGGAAAAAAACTTGTCGCGGTCTGGGAATGGTTCTCGGACCGAAAGCGAATAGACTATTGCGACGCCTGCCGAAAATCAAAAAAAAATTCACCCTGCGCCGGATGCGACTACGGCAGCCCGCCGGAGTTGATGGCCGAAAATGCGGAAGTTTGGGAGCTGTGGCTCTCGGTCAATACCCAATGGCGCGCCGGCGGCATGGGGATCGTGGGGCTGGACTACCCGGCCGTGTGGGCCATGGCCGAGCGGCTGGAGATCGAGGTCTCGAACTGCGTGATGGGCAAGATCCGGGCACTGGAGCATTATGTGCTCGGCGAGATGGCAAAGAAAAAGGAATAAATTCGGGCGATGTAAAAAACCGCCTCTTTTCCAATTTGAAAAAAGGGGAAGGTATCCGCCGATGCTGAGCGCGACGATAAAAGGGGCCGACACCCTAAAGCGCGACATGCAGCGCGAAACCAAACGAGCGCGCTACGCGCTCAACCTGGCGGTGCGGGTGGAGGGCTTCCGGCTGATGCGCCAGCTTAAAAAAGAGATCCGCGACGGGGCGCCGGGCGGGCGGCGATTTGCGCCGCTTTCCCAGATCGCCAAACGGCGGATGCACCGCGGGCGCAACGAGCCCCTGCGGCGCCTGGCCCTGGGCGTGCGTTACCACGTGCCCAGGTGGGACCCGGTGGAGATGCACGTGGGCTGGACCGGTCCGCGGGTATCCAAACGCTGGAAAATATTGGCGCGCGTGCTGCAGCGAGGGTTCGCCACGCGGGTGACGGCCGGGATCCGCCGCTACCTGCTAAACTACGGTGTGACCATGCGCAACCGAAGCGACCGCAAGTATTTCAAGCTCAAAAAAAGCACCCGTACGCTGATCACGCCGGCGCGGCCGATTATGGATCCCTTCTGGCGGGCGCATGAGCGTGAGGCCAAAGTGAATATTGCGAAAAACTTCCGGCGCAAGATGCGCGGCGAGCGGATTTGACAATTTCGGATTTCAAGCTGGGGGATTTATGGCGATCAAGATAACCTGCAACGGCAACATCGGAGATGTAAAGATCATTGACACGGAGTCCGGGGTCGAACTGCAGGACAAGTGCACAAAAGCGCACATTACCATGGACGCCAGCGGCAAGTGTCCGGAGGCGATTTTGCATTTTACGGATGTCAGGCTGGACGTGGTTGCGGAAATTGTTAAAACTTTACCGCCAACCGGGTTGAGGTTCGATGGGTTTTTCGGGGAATAACAGACGCGGCCTGTGGTATTCGTCCGGGTGAGATCGTTTGATATTTCGCAAATGAGAGAGTCGATATTTTAGAAAGGCGATTTGATGCCCGATCCTAAGTTGCAGATAATTTTAGCGGCCAAGGACATCACCGGGGCCGCCCTGACCAAGTTCCAGGGGCGCATCACGGCCATCACCAAATCCGTTTTTTCATTCCGCGGCGCCCTGGGGGCGCTGACCGGCGCCGGCGGATTCGGGCTGCTGATCACCAAAAGCATCGAGACGGCCGACGCCATCGGCAAGACGGCCGACAAGCTGGGCGTCACCACCACGGCCCTGCAGGAGTACAGATATGCGGCCGAGCGCTCCGGAGTGGAAACCAAGACCCTGGACATGGCCCTGCAGCGTTTCACCCGGCGCACGGCCGAGGCGGCCCAGGGCAAGGGCGAGTTGCGCGGGGTGCTGGAGCAGTACAACATCGCCGTGCGCGACGCGGCCGGCAACACGCGCGCCACCGAGGCGGTGTTCCGCGACCTGGCCGACGTGATCCAGCGCACCACCGATCCGGCCGAGCGCCTGCGGATCGCGTTTAAAGCGTTCGACAGTGAGGGCGCGGCCCTGGTCAACATGCTGCGCGACGGATCCGCCGGGCTGGAAGCCTTCGGGGAAAAAGCACGCGGGCTGGGGGTCATCCTGGACGACGACCTGATCCGGGGCTCCGAAAATGCCAAGGATGCCATGGACGATTTGGGTAAGGTGATCCAGGTCAATTTCTCGAAGGTGGTGCTCGAAAACGTGGAGTCGATCACCGCGGCCGTGGAAACCCTGGCCAACGCCATGAGCAAGGTGGCCAAGTATGCCGGATTGCGCGGCATCTCAGGCACCTTCGCCCAGGGCGCCAAACTGGCGCGCGAGGGCAAAATCGACTGGGAGAAATTTTACAAGGCCGGTTTTTTCGAGCGCCAGCGCATGGTGGACGAAGCCCTGGGTGGTGCGCAAACTACTTTTGAAGGCCCCAGTATCGTGCGCCGCAAGATACCGCCGCCGGCGGGGCCGACGGTAATTCCGCCGGCGCGATCGCCAGCCATACCGCCCTGGCAAGACAAAACTTCCATGAAATACGACACCATGGCGCCGGGCGACGTTTATGACCGAACCATGGGGGTGGAGCTGTCGCGTTTTGCCCAGTACGACACCCTCGTGCGCGATTCCGAAAAGGCCTACGAGGACATGACGGGCCACGTGCGCGAGTACGCCGAATACACGGGCGGGGCCTACGAGTCGATCGACAGCCGCATATCCACCTCATTTTCACACGCCTCGGACGCCCTGTCCGAGTTTGTGACATCCGGCAAAGTTGATTTCAAAGGGTTTGCCGACTCGCTGATCGGCGATTTGGTTCGGATCCAGGCGCGGATGGTCATGAGCGGGCTGCTCAGCGGCTTAACGAGCGTCTTTACGTCCGGCCTTCCGAGCACTATCCGGGGCGGGGCCGGCGGCGGCTATGGATTCGACGCCGGCGGCCACATCGGTGAGCCGGTGGCCGGTATCGGCCTGCAGTCCGGCCGCAGCTATGAGTTTCACGCCAACGAAACCGTTATCCCGGATTCCAGGCTGGGCGGCGGCGGGGCCAATATCGAGATCAACATCAACAACCAGTCCGGCACGTCCCTGGAGGCCGAAACCCAGACGATCCGCCAGGATCCCGAGAAGATGGTGGCCGACATTATCATCAAGCGCAAGATGACAAACCGTCGCTTCCGCGATGCCTTGAGGAGTTGAAAACATGGCTTACGAGACATTCCCCTGGTCAAGCATCGACATCCCAAACGGCATCGAGGTCACCGAGCACTGCCACACGATCAAGCACGCCTACGGCGGGGGCTACATGGCCAGCCGGGCGCGCTCCACCCGCATGCAGAAACGGTTTACGCCGATATGGCACGCCATGACGGCCGCCTCCTGGGTGGAGCTGACAACTTTCTGGCGCACGGTCTCCGGCAGCGCCGATGCCTTTTACTGGCAGTTTCCGGTCGGAATATACGGCGTTTCGGGCTGGGGCGGCGTGGAGGTGGACAACCCGCCCGCCGGCTGGGATGCCGACGAGGCTATCGGCTGGGGCGACGGACCGATATTTTTAGCCCGCTTTGAGGAAGACAGCCTAGTGCAAAAATACGATGAGAGGCTGCCGAACCGCTGGGCCGTGAGCGTGGCGATCCTGGAGCTGGCCTGATTTATTCAATCCATCAAATTTGCGGAGTATTTTAAAATGCTGACACTACCGTCCGACCTGATCACCGCGAAAAACAAGCTGTCCGGCGGCGGTGTGTTCGTCGAGCTGCTGGAAATCCAGATGTCGGAGCTGTCGACCACCATACGACTGGCCAACAATAACGATGACGTGATCTGGGGCGGCCTGACCTGGCAGAAATTTAATTTTGAGCCGGGCGATTTTAACGAGTCCCAGGAGGGGGAGACGAACACGATCGACATCCGCGTTTCAAATATCGGGCGCGTGGTGCAGGGCTACATCGAGCAGACCGTCAACGGCCTGGTCAACGACACCGCAATCTATCGCCTGGTGCACGTCGATTATGACAGCGAGGACGCCGCCATCGAGGAGACATTCACGATATTGAGCGTGGTCTGTGACGAGCAGTGGGCGGCGTTTACCCTGGGCATGGAAAATTTTTACATGCGGCGCTTTCCGCTGCATGTGTTCCAGCGTAATTTGTGCCGTTACGATGTTTTCAAGGGTACGGCCTGCGGCTACAGCGGCGCGGTTGCGAGCTGCGACCGGCGGTTCGAGACCTGTATCACGATCGGCAACCAGGCGCGCTTCGGCGGCCAGCCGGCGATACCCAATGGCATCTGGAATGTTTAGACACGGGCTATATCGGGGCTGTTGACCATGGAAAAATTATCCATAAATTACGACAATCTTATCGGCCGGCCATACCGCGACCACGGCCGCGGTCCGGGCGCTTTTGACTGCTACGGCCTGGTTATGGAGATCAGCCGGCGCCTGGGGCGGCCCCTGCCCGACTACGAGGACATCTGCCGCACGGCGGGGCGCGTGACAACCGGCATCGTCGAGCGGCTGCGACCGCATTTTAGGCGCGTCGAACATTCGCAGATCGGCGACCTGGCCGTGATCCTGACCGACCCGGACGGCGGGCACGTGGCCATCGTAATCGGCACCGGGCGCTTTATCCAGTGCACCCGGAGTCACGGCGTCGAAACCGTGTCCTTCAACCACCCGTTTTACAAAAACAGAATCGAGGGCTTTTACCGCTATCATGGCAAATGATGTCACCATAGTCCGGGCGCCGCACCCGTTTGACCCGGCGGCTCGCAAACTGTGCCCCGTGGCCCACCGGCCCGGCCTGGCGGTGGCCGATGTGTTGGCCGGCGCCGGGCTGGATCCGGCCGGCTGCTGCGTGATCCACAACGGGCGGCTCAATGACGATCCGGCCGCGCGGCTGGCGCCCGGCGACGTGGTGCATGTCTACCCACAACTGGCAGACGACCCGTTAAAGGCCATCAGCCTGGTCGCCCTGTCGGTGCTGGCCTTTGCCGTCGTCGGACCGGCTGTCGGCACCTGGGCCGGATCGACGATATGGGGGTCGGTGGCGGCCATCGCCACCGTGACCGCCGGCGGCCTGCTGCTCAATTCGATGATGCCCGATGCCGCCGTCAAGGCCTCCAGCGACGGCAGCGACAGTCCCACCTATGGCTGGCAGGCCGGGCAGAACCTGGCGACCGAGGGCGCGGCCATTGCAGTGCTCTATGGCGAAACCGCGAGTTACCCGCACGTCATCAACCACTACATCGAGATCGACGACGCCGGCGACGAATGGTCGCATAGCCTGCTGTGCGTGGGCGAAGGGCCGACCAACAACGTCATTACGGAAACGGAGATTTTTGCCAACGAGGAACCTCTGTCGGTTTATGGCGCCGGTAACTACGAGGTATATGCGACCGACGGCAGCGCCTCGCCGGACACCGACCAGCTGACCAAGTTTGAGGAGCTGCACCAGATGCGCTATTTTGACAAGCGCCTGATCGGCAAGCTGGATGATACGGCCGTTTTGCTGCATTTTAACGGAACCAACGGATCGACAACCATCGATGACGATGGTTTTGAGGATAACGACTGGACCTGTAAGTCGACCGCCGATCTGTCGACGGCGCATCCGTTTTTAGGTACGGCCAGTCTGGATCTGGAAACGGCCGGCGACCATATTTCCTGCAACAACAGCGCGGCCCACAATATTTTCGGTAATGGGACCTGGGATATTGAAGCGCGCTTCCGGCAGGACGTGTTGACAGACAGCGCGATCTGCGGGGCGGAGGCGGTTGCTTTTCCCTACGCCTGGTTATGGGGTTTGTTTTACCACAGCGGCAACCTGGTTTTTCAGATGTATCATCTGTGGGACGGCGGCCCGTTAACGGTTTTTTATAATGTTTCTGTTGCGGTTACACTGGCGGCCGACACCTGGCATCATATCCGGGTGGCGCGCAACGGTCAGAGGGTTTACCTGTACCTGGACGGAGTTTTAAAAACATCGGCCGATTACAGCAGTGCGCCGACCACGCCATCGGGCTCTCCCTCCTGGTATGTCAGCGTGGGCCGGGCCTACTGGTGGGACGGGGTGACGGCGCCGGCGCTGGCTTACGGTAACTGCGAAATCGACGAGTATCGGGTGATGCGCGGACAGCTGGCCTATCAACTTTCCGGCTTCACGCCGCCGACCGCCGAGCTGTCCGGCGACGCCAGCCCGGAGGAATACCGCACCCGTGGCGAGGTGGATAAAATCAGCATTATCATCGCCGCCGGCCTGGGCCTGTACGATGCGGACGACGAAGGCGGCCTGGACAGCCTCACCGTGGACCTGCGGATCAAATACCGCAAGGTGGGCGATTCGACCTGGACGACGTCCGACGAAACCATCAGCGGTGCCAGCCGTTATCCGGTTAAAAAACAGTTTGACTACACATTTGCAAGCCGCGGCCAATACGATATCCAGGTGGTGCGCTTAACGCCGGATTCCGACGTCACCACCGAGCAGGACCGCACCAACTGGATCAGCCTCGATGAAATTCTGGACGAGTTTTTAAACTATCCCTATCTGCAATGCGTTTCCGTGTCTATGCGCGCCCAGGACGAGCTTTCCGGCGCCGTGCCGGTCTACCGGGTGGATTCCAACCGCTCCAGCATCTCAGTGCCAAATTTTTCCGGATCCGGCACCCAGACCGTCAACCCGAGCAATAACGCCTGGGCGGCGTTTGACATGCTGACCAATGAAATCTACGGCGGCGGGATCAGCGCCGCGCGGCTGGTGCAGGCGGATTTCGAGGCCTGGGAAACCTGGTGCGATACAACCATCGACGGTTACAAGCGCGCCCAGGTCAACATGATATTTGACGGCAACTACGACCTGGACAAGGCCATGCAGAACGTGGAAAACTGCGGACGGGCGAAAATAATAAACCGCGGCACATCGATCGGGGTAGTCATCGAGCAGCCCGGATCGGCCGCGGCCCTGTTCGCCGACGGGGCCAATATCATTACCGGCAGCGCGCGCCTGAGCTTTTTGCCCCAGTCCGAGCGCTCCAATGCCGTCGAGATTGCCTACCGCGACAAGGACAGCAACTGGCAGCAGGACACCGTTATCGCCAAAGGCAGCGGCTATGAGTCGCTAACCAGTGTGCCGCGTATTACGCGCCTGACCCTGCCGGGAATCAACAATACCGAGCAGGCCACCCGCGAGGCGATTTTCAGGCAGCAGATCAGCGAGAACATCAAGCGCAACGTCGAGTTTCAAAGCGGCATCGAGGCCGTGCGCTGCACCCTGGGAGACGTGATCAACGTGCGCCACGACGGCAACGCCCTGACCTACGGCGGCCGCATCGCGGCGCATCCCAATATCACCTCGCCATCGGCCTCGGTCAGCGCCAGTCCGTCGGCCAGCCCCAGCGCTTCACCGTCGGCCTCGCCGTCGAGCAGTCAATCGGTCAGCATATCGCCGTCGGCCTCGCCCTCGGGAACGCCGAGCGTCTCACCATCGGCCAGCCCAAGTACGAGTCCCAGCGCCAGTGTGAGTGCCAGCCCGAGCGCCAGCCCGAGCGCATCTGTCAGCGCCAGTCCGTCGGTCAGCGTATCCCCGTCCACGTCTCCCTCGTCGCCGGCGTCCGCCAGCCCGAGCGTTACACCGTCGGCCTCGCCCAGCGCCAGCCCGTCGGCGTCAATCAGCGCCAGTCCCTCCGCTTCGCCCAGCGCCAGCAAATCGGCTAGTGCCAGCGCGTCACCGTCGGCATCACCGTCTGTCACGCCGTCGGCCTCGCCGAGTTCCGGCGGCGACAGCTACAGCGGCACGACGATCTACCTGGACCAGGAGATCAATCTGGCGGCCGCGACCTACAGCGGCAACTGCATTTTGACCGTCCGCGGTATTGACGACAGCCTCATTACGGCTACCGTGACCGGCCCGTTTGATGTGGATACCGACTATGTCGAAGTGTCTACGCCGATCTCGGTCAACCGCTTCGACCCCTTTATGATCACCCGCGCCAGCGGCGAGGTGACGCAGTTCAAAATATCATCCGTGCAGCGTTCCGGGCGTCAGGAGCTTACGATCCGGGCGCTGCAATACGATTTAACCTCATATTATCATGCCGATTATGCCGGCGGCGTGACGCCGATATAGGAGTTGATATGGCCAACACGTATACCACGAACCTGAACCTGGCCAAGCCGGGCCAAGGTGATTTTAATTTTCACACGCCCATCAACAACAATTTCGATCTGATCGATTCGGCCTATGGATCGGTCAATAGCGTAATCGACGACCTGCCGGATCTATATATATATACGGATACGTTTAACGGCACCACCGGCACGACGATCGCCCTGCCCAAAGAGGTGGATGCCGTCAACGAATATGCCGTCAAGATTGAGGCGATCGCGCGCACGGCCGCCATCGGTGATATCTGGGTCGAAAAGGCCACCGATGAGTTTGTCGTCAAGTGTTCGGGCGGCAACACGGCCGACGACTTCAACGCTGTTTTATATTATCTGGGAGACATCAGCGCCTACGGCGGCAGCATCTACCGTCGCTGGTACGTGTCGCCGGATAGCGGCATTACCGATCATTCCGACGATACGGACGAGGGATCGCTGGCCTGGGTGATCGATCAGATCGGCGCCAGTCCGGCAATAATCGAATTCCCCGGAAATCATACATATGTAATTGACGACGATGTTGACGGCACGGCCAACATCGATCACTTAATATTTAGCTTTCAACCGGGCGCGGTCATTCAGCCGGCCGCGGGGAAATCTTTTACGGTCTATAACTCCGAAAGCATTGTCGCCTCACCGAAGCAGCAAATAATCAACATCACGAACAACTCAACCGATCCCTTGGTTCTAACAACCGGCGGAACTGTTCATCCGGGCTGGTTCGGGTGCATGGGTGACGGCACGACCGACGATGCCACCGCGATGCAGTGCGCGCTGGATCTGTGGAAAACCCTGGGTGACACCGGCGAGGGTGGCGCCCAGTTCAAGCTCGCGCCGGGCGCGAATTATTTAATTAACACCGCCTTGACGGTCACCTTTACCGGGGACGGCGATCCGGCCACGGGTGCCGTTACCAGAAATCTGGATATGAACGGATATGGCGCCACGCTCACGAGTGGGTTGTCGTCAGGGATTATGTTGACGATTTCAACAACTAACGAATTAATTCGCTACTTGTCAGTCCGGGGGATGCGGGTAGTCGGAAGCGGTAGTGAAGGTGGTATTATTAAAATCGACGGTGGAGATCCCGCCAATAAAGAATACATATACGCAATGTCACTGGAAGATCTGAGTAGTGAGGGATTTGACGGCAATGGCATTCATATTTCCGGCAATGTTTTTGAAACCGCATTAAGCAGGTGTCATTTATTTGGTTCATCAGGGAATACAACCGGATACCCGATTTTATTTCAAAAAGCTTCGGGTACAATATCCAGCATTGACGTCAGGGATTGTATTACGCGATACGGGTTGATTGGGCTTTATGCCGAATCACCTGTGGGCGACATTAAAATTTACGGCGGCACATATATTTTAGCGCAGCAGTATGGAATAAGTGTTGTAAATGGCACCGGCTGCCTCATGAGTGGCGTACATGCAGAAAACAACTGGCAGTCCGCATCGAGCCACGATTCGGAACAGGCTGGGATATATCTGGGAAACCGTGGAACGATTATCGGTTGTCTCGGAACGACGAACGAATATCAATCGTCTTTGGCAAGAATATATTCAGACAGTTCGATCTCGCTGATAAACAATCATGTCGGCGGCGACTCGACACACCACTATTTTGTACACGGTACCTCGGGTTCAAGTGTGCAGATTGTCGGCGACGGAATATACGACGCGCAATCAGGTACATCCATCGCAATGACTCGCTTCATGACTTACGACCGCGATGGAACCTACCGCGTGACATCGGGAACCGGCGAAGATACATTAGAGTCTTTCACTATTCCGGGCGGAATAATTGGCAATGTCGGAGGTGTGAAGGTCGTCGCTGCGGGAACCAAAACAGGATCAAATGGAAACAAGACGCTAAAGTTTTATTTGGGATCTAGCTTTTTTACCTTTCATGCCGCGGCAAACAATACAAATGATTGGTCTTTAGAGGTGATCTTTTCTCACTTTAACGGTCAAACGAGCCAGCGGGTGATGTGGCGCGGTTATGACGGAACTACTTTATTGCAGGGGTTTGAAAGCTGGGCCGAAGATGCGTCCGGCGATCTATTGATGAAAATAACTGGCGAATGCGCCGACGCTGGCGATTCCATAAGGAAATATATATGGGATGTCAAAGCTATATAGCAGAAAAAAGCATTGTAATGAACTGGCGAATGCGCCCACGTCAGCGACACGGTCCGGCAGAATATCTGGGAAGCTACGGCATCGTAAATTTCTTAATGGAGCATAGACAAATGAAAAAAAAAATACGGTCTGCGTGCAAATAAAATTTGGATAAATGAAATATCAATTAATAAATTTGGAGCTGCACGGGCAGCTGGAGCTTGAAATAGTCGTTATGATGCTGTTGACGCAGATACAAGCGCTCCTTAGGGAAGTTGATGCCCACGTCAACGAATTGGCGGATTTATATAATCAATTATCAAAAAAAAGGTGATCAGATGAAGAAATTAGAAAATCGTTGGATAAAGGAATTATTTGCAGTGTTCAATATTTTAGTGGCCGTTTTTTTAATTACATTTTTGGCCGTCGTGGATTGCTATGCTTCGCCCTTTCTGGCGTGCGATCCGCATCCGCCGATCGAAGATCCGGTAACCCAGGCGCAGGTTGAAATGGACGGCAACTGGGAAAATACGTTCGACGTGCCCGGATGCACCCAAAAACAGGTCGGTTGCGTGTGGACCGATGAAAGCAATAAGCAACATTTTATTTTGCGGGACCTGTCCGGCGTATCCGACGGCCAGCACACCGTGCGGGCGAGATATTACAACGTTTGGGGCGAGGGGGAACCCTCCGACCCTTTCGTTTTCAACAAATCTCGTCCTGGCAAGCAGGCGATTCGTCTCATACCATAAAATGGTGGTGGTTTAAAAAAGATATTCATATAAAAGTAATGACGCAAACCAAGACTTTTTGGATTGTCGAATAAGGAGACTGAACTGATGGCGATATCAGAAATTCAACGGCTGGAGAGCAAGGAAGAATTATACTCGTTTAACCAGGCATTCGGCGACGACCTATACCGCATGAAATGCCGCATCGAGGCCGCACAGACAGTGTATAACAAATTTGATGTCGCCGAAATGGACCGGCTGCAGGTGCCCGGAACGACCGCGACGGACTCACCTGAAAGACTTGCGACAAAAAGTCTGAGAGATTTTTTTAACGAGTTTATGGATCTCTGGGAAGGAACTGCAGTCACGCCCGGCAATTCCTGGGAATCGGTCTCTCAAGCCCTGCACAACGTCAAGCCCGTATAGTCAAAAAACGGTAACCGATGACTATTTCCGATCTCACTCCAGAAGTTACTTATAACAGTTGGGGCAGTTCAATTACGATTGACAAGCCCTCTGGTGTGGCTGACGGCGATGCGCTGATTGCTTGCATCATGAATGGTGCCGGCACCGATAATATGAGCAGTGCGCCCTCGGGGTGGTCACTGATTGCAGAGCAGGACATCGGGACAACCTATGTCTGGTTTTACACAAAGCAAGCCGGTGGCTCGGAACCGTCAAACTACACGTGGAGTTTCAGCGGAAATGAGGTAATCAACGGCTCGATTGCCGCATTTACAGGTGTTGACACATCAAGTTGCTTTGGCAATGCTGATTCGGTATACGATAACGACTGGAACGAGGATATAACCGCACCATCGATTGTTATTCAGGATTCCGGCAATGCAGCGGTAATATTCTGTGGTTCAATCAGAACAGATGGCATTACCGACGATCCCGGCGGCACGCCAACGTATACGCTGATTCTTGATGACAATTCGCGCACCAACCTTGATATGGCGGCCTGGTGGGCCACCTATACCTCAACAGGTGCCACCGGAACTAAAGAGGCGACCTGCAGCAGTGGTGGACCACGGCTTATTTTACACATTGAGCTGATCGCCGGCGCCGAATCTTCGCCGAGTGCTTCGCCATCGGCCAGCCCGTCGGCCTCGCCCAGCGCCAGCGTCAGTGCATCGCCATCGGCCAGCGTCAGTACGTCGCCGAGCGCATCGATGTCCGCGAGCCCGAGTGCGTCTCCCAGCGCGAGCATATCCGGGTCGCCGTCGGCCAGTCCATCGGCATCGATTTCCGCCAGCCCCAGCGCTTCGGTATCGGCCAGCCCGTCCGTCAGCGCGTCGCCCAGCGCCAGTCCGTCGGTATCTCCCAGTGCCAGCGTCTCGGCGTCTCCCAGCGCGAGCCCTTCGGTATCACCATCAGCCTCGGCTTCGGCGACGCCGTCAGCCTCTATCAGCGCGAGTCCGTCCGTATCGCCGAGCATATCGCCATCGGCCAGTGTCTCGGCCTCACCGAGCGCGAGTCCGAGCGTTTCGATTTCCGCCAGCCCCAG
>Ga0180437_10003978_pt1 | contig 21446 bp, 20 predicted proteins | sample SS_ome_4_FD_132410 | JGI IMG/M metagenome (GOLD analysis project Ga0180437, IMG submission 132410) | Hypersaline lake sediment archaeal communities from the Salton Sea, California, USA - SS_3_D_1 metaG | ecosystem: Environmental > Aquatic > Non-marine Saline and Alkaline > Hypersaline >...
CCCGTTCGGCGACCGCGATGCCGAAGCCGCCCCCGACGCCGGCTCGCTTGCCCAGCAGGGGACCTCGCTGCCGCCGATCGGGCCGCCCCGTTCGTTGGGCGGCGGACTGCCAGCGGTTGACGACGACCCGCTGCGCCTCGACGAGCCCGGCCGGGTGCAAGGCCCCTCGCCCGCGCGAGAATTGGAGCTATCGGACGACGCCTTGCCCTTGCCCCGCGCGTTGCAGGACGACGCCTCGGCGCAAGAAGAGCCCCTTTCGATCGAGCCGCCCCCGCCCGACGAGGTGCCCAAGCGGAGTCGGCGCCGGGACCTCGACGATCTCGACCGCGGCTACGATCGGGGGCGGCCCGACCTCACGGTGGAGTGCACCTCGCCGGAGGAATTGACATCGCTGAGCAAGATCACGACCAACATCAAGCCGCCCGAAGGTGAGCTACCCAACGAGTGCCCGCTTACCGACAAGGTATTCCATCTGGAGGTGCCGCGGCCCTGGTGCCCGCTGACGTTCACCTGGAAGGCGTCCGGGCTGTGCCACAAGCCGCTGTACTTCGAGCAGGTTCACCTCGAGCGGTACGGACACTCCTGGGGACCGTATCTGCAGCCCTTCGTCTCCGGGGCCCACTTCTTCCTGACCGTGCCGATCCTGCCGTACAAGATGGGCCTCTATCCGCCCGGCGAGTGCATGTACACGCTGGGCTACTATCGCCCGGGCAACTGTGCGCCCTACATGCTCGATCCGATCCCGCTGAGCGTGCGGGCCGGATTGGCCCAAGCCGGCGCGTGGATGGGCGGGATCTATGTGATCCCGTAGCCGCGCCGGATTCGTCCGCAATCATCATCGATCCTTCTTTCGCCACCGCCGGGTCCGGCCCGGCGGTTGGCGTTTCTTGGCCGTCCGGCGTGCCTCGCGCTGCGTGAGGCTCACATACGGCTCGTCGAATTGCCGAGTCGCCGGGCCCCGCTTATAATTGCGCAGGTCTCGGCAAGGTCTGCCACAGCCGTGTGGGCCTTCGGTGGCCCGCGCGAAACGGTCATCTCACGACCGCGGTCTCAACCGGAGAGTCGCTTCCATGGCCGAAGAGGACCAGCTCCCGGTTGCCCAGCGCGAGGCGCTGGCCAAGCGGCTCGATCGCTTCGAGCGGCCCTTTCAGTTCTCGCTTGGCAAGCTCATGCTGTGGGTGGCGGGCTTTGCCGTAGTATGCGGGCTGGGGTCGTCTCTTTGGAGAGCCATGGAGGGCGCTCGCGAGGCGGCTAGGAGGGCCGGGTGTGTCTGCCATCTGAAACAGCTTGCATTTGCTCTGCTCAACTACCACGACGCCCATGGCTGCTTCCCTCCGGCATACATTTGCGACGAGAACGGCAAGCCGATGCACAGTTGGCGGGTGTTGATCCTTCCCTATTTCAACGAGGAGGCAGCCTACGCCCGGTACGACTTCACGAAGCCCTGGAACTCGCCGCAAAACCAACGGGTGGCGACCGCCCTGTGGGGCGGCAACGCGGACTACTTTCAATGTCCCAGCGGTCAAATGCAGGGAACGCTCTTCACAAACTACGTCGCCGTGGTCGGTCCCGATACCGTATTGTTGAAGGACAAGTGCAGGAAGCTGACCAGCGGGAACGCCGAGAAGATCATGCTCGTGGAGATCGCCGATTCCGACATCCATTGGATGGAACCCAGGGACCTCACGTTCGACGAGGTCATGGCCCTCGCCCGCGCAGGGTCGGGCCCGACCGCGTCCAGCCGTCACCCGGCCGGGATAAACTACGCCGATGCCTCCAGCACGGTCCGCCTCCTGGATCGCGACATCGACGTCGAAACGCTCCGGAAGATGCTGACCGTGGAACCGGAGGACTCTGGCTCCTCCGGCGACCTGCCCGCCGCTCAGCAGACGCCGAACGGGCAAACGCAACCGTGACCCGCCAGAAAAAGGAGCGACGCCATGCAAACTACCCACAAGCGAGGCCTGCTTCTGTTGCCGGCGGCGATGATCCTCACTGTCGCCGCAAGCGCCGCCGCCCAGGCGCCCGAGGCCGCCGGCCCCGCCGATGACCCCGCCGCCGAGCTGCGTGCCGGGCGGGGCTTCATGGAAACGAAGGTCTACACCGCCGAAGAGGACCGGCGGGTGCTCGCGCTGTTCGAGGGCCTGCGCGTGGCCGACGTCTCGGACGGCATGGACCGCGCGGGGCTCCAGAACATCGGCCTGGTCTCGGCCGAGATCCGGCCGTTGTGGCGCGACACCGAGCACTTCACCCACCGCATCGTGGGCGTCGCGGTCACCGCACGCTACGTCCCCGCCCGGCGTCCCCCGGCCGGCGAGCGGTCCGACGACGAGTTCAACCGCTGGGTCGGCACGTGGTACCGCGAGCTGTCGCCCGAGCCGTTCGTGCCGCTGCTGCGCGAGGGGAGCGTCCTGGTGATCGACGACGCGGTGGACGCCGACGTGGGCTCGATCGGCTCGAACAACATCATGGGCTGGAGCCTGCGCGGCTGCCGCGGCGTCGTGACCAACGCCACCGCGCGTGACACCGACGAGATCATCGCCGAGAAGATCCCCCTTTACTTCCGCCGCCCGGGACGCGGCATCCGGCCGGGCCGCAACCGGATCGAGTCGGTCAACCGGCCGGTGGTCGTCGGCGGGGTGACCGTGATGCCCGGCGACGTGGTCGTGGCCGACGGCGACGGCGTGATCGTCGTGTCCCGCGAGAAGGCCGAAACGGTGGCCGCCTACGCCCGGGCCACGCTCGACGGCGACAAGGCCGGGCGCCGCCGGCTCTACGAAAAGCTGGGCCTGCCGCCCGATGATTCGGTGCGCTGACTCAGCCGAAGTCGGCCAGGTTGCAGCTCTGGCCGCAGCAGCTCGGGGCGTCGCACATGCCCGCGTCGCCCGCCGGACAGGACGCCGGCGAGGACCCGGCCGAGTGGGCCGCCGGCACGCTGAACTTCTTCGCCAGGCGCTTGCTCCCGCACGAGGGACACTCCGCCCGCTCCTCCCCGCGGTGCAAGTGCTCGAACTCGTGGCCGCAGCCCTTGCAGGTGTATTCGTAGATCGGCATCGAGGTGGACCTCCCGACGTTGTTCTCCGGGTCGTGACAGATCAGCGTCTCTATTCTACGATAGCGTAGGCCGCTGGCAAAGCGAGGTCCGAGAAGGAGAACGCCATGTCCCCGCCCACGCTGACCCGCGAAAACGTCCGCCGGCTCGACCGCCGGGCGATCGAAGAGTACGGCATGTCCGGCCTGGTGCTCATGGAAAACGCCGGACGCGGCATGACCGACGTGCTCTGCCGGCAGGGCATCCACGGCACGGTGGTCGTCTGCTGTGGCCGGGGCAACAACGCGGGCGACGGCTTCGTGATCGCCCGGCACCTCGATCTGCGAAACCACGCCGTGCGCGCGCTCATTTTCTGCGACCCTTCGGACCTGACCGGCGACGCTGGCGAGAACTTCCGCATCCTCCAGAAGACCGGCGTACCCATCGAGATCTTCGGGCGCCAGCACGACGCGGCCCGGCTCGAAGCGCAGCTTGCCGGCGCCGAGTGGATCGTCGACGCCCTGTTGGGCACCGGGGCCCGGGGCGACCCCCGCCCGCCGCTCGACGCCGTGATCGACGCTCTGAACGCCGCCCACCTCCCCATCGCCGCGGTGGACCTGCCCAGCGGCCTGGACTGCGACACGGGCCGGCCCTCGGCCCACACCATCCGCGCCACGCTCACCTGCACCTTCGCCGCCGCCAAGCCCGGCCTGATCGCGCCCGGCGACGAGTCCTACGTGGGCGAGCTGCACGTCTGCGACATCGGCGTACCGCGCAAGCTGCTCGAAGAGATGTTGCGGGGACACTAATCGCCGCTGATCGACAATCATCAGGAAGATCAGTGGGGATCAGTGAGAATCAGTGTTTCCTGTCCTCGATTGTCCCGTTCTTTCCCCCGTGTCCATGGTGTACCATCCCGCTGTTCGGAGCCACCGCAGTCATGCGGTCCCTCCGCCCCTGCCGGCTCGCCCGGCAGGAACGGGAGTTTGCGTGGCGAAACGCGGGCGCCGCCCCACTCGCCCCCAAACTCCTGCACCCGCGGGACAAGCCCGCGGGGGTCGCACCGCTCAGCGCACTTCGCCGCGGTGCTGTTCGACGAAAGTCACGGCCAGCGAGCAGGCCGTGCCGATGAAGACTTGCGGCGACTCGATCCGTTCGAGCAGGGATTCAGCGAGTTCGGGTTCGTTCGACCGAACCAACTGCTCCGCTAACATGCTTAAGACCCTTCCTTTCTCGATGGGATCGGTTAGGCCGAATAGCCACTCCTCAACGCCCTCCGTACCATGATCCGGGTCTATGGAGTGCGGCTGGGCCGCGGCGTCTCGCAGCAGCCGTTCTGTGCGCAACCGCGTCACGTGTTCAACGATCTCCGGCTCCGGGGGCCGAAGCCCCTCCCAGCGCTCGTACTCTGCCAAGGGGCTCTGCGGCCGGTCGGAGACAAAGCCTCTTTCCGCCGCGCTTTGGGCTAAGAATGCCGTGAAACTGTCGCGCATGCCGTTCGTGTGCCGATAATACGCCTGGTGGTAACAGAACTCGGCCAGTTCGGGAAACCAGGCGAGCACCTCCTCCCCGCGATTGTCCGGCCAAACCGCCAGCACGACGCGCGGATCCAGTGTGGCGAGATCGTCGAGCAGCCAGTCCTCGTAGGAGTGAATCTCGTCTCCCGGCGTGTAGCCCGCCTTACGCGCGGTGCCCAGAAGACTCGTCAGCCGGCGTGTCGCGCCCAGCGGCTCGCTTGTCAAGAGGAGCACGCACTCCCAAAGCTCCATGCGGAAGAGCAACAGACGGCGCCAACGCGCTCGCTCGGCGCGCGTGGGGACCGCGAACGGGCCCGGTTTCTCGCTGCCCTGCCAGAGTTCTTCCGTGTCCGCGGCGCGACGTCCTTCCACGATCGCGCTTCGCAGCAATTCGTCACGCAGGGCAACGTCGTACGGGGCGACCGTGGCGGCCAACCTGGCGTACAAGACGTGCTCATCCGGTGGGAGCGGCGTCTCTTCGATCGCGGCCAGGATCGACCGAACCACGTCCACAGCTTCGGCACCGCAGTGCCCGGTTGCAGCATCTGTGATGAGCGCATATTCCCCGCGGCGGCGGTGTTGCTCGACGGCTCCCGCTTTCGCGACGGCCTGTTTGAGCCACTTGACGGCTCTCTGCTGGGCGGCCCGTTGATTTGGCGGCAGGGGGATCGACGCCGCTTCGACGCCGAGAACTCCGACGGTCTCGTGAGAAGCTCGATAAGCTCCCCCAGCACCTCGTGGGCCGGACTCTTCCACCCAGCACGCGGCGAAGAAGACGCCGCAAAACCCGATCGCGGCAATCCCCGCGAGCCCCACTCGCCAAACGAGACTCGGCTTCATGATCCACCTCGATCCCGAGTACGGGCGCCCCCCCTACAACTTCGGCACCGGTATCGGGTTGCTCACCTCTTTGTAGGGCGGCTCGTACTGGGGGACGAGTTTGACGCCGTAGCCGCGGCGTTTTTCCCATTGGGCGCGGGCGGCCCAGGGGGTGCCGGGGTGGTCGGAGATGACCACGTCGAAGAGTTCCTCGGCCCGTTTCTTCATCTCGGCGGTCTCGTCGTCGGTGAGCGTTTCTTTGCGCGTGGTGATGTCCCAGTGGGTCAGGCGCAGGTTGGGGGGCTTGGCGATCGGGGCGAACTCGGGCTTGGCGACGAACTGGCGCAGGTAGCTCTGGTACTCGTAGATTCGCACCTGGTAGGCCACCAACTGGGCCCGCAGCAGGTCGAAGTTCGCCCGCCATCGCTTGTCCGACTCATCGAGCCGCATGGGCTCGAGCTTCTCAATCTCCTCGGAGGCCATGTGCAGGTAGCGGAGCAGCACGGGGGCCTTTTGGAACTCCTGCCGGGCCTGGGCCGCGAACTGCTGGGCGGTCGGTGAGAAGTGGACCCGCAGCTCGATCGACCGGGCCGCCTCCTTGTTGTAGGGGTTTAAGTCCATGATCACGGCCCAGATCGCCACGCGGAACTTGCTCACGTCGCGGTCGTGGAGGATTTCGAGCCGGGCGCGGAGGTCGGGCTCGTAGAGGTTCATGGCCTCGAGCTCGTAGCGGCGCTTCTCGCCGCGCACCAGGTTCGTCTCGATGCTGGGCAGCAGGAAGAAGATCCCGCCGGTTTTCTTGGCCAGGCGCGATTGCTCGTACGGCCCGTAGCCGGCCGGGAAGGCGTCGTGACGCCGGCGGAAGCCGTTGATCTGCAACTGCTCGACGAAGGCCGTCTCCGGCCCGCGGTCGATGCGCAGCCAGTGGGGGCGGTTGGTCTGCGGATGGCGCCAGCGCATGAAGGCATACGGGTAGCCGAACACCGCCTCGCGCCCCAGGATGTAGACCTTGCAGCGGGCGTCCTGGGCCACGGCGATGGTCGTCTCCAGGTTCTTGACGTTGTCCTCGCGGTCGCCGGTCTCGTCGGTCACCAGGATCAGGGCCATGCGCCGGCGCGTGCGCCGGGCGTAGCTGCGGAACTGGTTGATCGAGAGTCCCACCGCCGAGCACATGATCTCCTCGCCCGAGGGGTCGATGGGTACCGAGTGGATCGCCGCGCGGATCTCGTCCAGGTCGCTGGTGGGCACCTTGGTGTGGACGAGGAAATGCTCGCCGTAGCTGGTCACTGCGGTGGCCAGGGCGTCACCCTGGGCGCTCTCCAACAGACCCAGCTCGGCGTAAACCCGCTCGATCCGGGCGCGGATCTCCTCCTGGTCGTCCTTCATGCTCTCCGACTGGTCGAAGCACCAGATCACCAGGACCTTCTGCTTCGAGAGCATCCACATGATCTCGCGGGTGATGCGGTCCATGGCGTCGCCGTAGCCGTCGACGACGCGGCGGGCGTGGCCGGGGGCGTCGTCGGGCAGCTCGGTAAGTAGCTGGCGCGAGGGGGGCGCCAGCTCGGCCAGGCTCCCGATCGAGACCTTGTGCCGGGCCTCGTCCTGCTCGACCACCTGGGCGTCGAGCACCGGCCCGCTCACCTCCGGGGCCGGCGCGTCGGCCGAGCCCGACCCCAGGTCGAAGAAGCTGATCGACTTGGCCGGATCGAGTCGCTCGTCGAGCACGACCGTCTCCAGCTCGTCGCGCTCCATCTCGTTGCGCACGTTCAGAAGCGGCAGCTCTCCGGCCTCCTTGAGCGGGATCATCCACAACCCCAGGGCGATCAGCACGCCCAAGTGCAGGACCATCGAGAACAGAAACGAGCCGGCCGTGCGCATCAGCCCGTGCAAACGCCAGCCGGGCGAGTCGGGCCGGGGCGCGTCGGGCTGGTCCTCGCGTGCCCCGGTCTCGGGCGGAAGGGTGGCGGGCTGCGCGGCGGCGGGTTGAGGGGAGGCCGGTTGTGGAGCTGCGGGCGGCGCGTGGGCGTCCGATCGGGGGGGGGCATTAGCCACCTCGGTGTGATCTTCCGCTGACCCCGACCAAGGGCCGGCCCGCTGGGCGCCGTCGGCCTCGGGCCGCAAGGAAATGGACCCCGAGCGGGGCTTGGTTTCGGACCCGGGACCTGGCTGCTCGTGGGCCATGGCACGTCCCGTCCTGTGTGGCGAAGGCCGCCCGTCTGCCGGGGAAGCACGGCGCCCGTCATTGTAACCTGCCGCCGCCCGGTTCGGCAGCCCAACGACCGGCGCCGCACAAATCGTAGGACGGACTTCCAGTCCGTCATTAGGGGAGCGTGGACGGTACGACGGACTAGAAGTACGTCCTACGGGGGAGGGCCGCGGTCCCCGGCAAGTGACTCGCAACCGAGCCACGCGGTTATTGCCGCCGGACCCGCCTCGGGTCAGTCGTCCAACGGCGCGGCTCTACGGCTCGCCCCGGGCCTGCTCCAGCTCGGCCACGCGGCGCTCGAGGGCCTCGATCCGGCGAAGCAGTTCCTCGACGGTGGGGGGACGCTCAGGCGCGTCGGGCGGCTCGATCGCGGGCTGTTCCGCCGGGGGCCGCCCAAACCCCCCTTCGGCAGGCAGCCCGCCCGGCAGCGGTCCGGCGGGGGGCGCCGGCTCGGGCGGCACGTCGACTCGCGGCTGCGGCAACTCAGCGGGGCGCTCCGCTGTGACGGCCTCGGGCGGTGCGGTGGGTGGGCCCGGCGGACGTCCCAACGTGGCATTGAGTCGCTGCTGGGTCTCGCCGCGGACCACCTCGAACGCCACAGTCTTGCCGGGCGGGAACAGCTCCATGACCTCGGCCATTTCGGTGAGGTTGTGTACGCGGATTCCGGCCACCGAGGTGATCAGGTCCTGCTTCTCGAACCCGGCCTTCGCGGCCGGCCCTCCCGAGTGGACCTCCAGGACCCGCACGCCGCGGTTCTCCTCGCCCCGGTCGTCAGCCACCAGGCCGAGGTACGCGCGCTGCGAATTGGCGGGTGGGGGCGCGGTCGCGCTCGGCTCGGTGCCCACGTCCCCCGACGGCTGGGTTTTCCGGGCCTCCGCCCCGTCCTCGGGCGGCGACGGCTCGGCGGCCTCGTCGGCCCCCGCGACCCGCGAGCGGATCCGCTCTTCGAGCCGTTCGAGGATCGGCTGGGCCCGGGCCGTGCCCAGGCTGCCCAGGGCAAGGCCGATCCCGAGGGACATCAGGACGAATGCCGAGTTCGCGTGCCGGGTGGTCATCGTCGAGGGTCCTCCGATTGCGAGGGGCGCCTGCCGGGGTTCGAGCGCATCCCCATTGTACGACCCCGGCCGGCGGCGTACAGCGGTTTTCCCTGCCGGGCTCTTGCGTCGGGGGCGAGCGGGGCTACGATCAAGGGGCGGGGAACGCCGCGAGGAGGCTTCTCCGCAGCGCAGGCATCCCCCGCCACAGTGTGTAGCGGCTTGCACAAGAGGTGCTGCGATGCACCCTCGCTGGATGACCGACTTCTTTCTCCTCGCTCTCGATGCGGCCCGGTACAACCGCGCGAATTGGATATTCCTTGCAGGCGTGAGCACGGTCGCGCTGGTGATCGTCGGCGTGGGCTGCGTCCTGTTGTTCGCCAAGCAGAAGACCAAAGACGGCGCGGAACCCAGCGCGGCGGTCGTCAAGATCACGCGAATCGTCGGGCTGCTCTGTGTCTGCGGCGGGATAGGGATGCTGGTCTACACGTGGTGTTTCCATCCGGTCGCCTGGTTCTGACCCCCCGTCCTCCTGCCGCGTAAACCGGCGCCCCGGGCCAAGATCGATGCCAGAAATCCGTCCCGTCGCTTCGCAACAGCACGCCGAGGCCCTCGAGCTGCTCTTCCGCGACCACACGCCCGAGGAGCGCCGGCAGCAGGTCGAGGAGCTGCTGGCGGACATGCGCCCCGGCGACGTTTCCGGCGAGGGGCTCTTGGGCGCCCATCGCGGGGGACGGCTCGTGGGCGTGGTCCTCGCGCAGGTCCAGCCGGGCCGCACGGCCGCGGTCTGGCCGCCGCGCGTCGCAGACGGCGAGCCGGACGCCACGGCCGACCGCCTGCTCGCCGCGGCCACCGATTGGCTTTCGGCCCGGCAGGACGTGTGCCTGGCCCAGGTGCTGATGCCGCTTGGTGCGCGGGACGACGCGGCTCGGCTTCGCGCGCACCGGTTCGTTCACCTGGCCGACCTGCTTTACCTAGTCAGCCTGGAAATCGAATTTCCCGAAGTCGACGTCTCCGCGGCGGAAAAAACGAAAAAGGGACCTGGTTTATTTTGCGGCAAAACAAACCAGGTCCCTTTTTCGTTGCAGTTCGAGCCCTGCGCAGACCCGAGCGATTCGCGCCTGGCCGCCATCGTCGAAGCCAGCTACGAGGGGACGCTCGATTGCCCCCTCCTAAACGGAGTTCGGCAAATCGGTGACGTGCTGGAGGGGTACCGGGCTGGTGGTGTTTTTCACCCAAATCTCTGGCTGATCGCAAGCCACGCGGGGCGTGACGTGGGCTGCCTGATCCTCTCCGATCATCCCCGGCACGGGAACCTGGAGCTGGTCTACATGGGGGTGTTGCCGGCCTGGAGGGGGTGCGGATGGGGGGGGCAGCTCGCCCGCAAGGCCCAGTGGCTCGCTCGCCAACTCGGGCGCCCGCGCCTGGTGCTGGCCGTCGACGCCGCCAACCAGCCGGCCGTGGACGTTTACGTCGCGGTCGGTTTTCAGGCCTGGGACCGTCGGCGCGCGATGGTCCGGCTCTTTCAGCCGACGGCGTAGTGGTCCGTCAGAACGGACTTGACGGGTGGCAGGGGCAACTTGCTTGCCCCTGTTTCGGGGTGTTCCGGTTCCAGGTGTACGACGGCCTTCCAAGGCCGTCGAAACGCCCGCTCTGTGACGGCCTTGGAAGGCCGTCGTACAAGAAACACCGCGTTTCGCACCCAGAAACGGGAGAGCCCTGTTTTCGGCAAGGGCGGGCAAGCCGCCCATGGCACCCAACCTGTCAGCCCAGTTTTGACGGACCAGTCGGCCCGCGTCGGGCCTCGCCGCGACCGCGGGGCTGCTCCGCGCGCCGGGGCGTGTGAGGCCGGAAAACCCCGTGTTTTGCGGTGTTTTCGAGACAGCTTGACGCCCGGGCCGCCGCCGGGGAGAATGCGTGCCGCCGTTGGCTTCCAACACGTTTTCCACGTAGATGAACACGAAGCGGAGGGAAGAAACCGAGTGCCGCGCTCGGGCGAAGTGAGCCGATTTTCCCGGAGATGGCGGCCCTGCTTTGCGGCGGCGCGATCTATGGCGGATGTCTCGTGCCTAAAGCGTTGACAGCATTGCTGGCAATGTTAGAATCACCGCTGCGGTGAGGGAAGCACGAGGTAACAACAAGGCGGTTGTCACTTTTCAGGCAGCGGCCTTTTCCCGCTTGGATTCGCGCCGGGCAGGGCAGTCGGCCCCCCACGGAGCTCCAACCTTTGGCGGGAAGGGTCTGCGCCGGGGACCGAACGGAAGTGATCGGCAACGATAAGGAGATCGTCTCCGCGCTGCGCGCGGCGCTGGCGGAGCGAATCGGCCGGGAACGGTTCGAGCTGTGGTTCGGTCCCCAAGCCCGGCTCGGCTACGACGGGCGCGCGCTCTCCATCGCCGTGCCCGGTTTGCTGTTTGTGAACTTCATTCGGGGGAACTTCCGCCGGGAGATCGAGGAGGCGTGCCACTCGGTGCTGGGCGCGTGCCCGGCCGTCGAGCTTCAAGTCGATCCGTCGCTGTCTGCCGCTGAGGAGCCGTCGATGCCCAAGGGCCAGCCCGAACGCGACGACTCGCGGCAATCCGGCCCGGTCTCGTCCGCGCCGGCACATTCGGCTGCGGCTCCGGCGGCCCCCGTGGCGCCGGGCAACGGCCGCTTCCGGCGCAAGTTCGCCACGCTCCGCTCGTACGTGCGCGGCGAGTGCAATCGGCTGGCGGTCACCGCGGTCGAGCGCGTGCTGCGCGATCCGGGCCAGATCAGCCCGCTTACGATCTACGGCCCGACCAGCGTGGGCAAGACCCATCTGCTCGAAGGGGTTTGGACCGCGGCCCGGCGCCGGCGCGGGCTGCGCGTCTTGTACCTGACCTCCGAGCAGTTCACCACGTACTTCCTCGAGGCCCTGCGCGGCGGGGGGCTGCCCAGCTTCCGGCGAAAGTACCGGGGAGTCGATCTCTTGATCCTCGACGACCTGCACTTCCTCGTGGGCAAGCGGGCAACGCAGGTCGAGCTGTTGCACACGGTCGACACCCTCTTGCAGGAAGGGCGCCAGCTCGTGCTCTCGGCCGACCGGGCGCCCGCGGAGATCACGGGGCTGAGCCCCGAGTTGCTCACGCGCCTTGCTGGCGGAATCACCTGCCAGATCGACCCGCCCGATTTCGCCACGCGCCTGGGCATCCTGCGCCACCTGGCCGAGCGCCTCGAGATCGAGGTGCCCGTGGCCGTGCAGCGCTTTGTGGCCTCGCGCATCACGAGCCACGCGCGGGACCTCTCCGGGGCCCTCTGCCGGCTGCACGCCACGAGCGAAGCGCTAGAGTGCCCGATCACCCCCGAAATGGCCGAAGAGGCCCTGGCCGAGCTGATCCGCCAGGCGGGCCGGGCGGTGCGCTTGGGGGACATCGACAAGGCCGTCTGCGACACGTTCGGGGTGGAGCGGACCACGATGCACTCCCAGGCCAAGGCCAAGCACGTCAGCTACCCGCGCATGTTGGCCATGTGGCTGGCGCGCAAGCACACCCGGGCGGCGCTGGTGGAAATTGGCCACTACTTCAACCGCAAGAGCCACAGCACGGTGGTTTCGGCCCAGAAGCGGATCGACCGCTGGATCGCCGAGGCGGCCGAGATCGAGATGGCCGGCAGCGTCTGGAAGATCGAGGACGCCATCCGCCAGGTGGAGCGGCGCCTGCAAGCCGGGTAGACGCCGCTCGTTACACAAGGAGCAGAGGAAGTGAACAAGACGCGACTCTGGCTGGCAGGGCTCGCCCTGCTGCTCGCCGCCGGGTGCCGGTCGGCCACGCAGCCGCCGGGCCCGGCGCCGGCTGCTGGGCCGGGTGAGCCCGTTACGCTGACCGACGAGAACTTCGACCAGCTCGTGCTCAAGAGCGACAAGCCGGTGCTGGTCGACTTCACGGCAACCTGGTGCCCGCCGTGCAAGGAGATGGAGCCGATCGTCGCACAATTGGCGACGGATTACGAGGGGCGTGCGGTGGTGGGCAAACTGGACGTCGACCAGAACAAGGCCACCAGCGCGGAGTACAACGTCACGGCCGTGCCCACGTTCCTCGTCTTCAAGGGCGGCGTCAAAGTCGACCGGGTCGACGGCGCTACGGAGAGGCGCGACCTGGCCGCCGCGATCGACGCGGTCCTCGAGTAGACGGCTCCCCTCACAGCTCACCCGCTAGCCGGCGGCAGGTTTGCCGCCGGCTATCGTCACTCGCGCACGACCCAAGCCTCTCTTCCCACTTCCCACTCCCCACTTCCCACTCCCCCGCTCACACAAACTTCGTCACCCCCGGCATCGCGATCGGGTAGTTGCCGTTCTCGTCGGGCAGGATCGGCGGCTTGGCGTCCCAGGCGTAGCTCTCGGGCGAGAGGTCCTCCTCCGAGGCCATGGCCTGCTCCCAGGTGATCGCCTGGCCCGTGTAATTGACCATGCGCCCCACCACGGCCATCATCGTGCTCTGGGCCATGTAGACGCCGTTGTTGATGGCTTCACCCTTGCGGATGGCCGCGAACAGGGCCTCGTGCTCCAGGTCGTACATGCTCTTGTCCCGCTCGCGGTAGCTCCATTCGGTCTCGCCGGAGATGGAGTACTTCGGCAGGATCACGGCCTGGCCCTTGGTGCCGAACACGGTGTCGCTCACGTCGCGGTAGGCCCCGCCGATCTGCCGGCAGTAGGAGAAGATCCGCTCGCCCGTGGGATATTCGTAGACCACGGCGTGGTGGTCGTAGATGTTGCCGAACTTCCCCTCGGTGCGGACCTGGCGCCCGCCGAGCCCCCAGGCCCGCTCGGGCACCTGGTCGCCCATGACCCAAACGGCCTTATCGAGACTGTGTACGTGCTGCTCGACGTTGTGGTCGCCCGAGAGCCAGGTGAAATAGTACCAGTTGCGCATCTGGAACTGCATTTCGGTCCAGTCGGGCTCGTGGCCGCGGTGCCAGAGGGTGCCGGTGTTATACACGGTCTGTATGTTGACCACCCGGCCGATCGCCCCGTCGCGAATCCGCCCGATCGTCTCCGTGCAGGCGGGCAAGTAGCGGTAGCAGAGCCCGGAAACGAGGTTCAGCCCCTTCTTCTTGGCCTCCTCGGTGGTGGCCAGGATGCTCCGCACGCCGGGGGCGTCCACGGCGACCGGCTTCTCGCAGAAGACGTGCTTGCCCGCGTCGATGGCGGCCTTAAGCTGCAAGGGCCGGAAGTGCGGCGGCGTACACAGCAGCACCACGTCGACGCTGTCGATCAGCGCCTTGTAGCCGTCGAAGCCGACGAACTTGTGGTCGTCGTCCACGGTGACGCGCTCTTTTCCCACCTGCTGCAATCGGGCCAGGCAGCCGTCGAGCCGGTCGGCGAAGGCGTCGCTCAAGGCGGTGATCCTCGCGCCCGGATCGGCGTTCAGCGCGTTGACCGCCGCTCCCGTGCCCCGGCCGCCGCAGCCGATCAGTCCCACCTTCAGCGTGTCGTCGGCCCCGGCGTGGGCGCTTCGTTCGATCGACAGCGTGGCGGCCATGGCGCCGGCGGCCACGGCCGACGACGTCTTCAGAAACTCGCGGCGGGACGGACGCCCGGTTGCGTGGGATCGATCGTGCTTCGACATCGCAGACTCCTTCGTTTTCTTGTTCTTCGGGGGGAGGAGGTGGGGTGGGGAGCGAAACGCCAAGCGGCTTGCCGCTTCGCAAGCGCGGAAGCGACAACCCTATGATAACCGCCCGGCCGCCGGGTGCAAGCAACTGCCCGCCCGCCGCGCCGCTTCGGGCGCTCACCTGACCCGCATCATGTACCGCACCATTTCCGCGTCCAGCCGCTTCAACTCGCCGAACGCCGCCCGGAACTCCTCGATCCGTGTCTTCGGGTCGTCGTCGAAGAGCGGCCGCTTGGCCGACATGGCCTTCAGGTAGGCCACGAACTGATCGGGCCGCCTGTGGATCAGGTAGTAGGTCAACGCCCACGCCTCGGCGTAGGCGTCGAGCCCCGTCTTGGTGTCGCGGAACCGGGCGTCGTCGGCGATCAGGGTTTCGAGCGAATCGGCCGGGCGGCGGCGCAGATAGTCGCGGAAGTGCGCCAGCCGGGCGCGGTTCACCTCGCCGACCCCGGCCCAGCCGGTGGATCGCTTCAGGTCGGGCGTCTCGAAGTACATCGCGATCCCCTCGCTCAGCCAGACCGGCGTGTCGCTGTATCGCTGGTGCATCCCGCAGTTAAACGCGATCTGGTGCGTGGCCTCGTGAACGATGGTCGAGACCTGACGAACCGCCTCGGGCTGGGCCAGGATCCAGTCGCTGATCTTGCGCATCGAATCGGTCCCGCCTGCTATGCGGCTGGCCGCATCGACGCCCGTCAGGTCGTACATCGTCATCCGGTTGGTGCGGAGGTTGAAGTAGCCGATGATGCTCCCGGCCGCCTCGCCCAGCACCGGCTTGGAATGCTCGACGTACGCCGCGCGGTCGGCAAACACCACGGCCACCAGCGGGAACTCCGGTTCCCGGATCGTGAACTTCTTGCCCCGGAACGTGCGGCGGAAGTAGTTGGTAAATGCCATGTAGAGCCGCTCGAAGAGCGAGCCGCACCATTGGGCATAGGCCGGCGACGTGTTGTAGAAGATCAGGTAGTGGGCCGTGGAGTGAACGCGGAAGCCCGCGGGCAGCTCGGCCCCGAGCCGCTCTGCAAACTCCTCCTCCGACAGCGCGGCGAACGGCTTCTCGTCCTGCCGGTGCTCGACCAGCTCCTCGGGCGGCACCGCCCAGAGCACGCCGTCCCGGGCCAGCACCAGCAGCCCCCCGTCCTGGGCCTCGACCAGCACGCGCCCGTCGACCTGCTGCCGGCGCCCGTCGCGCTGGAAGCTGACGTAGTCCATCGCCGGCGCGGGCCCGGCGGCCGTCAAGACCACGGCAGCCGCGAGTAGAAGCAGAATGACCATGGTTCCCATGCTTTGCATGAGAACCAAGGAAACGATCCTTCGCACGGAAGATGCCTGGTCCATTCGTCGTTCCATACTACGTCCCGTGGCCGCCGTTATCGTCGGCAGGCCGTCTTGCATACATCACGACCCTGTCGCCCGTGAAATAAACGGCCGACCCCATCGGCCTGCAGTACGCCTTGTGCTCGTTGCCGTCCCGGTCACGGTATCGGACGGCGTAAATCCCCATCCCCGCTTCAAACCAGTCCGGCCCGAACGGTTTCCAACGTGCTTCGAGCAGCTTGCCCCCTCGCCTGCCGATCTCCTTTCGAATACGGTCGCGGTTCCTCAGGTCACCGTAGAGAACAAGCCGGAGAAGAAGCCACGCCCCGCTGACGGCGACAAGAACGACCAGAATGCCTATCAGGACGCCCATGTCCCCACCTCCTGGTTGGAGGCCAAAGCTCCCTTTACTGATTATACGCGATCGAGCGTCCGGCTGCCGCCCGCCGCCGCGCGCCGGCCCCAGCGCACGGCCAGCCAGCCGGCCAGCAGGGCCACGGCCCCGAACAGGAGCACCAGGGCCAGGCAGATTCCCGACACTTCGGCCTCTTGGCCCGAGTGAAGAAGCCCGAAGATGCGGCGCGAGAGGGTGTCGACGCCCGGCGGCAGGACCATCACGCTGGCGGCCAGGTCGCCCAGGGCCACGGCCATGCCCACCACCCAGGCCAGCCCCAGGGCCGCCAGCCGGTTGGGGATCGCCACCCGCACGAGCCGCCCGAGCGAGCCCGCCCCGTCGACCGCCGCCGCATCGAGCATCTCGCGGGGAACCGTTCTGAGCGCGTGCCACATGACCAGCACCGCCAGTGGAAACGCGCGGATCGACAGCGCCAGCCAGGGGGCCAGGATCGAACGGTTGTAGAGCCACGCCAGCCCCGGCACCTCCGGGCGGTTGAGCGCGGCGATCAGCCCCAGTCCGATGAGTGGACCCGGCACGGCCAGGCAAAACGCGGCCAGCGCGAGCGTGGCCCCCCGCAGGGCAGTGCGGGGGCTTTCCCCGTGGTTGAGCAGTCGTTTGCCGGAGAGCCACGCCCCGCGTTGCGCGAACCACCCCAGCAGCGTGGCCAGCGCGACCGCCGCCGTGGCCGCAAGCGCGCCGATCGAGAGCGACCAGCCCAGCTCGCGCCGGTAGCGCCACGGCGCGGCGCCGACCATCGCGAGCATCTTCAGCGGCGACCACTCGCGCACGCGCTCGGCCCCGACTTCAGTGACCTTGATGCCTGCCTTGTACCCAAGGTTGCCCATGGGAACGGCCACCAGCAGCAGCAACGCCGCGGCCACCAACGCCGCCAGCGGCCATCGCCACCTGCCCAGCTCGAAGACGTGGCGTCGGGCAAGCGTGATCGGGCGCCCGGCCGGCAGCAGGCGCGTGCAAAGCCAGACCCCCCCCAGCACCAGCCCGCCCGTGAGTAGCACGCCCGGGGCCAGGCTGAGCGGACCCTCACCCAATCGCGGGCCGAACTGGAATCGCGTGTAGATCTCCTCGGCGTAGGTCCGCACCACGAACAGGTCGCTGGCCGCCATCTCGCCGGCCGTGGTGATCGCCACCCAGACCGCGGCCACGCCCACCGCCGGGGCGGCACTGCGGAGCGTGACCCGAAAAAACACCTGGCCGGGCGAGCCGTCGAGCAATGCCTGCTCCTCGAGCTCCGGCTCGACCAGCCAGAGCCCCGCGCCCACGATCAGCACGACCCAGGGCACGCCGGCCAGGGTGTGGACCCAGATCGCCCCGGTCCAGCCGCTGAGCCACGCCTTGGACTCCGCAGCGAGGGTATACCACCCCAGCCCGCCGAACCCCGCCTGCCACGCCGCCGCATGGAGGTACAGCGGCACAAACAGCATCAGCCCCACCACGACCGCCCCCGCGCGCCGCCCCGGCAAGTCGCTGCGCACCAGCAGCCACGCCAGCCCCGATCCCACCGGCACGCTCACGGCGCACGCCGCCCCGGAGAGCAGCAGGGTGTTCAGGGCCAGCGACCAGGTTCGGGCGTCCACGGGCCATCCGTCGATAGAAGCACGCGGTGGAACGCCTGACATCATAGTCCCTACTGCCGGCGGACGACAGAAATGCCGGTCGGGCTCGCTGGAAATCCGACGACTTTGGCGATACAATGTATCAGACAGGAGTCTTGAGGATATTTCCTGGAAGGCACAGGAGTCTCGCGATGCCTCACATTGTGGTGAGCCACGACCAGGCGAACGTGATCTGTTCAGCCACCGGCGGCGTGGAGATTCGGGACGAGCGCGGCAATCACCTCGGATACGTGGCGCACGGTTTCAACGAGGAAGACGTCGCCATCGCCCGCCAGCGTCTCGCTTCCAGTGAGCCGCGCTATACCACGCGGGAAGTGCTGGAGCACCTGGAGTCACGGGAAGCGAAATGACGCCGTACACCGTGGTTTGGCCAAAGGGATCCGAAGCCGACTTGGCCGCAATATGGCTGGCTGCGCCGGATCGGCAGGCCGTGACAGAGGCCGCTCAAGCGATCGATCGAGCCCTTGGCGAGGACGCCGGCATCAAGGGCTTTGAGCTCAGCGAGGGACTGCGTGTTCTTTACGAACCGCCACTGCGAGTTCTCTTCGTCGTGCGTGAGAAGGACCGGATCGTGGAGGTGCTCCGGGTCAAGTGCGGCTGACGAGACGGATAGGACTGAGGTTCTGTTCGCCGTCACACCGCATGGGCCCCCTTCAGCGACGCCGCGGTGAGCAGCAAATGAATCGGCTCCTCCAGGTCCGCCTCCGGATCAGTTGCCCGGGGGTTGGGCTTGGGCAGCGATTCACCCCGCCCCAGGTTTGTCTCGGCCATGTCCACCAGTGCGCTGCGCAACATTGCGCGGGCCTCGTTCAAGTCCTTGCCACAGGAAATCACGCCCGGGAAGTCCAGCACCTCAGCATGCACGCCATCGTCGAGGAACTTGTACATCGCGCGGTAAGTGAGCATACAGGTATTCCTCCTCCCGTTCGGCTTCAATACTCATCCCCCCCCGCCAGCTTCTGCTCGACCTGGTCGGCCTGCCAGGCGATGGCCGAGAGCACGCGGCTGATCTCCAGGGGGTCGAGGGTTTCGGCGAGGTGGTTGCTCTGGAGCACGACCATCTCGGCGCCGCCCACGGCCCGCACGGCGAAGGCGCCGTGGAGCATCTGGGTATTATACCTCAACAGCGTCATGGCGTTGCGCTCGTTGGCCGGGCCGCAGATCGACCAGCAGGTGACCATGGCGTGGCCGTCCTTGTCGCTGCGCCCGAAGTCGACGTGGACGACCTGCTTGCGAAGCTCGCTCAGCTTGACGGTGATTTGCAGCGAGTCGCCGGAGTCCTCGATCTGGTAGCCGGCCGCGGCGGCCACGCTCCGGACCATGGACTTCGGGTCGCTTGTGACCGGGGCCAGGTCGGCAAAGTCCATGCCGCCGCCGGAACCCCCGGCGTCTGCATCGGCCCCGAGTCCCGCCGAGACGCCGGCGGCCGCGGCGCCGGCAGGGCTGACGCGCACCGAAGCCCCGAGCCGTTGAGGCGGAGGGCCGCCGGGGCCCGATCCGGGCTGCGGAGGTGGCTGCGGCGCGTAGGCGCCGCCCGGCGGAGGCTGTTGGGGGAAACCGCTCCCCGGCTGGGAACCGGCCGCCATGGCCTGCTGGATCATGCCGGGCATCATCATGCCGAAGCCGGCGCCCATGCCCATGCCCATCGCCCCGCCGGCCGGACCCCCGCCGCCCCCCTGCTCGGCCAGCTTGGTCATGCTCTGGGCGGCCTGGAACTTCATGAAGGCGTTCAAGTCGCCGATGGCCCCCATGGCACTTCGGGCGTCGATCGCCTTTTGCACCTCCTCGGGCGGGGTGATGGCATTGATGAAGAAGTCGACCAGCTCGAGGCCGTACTTGGCGAAGTCCTCGGCCACCTTGGCCCGGGTGCCGGCGGCTATCTCGTCGTACTTCGCCGGCAGGTCGAGCGCGCTGATGCCCGCCGTGCCCAACAGGTCCGCCAGCGCGGCCACGATGCGGTCCTTCAGGAACGAGGAGACCTCCTCCGTGGTGTATTTTCCCTGGGTTCCGACGAGCGTGTTCAGCAGCAGCGGGCAGTCGACCGCCCGAAACGAGAACTTGCCGAAGCTCCGCAGGCGCACCACGCCGAAGTCGCGGTCGCGGAAGGGGATCGGCTGGCGCGTGCCCCACTTCTGGTCCAGGAACGTCTGCTTGCCGAAGAAGTAGACCTGGGCCTGGAACGGCGACCGCTCCCAGGGGATGGTCAACAGGCGCGTCAGTATCGGCACGTTGGCCGTGGTCAGGGTGTGGCGGCCCGGGCCGAAGGCGTCCAGGGCCTTGCCGTCGCGGAAGAAGATCGCTTCCTGGTTCTCCTGCACGATGAGCTGGGCCCCGACCTTGATGTCGGCCGAGCCCTCGGGCGGGATCCGCTGCACCAGCGAGCGGTTCGCCTCGTCGAAATACTGGATGACTTCCAGGCGGATGGCCATGACATATCCCCTTGCTCGTAACGTCTGGCTGTTTTCCGAATGACGAAGCACGAATGACGAATGACGAAAAGCCTTTCTCTGCGGCCTTGCTCATTCGCGTTTCGTCATTCGTCATTCGTGCTTCGTCATTCCCCCCTACTCCAACCCCTTCAGAATATCCTCGCGCCGATCCCACTCCTCCTCCACCTCGTCAATCTTCGCCAGCAGCTCGCCGACGGCCGCCGGAATGCGGTCGGGACGCGAGGGGAGCTGCACGAGCACGGTCGCCAGGGCGTCGGCCTTGGTCATCAGGGCCACGTCGTGCTCGTAGACCCGATCGAGCACCGGTTCGTTGATCCGCACCAGGTCGAAGAACCCGCTGTAGCCCTGCATGGCCCCCCGGATCCGCCCCAGCAGCTTGTCGAGCCGGGCCCGCAGCCGGTCGATCTGCGGCAGAGCGTCGATCTGGCCGGCGTCGGCCAGGGGCCGGGCCAGGTCGTCGACCGACCGCTTGGCCCGCTGGAGCCGGTCGGCCAGCCACTCGCGCTGCAGCTCGTCGGCCTCGCGGCGGTACTCCTTTTCGAGGTACCCCCGAAAGCCGGGAATATAGCGGAGGATCGTCTCGATCCAGTTGCGGCGTTCGGTGTGCTCGCGGGGCTCGGGCATGGCGGCTTCCTTCGGCTGGGCAGGTCGCGACTCCTGCATGATAACGAACCTCGACCCACCGAAAAGTACGTCCGAGCCACCAAAAAGGTACGTAGTACCTTTTTTGCGGCAAGATAGGGGATATGGGTAATGCGATTACGCGGCCGAGGTTCGGCTTGCAGGCCAATCGAGGGGTAGGGCAAACCGGGCTGGTGGCACGGCCCGAGTTGTGCTAAATGGACTTGCACGATGTTGCGCGGAAAAAGGGGACGGGGCATCCCATGCAAGGCGGTCGTTTGCCACGGGCGACGGGGCTGTTGACTGCGGTGCTGGCACTGTTGCCGGCGGCGTGCCGGTTGGCGTGCCGCGAGGGGCCCGTCCCACGATCGTTGGCCACGTGTCGCGAGCTGTCGCGCCAGGGGATCGCGGCCCTGGAGCGGGGCCAGCCGCAGCAGGCCGAGACCCTGCTGGAAGAGGCGGTCGAGACCTGCCCGGTCGACCCCGACGCCCGGCGCCACTACGCCGAGGCCCTCTGGCTCCGCGGCGCCCGAGACGAGGCCGTGGCCCAGCTCCAGGAGGCCGGTGACCTGGCCCCCGACGACGCCTTCCTGCGGGTCCGGCTGGCCGAGATGCACTTGGCCATGGGGCAGCTCGATCGGGCCGGGTCGGTTGCCAACCAGGCGGTGGACCTCGACCCCAAGCTGGCCGAGGCGTGGGCTGCGCGGGGCCGAGTCATGCTGGCCGCAGGCGACACGCGCGGAGCCCTGGCCGACTTCCACCGGGCGTTGAGCTACGCCCCCGACGACCGAGA
>Ga0180437_10003982_pt1 | contig 21436 bp, 15 predicted proteins | sample SS_ome_4_FD_132410 | JGI IMG/M metagenome (GOLD analysis project Ga0180437, IMG submission 132410) | Hypersaline lake sediment archaeal communities from the Salton Sea, California, USA - SS_3_D_1 metaG | ecosystem: Environmental > Aquatic > Non-marine Saline and Alkaline > Hypersaline >...
CTGAGCACGTTCTGTCTGGTTGCCTCCGGGACCGCCACGCTGGAAACCGCTTACTTTCTCAAGCCGATGGCCGTGATATATAAGACGTCTTTCGCATCGTGGCTGCTGGCTAGGCTGCTCGTGAAGGTGGAGCACATAGCGCTTGTAAACATCCTGGCGAGGAAGCGGATAGTGCCCGAATTCATCCAGTTCGATGCGCGTCCAAAAGAAATAGCCGCTGAGGTAGCCTCGCTGTTGCGGGACGACCAACGCCGAGCCGAGCTGGAAACGGCTCTCGGTGAGGTGAGGGATAAGCTGGGGGGACCCGGCGGTTCCGCCCGAGCAGCGCGGGTTGTGATTGAACTTTTGAGGTGTCCGACACCCGCTGCAGGTGTGTCGGCCGGATAAATACGATGTCGGATAATAAGAGGTCGCGATTTTATTTGATGGACGGCACGGCGTTCGCCCACCGTTCGTTTCACGCCATAAAGCGACTGACGGATCCCGAAGGAAGACCCACAAACGCGGTGTTTGGTTTCACGAAAACCCTGCTCAAGCTGCTGAGAGAGGAAACACCGGATTATATGGCGGTTACCTTCGACACGCATGCCCCGACGTTCCGGCACAAGATTTACGCCGAATACAAGGCGACTCGGAAGAAGACCCCCGACGATCTTGTTGCCCAGATGCCTGTTATCCGCGAAGTTGTGGACGCGTTGGGGATACAGGTTGTGGAAAAAGACGGGTACGAAGCGGACGATCTTATCGGTACGCTTGCGCGACGTGCTGAAGAAGCCGGCATGGATGTCGTTATCGTAAGCGGGGACAAGGACTTGCTCCAGATGGTCTCCCCACACACGAGCGTGTACGACCCGCAGGGCAAGAACGGTCCCTGCACGGCGGAGAGCATACGCGAACGGTTTGGATTGGACGCGGACAAGATCGTGGATGTGATGGCGTTGTGGGGCGATTCGTCCGACAACGTCCCGGGCGTGCCCGGCATAGGCGAAAAGAATGCCAGGGAGCTCGTGTCGAAATATGGGTCTCTGGAAGGGTTGTACGAGAACGTGGACGAGGTCAAGGGGAAGAAGGGCGAAAGCCTCCGCGAGAATCGGGAGATCGCGTTTCTGAGCAGGCAGCTTGTATGCATCGACACGGCCGTCCCGCTCGATCTCGAACTCGAACAGTGCAAGTTCGAGGATGTCGACGGGGATAGAGCCCTGCCGATCTTCAAGCGATTGAACTTCCTCTCGCTGGTCAAAGAGTTTGCGCAATCGGAGAAAGAGGAACCTGAATACCGCGTGGTGGAGGATCCTATTGAGCTGGAACGGCTTGTGGAGGAGCTTTTGGCTGTCGGCTCTTTCGCCCTCGATCTCGAGACCACCAGCGAGATACCCACGCAGGCGGACATAGTGGGCGTGTCGTTCTGTTTCCGGCCGCATACCGGTGTTTATGTGCCTGTTGGTCACACCGAGGATGCGTTGCTGGGGACAGACGGAAAGCGGTACAAGCAGGTCTCTCACGAGACCTTCGTGTCGAGACTCAAACCGGTCCTCGAGGACGAGTCCATCAAGAAGACAGGCCAGAATATCAAGTACGACATGGTGGTGCTCGCGACTCACGGCATCAATCTGCGAGGAGTCGATTTTGACACGATGATAGCCTCGTACCTGGTTGACCCGACCGGTGGCAGGCACAATCTGGGCGATCTGGCATTGAGACATCTGGCTTCCAAGATGATACCGATAACCACTCTTATCGGCAAGGGTTCAAAAGCGGTCACGATGGACCGTGTGCCGGTGGACCGTGTGGCCAAGTACTGCTGCGAGGACTCCGACATAGCGTGGCGGTTGCGGAAGCTGTTCGACCCGATGCTTGAGGAACGCGGTCTGACTGACCTTTTCACCGAGGTGGAAATCCCGCTGGTATCGGTGCTCGCGAAAATGGAATTGGCCGGGGTGAAGATCGACCTGACAGTGTTCGGCCAGCTGGCGAGCAAGCTCAACAGCGAGATCGAGAGGGTCGCCGAAGAGGTTTACGAGATTGCCGGCGAAAGGTTTAACATCAACTCTTCCAAACAGTTACAGAGGATTTTGTTTGACAAGCTCGGGCTGAGGCGAGCACGTAAGACCAAGACCGGATATTCGACGGACGTTGCGGTGCTCGAACAGCTGTCCGGCGAACATCCGCTGCCGGAGAAGCTGCTGGAGTACCGCACGTTGGAGAAACTGCGGAACACGTATGTCAAATCGCTGCCAAAACTTATGAACGCGAGAACGGGACGGATTCACACCTCTTTCAATCAGGCGGTAACGGCGACGGGAAGGTTAAGCAGCAGCGACCCCAACCTCCAGAACATACCGATACGCATGGAGTTAGGAAGACAGGTGCGAAGAGGTTTCGTGCCTGGCTCGGACGACATGCGGTTCGTATCGGCGGACTATTCGCAGATAGAGCTTCGCTTTCTGGCGCACCTGTCCGGCGACGAGAATCTGACCAGGGCCTTCGTGAAGGGCGAGGACATTCATGCGGCGACGGCGGCCCGCATATTCGGAACGTCCGAAAACCAGGTCACGCCGGAGATGCGCCGGCGCGCGAAAGTCGTGAATTTCGGGATCATTTACGGAATGGGTCCGTTCCGACTGTCCCGTGAATTCGGCGTTCCCCTGGATGAGGCGAAGCAGTTCATAGAGAGCTACTTCGGCGTCTACCCGGGAATCAAGACGTATATGGAGAGAACCGTCGCCGAGGCGGAAGAGCTAGGATACGTCAGCACCGTCTTGAACAGGCGTCGTTACATGCCGGAGCTTCGCACTGCGAAAGGGTCGGACAGGCAGTACGCGGAACGGGCGGCGATCAACGCGCCGATACAGGGTTCGGCGGCCGATCTGGTAAAGGTCGCCATGGTGCGTCTCGACTCTTTCCTTGTCAAGAACGGCATGCGGACGAGACTGCTGCTGCAGGTGCACGACGAGCTCCTGCTCGAGGCTCCTCTGGACGAGGTTGAGACAGTGAAGGAGGAGACGAGACGTATCATGGAGAACGCATACCCATTGAACGTACCTCTCAAGGTGGATATAGGAGTGGGTCGAAACTGGCTCGAAAGTCATTCGTGAACAGGTTGACCGAGGTGCCGGCAAGAACCAAGCCGGGGCCGCTTGACGAACGGTCTGTGACGGGAGGTGATCGCTGAACAAGGTTCTCATATCTTATGGCGGGGACGACTGATAGGGCGCAGGCGTCGTCCCTCGGTTAGTTGAAGTGATGCTGCGCGTGGCAGTGTGTGAAGAGAAGGTGCAGGCTAAGAGGAGGAGTAGAGAGGGTATGGATATTGCGGACTTGAAGAAGAAGACGATATCCGAGCTCAACAAGCAAGCAAAAGAGCTCGATATCAACGGGTACAGTGGGCTCAAGAAGCAGGAGCTCATTTTCAGGATACTGCAGGCGAAGATCGAGTCCGAAGGCTCGATATTCGGCGAGGGTGTTCTGGAGATATTGCCTGACGGGTTCGGTTTTCTGAGGTCGCCGGGCTACAACTATCTGCCGGGTCCCGACGACATCTACATATCGCCGTCGCAGATACGCAAGTTCGGGTTGCGGACCGGAGATACGATTTCGGGTCAGATTCGCCCGCCCAAGAACGGCGAACGGTACTTCGCCATGTTGAAGGTCGAGGCGATAAATTACGACGATCCGGAGGTGGCGCAGGAGAAGATCCTGTTTGACAATCTCACGCCGCTTCACCCGGACGAGCGTATCAAGCTCGAGACCACTAAGACCGAGCTGTCGATGCGCATAATGGAGCTGATCAGCCCGATCGGCAAAGGTCAGAGAGGGTTGATCGTCGCGGCGCCGTACACCGGAAAAACCATGCTGCTGCAGAAGATAGCAAACGGCATAACGGCGAACCATCCGGAGATAATCCTGATCGTCCTGCTCATTGACGAGCGGCCGGAAGAGGTGACCGATATGCAGCGGTCCGTTAATGCCGAGGTGGTCAGTTCGACGTTCGACGAGGCGCCGGAAAGACACATTCAGGTCGCCGAAATGGTTCTCGATAAGGCCAAGCGGCTTGTGGAGCACCAGAAAGACGTGGTCATTCTGCTCGACAGCATGACGCGGTTGGCCCGGGGTTACAACGCAGTGATGCCAGCCAGCGGCAGGGTGCTTTCGGGTGGTATTGACGCCAACGCTCTCCAGCGGCCGAAACGGTTTTTCGGCGCCGCCCGCAACATTGAAGAGGGAGGCAGTCTGACGATCCTTGCGACCGCGCTTATCGACACCGGCAGCCGAATGGACGACGTGATCTTTGAGGAGTTCAAAGGTACCGGCAACATGGAGCTCCATCTCGACCGACGATTGATGGAGAAACGCGTGTTCCCGGCGATAGACGTGCTGAAATCGCGCACAAGGCGGGAAGAGCTTCTCATGGAAAAGGCCGAACTGAACAAGATCTGGGTGCTGACCAAGGTGTTGAGCCAGATGAACATCGTCGAGGCGCTGGAGCTGTTGATGGGCAAGCTGGCCAAGACGAAAAACAACAAGGAGTTTCTCGATTCGATGCAGAAACAGCTGTAAACCCGCCTTTGAGCCACTCCATATGCGCGGACTTTCCGGCGCTTTTCCGGTAAGCTGTACTTGAGAGCGCACGGACTGTATTTGACGCGGTCGGGGCGTCACTTTCACGCTGTCACATCTAAGTGTAGAAAGCTGCTTGGACAACGCTACGCACTCATCGTATTTTTCGCAACAGTGTGGTAGAATAGGCTGCGTTGCGTGACAACCCTTTCATACGATTGGCAATTGAAGCGATACGCGGCGATGCTGGTCGGTTTTCTGAGGCCCCATCGTCCGACGGATATTCAAGAGCTGCGCTGGTAGCGCAGACTTGTGGGAGACGTACTATGAGCGAGTTTCGGGGGATAATACCTGCGCTGTTAACCCTTTTCACTCGAAACGGTGCTAAAGTGAACCTCGAGGCGACCGGTGAGCTGGCTGATTGGCTCATCGGAAAGGGTGCGGACGGGCTTTTCATCGCAGGAACAACCGGCGAAGGGCCGCTCATGTCTATGCAGGAGCGAAAAACCTTCGCTGAGTTCATGGTTGAGCGAGTAGGCGGTCGGATTCCGTTGATCGTCCACACTGGATGCGCTAGCGCGCCCGACACTATCGAGCTCACCGAACATGCGCGCCATATCGGGGCCGACGCCGCCGGAGTAGTGGCCCCTTACTTCTACGATCTAGACGAGAGGGCTTTGCGGCAGTATTACGCCAGGATCGCGCGAACCACACCGGATTTCCCGCTCCTGCTTTACAACATCCCGGCTCTCACAAAGAACGAGCTCACGCCCAAGCTCGTCGAGAGCCTTGTTCGACGACACGAGAATATCGTCGGCATAAAGGACAGCTCCGGTTCGCTCGAGCGGCTCATTGAGTATCTGCGCATACCCAGAGAGGACTTCGCGGTCATCTGCGGCATGGACTATATGGTGCTGGACGCGCTTCAACTTGGCGCACACGGCAACGTCAGCTCGACCGCCAACGTGGTGCCGCACTTTTTCGCCAAGATACACGAGAACTTTCGCAAGGGGAACGTCCGGGCCGCCAACCGTTGGCAGCATAGGATCGTCGAGCTGGGAAAGCTGTTGTGGACGTCGAACTACATCCCCGTTATGAAAGAGATGTTGCGGCTGCTAGATTTGCCGACGGGCGGTTCGCGCTCGCCCCAGCGCATGCTGACGAAGGGAGAGAGTCGCGCTCTGGAGCGGGGGCTGCGCGCGTTGAATATAATTTCTTGAGGTGTCCGGGATAACGCCAACGCTGAAGTGTGTGTCTTGGCCACAATCGTGCGTCCGCGGTAGCAATCATAAGGGCACGAACCGATATGGGCGATAAGAAGGTCGCAGGACTCATCCCGGCACGCTACGGTTCGACCAGGCTGCCCGGCAAGGCGCTTGAGTTGATACTTGGCAAACCGATGATCCAGCGCGTCTATGAGCGATCCAAGCAGGCCCGTGTGCTGGACGAAGTATGTGTGGCAACCGACGACGACCGTATCGTCCGCGTGGTCGAAGGATTTGGCGGTCGCGCTATCATGACCTCGCCCGACCATCCGAGCGGCACGGACCGTCTGGCTGAAGCGGTTCAACCGATGGATGTGGAGGTGGTTGTCAACATCCAGGGCGATCAGCCGTTCATCGACCCGGTCATGATCGAGGAGGTTGTCCAGCCGCTGCTTGATGGCGCGTCCGTAGGTATGTCCACGCTTATGCATCCGATTTCCAGCCCTGACGATCTTCAAGATCCGGGCGTGGTAAAGGTCGTAGTGGACCGGGCGGGATTTGCGCTTTACTTCTCACGGTCGTTGATCCCGTATCCCCGTGACGCCGAACCGCACGACGTGTACGAGCACGTGGGTCTTTATGCGTACCGGCGCGAGTTCCTGCTGAAGATCGCCGAGCTGGCACCCACGCCGTTGGAGAAGGTGGAGGCGCTGGAGCAGTTGCGCGTGCTGGAACACGGCTACAGGATCCGCGTGGTGGCGACCGCTTGCCGGGACAACGAGTTCAGCGGGTTCAGCGTGGATACCTCGGCCGATATCGCCCGCGCCGAGGCAATGTTACGCGAGCGGGGTTTGGAGTAGCACAACGCGGGGCTCTCGAGGGAGGACGAGCATGACAGTCGACTTGGAGGCGGTCGAATCGCTGGAGCGCCGGTTGAGCCGGACGACGCTCGATCGGGTGGCCACGGCGGTTGATCGGATCGGCGCCGCCAAAGAGCGTGGCGGCAGGGTGGTCGTGGTCACGGGCAGCGGCCCGAATGTCCACGAGGGCGTGACTACGCTCGTCGCGGAGCTGATGCGGATCGGCGTGGTGGACGGCGTGACTACGAGTTCTGCAGTCGTGGCCCACGAGATGGCTGGCGTGCTCGATCGGGTCAAGCGTGTCGACGGGAAAGCACTTGGTCTGCCGGCTGCTATCCTGCCGCGCGGCGGCTCGTTCGAACTGACTCTTCTGGACGACGAGACTATGGAGGAAATCGCCGACGAGATCGCGCTCGACCGAGCGTTAATAGGCAGGCTAAAAGATGCTCCCGGTGAGGAGGTCATCAAGGCTGCGGGCAATCTGGGCTACCCGATGGGGCTGCGCACCGAGCGGATCGCCCAGGAGATTGTCGCGTTGGCGCGCGGCCGTGGTGCTACGTTCGAGGAGATCGCGGGGCTCGGGGCCGACGAGCACACCATGATCGGTATCGGCGCCGAGCGCGACCTGCCGGTCCTGGTAACCATCCCCCAGTTGATAGGCGGCGGGGCGGTGGGACTGGCTATCGGCGACAGTATAACCGTCACCGAACGGACGGCCAGGCTGGCGCGGCTGCTCGAGAGCGCGGACGTGATCATCGAATCAGCAGTGGCGCTCACTCAGGAGATACACGACGGGCCATTTGAGACGTACACCGGTCACGGTCTGTGGGCGGCCTGGCAGGAACAGCCGACGTTCTCGCTTGAAGGGAAAACGCTGGTCCGTATCGACCTTGACCCGGCCCTCGAGAAAGTGTGGCAAGTTGAACGGCAGGATAGCGGCGTCCAGGAAGCTGTCAACCGGGGTCTACCGAAGACGAAGCTGTTCGGCGTGCCGTTCCGTATGGAGATGTCAGGGTTTGCGCGTCTGGAGGGGAGTATCGCCATCACCGGCGACATCGGCGTCGTCTGGCCAGTCATGGCGTGCCGGCTGGCGGACCGGCTGGGGGTGACATTGGAGTTCATATCGTACCCCCAGGAGTCGGACCACGGACGCGCCATGCGCGAGTGGATCGTGAGCAACGTAAGACCGCTTAACAGGCGCCGTATGCTGGAAGCGGTCACGAGCAGCTAGCTTTCAGGGGGCACCAAGGAGAGCGGCGATTAGTATGAAAGGGGGATCTCATGTCCGAATGTTCTCGTCGTACATTTCTCAAATCAGCGGGTGGGGGAGTTCTGGCTTCTACCTCTCTCCTGGCTTTGTCCGGCACCTCGCAAGCGACCGCGGCCGGGCGTGTTAGACACGCGGTCATCGGGCTCGGAGGTCAGGGTCGACACCATGCCAAGGCTTTCGCATCGCTAGACGATTGTGACGTAGCGGCGGTGTGCGATGTGGACCCTAAGCGTCGTGCTCGGGCCGCAAAAGAGCTCCCGAACACGGAACGCGTCGAACAGGTCGAAGATTTCCGCGCAATCCTAGATGACCCGCAAATCGACTCGGTCAGCGTTGCTACACCCGACCACTGGCACGCCTCTATTGCGCTGGCCGCGATGAAGGCGGGCAAGCACGTGTACGTGGAGAAACCTTGCTGTCACAACGTGCACGAAGGGGTGCTGCTCGTCGAGGCTGCAAGACGATACGGCGTGTGCGTCCAACACGGAACGCAGAGTCGGAGCGGGGAGGGTATCCGGGAGGCCGTACGGTTCATGCGCGAGGGCAATCTGGGCAAGGTGCGCATGGCCAAGGCTATAAACCACCAATTGCGCCCGCCGATCGGTCGGGCGCCTGAGACGGATCCGCCGCCCGGCGTCAACTACGACCTGTGGCTCGGGCCGGCGCCTGTGCGGCCGTTCACAAGGAACCGCTGGCATTACAATTGGCACTGGTTCTGGGATTACGGGACCGGCGACATGGGCAACGACGGCATTCACCAGGTTGACCAGGCCCGATGGGGTCTCGGCGTAGGGTTGCCCAAGGCCGTGACCGCCGCCGGAGGACAACTGTTCTACGATGACGACCACGAGACGCCCGACACCCAGGTGGTCACGTTCGAGTACGACGACTGCTATCTCATGTACGAGATGCGTCTCTGGACGGACTACAAGATGGAGGGGCACGACAACGGCACCATCTTCTATGGCGACAAAGGCGTCCTCGAGATCGGCCGAAGGGGGTGCGAAGTCACGTTCATAGGCGAACCGAAAAAACTTATAGGCGGCGGCGCGGATTTCGGCGCTAACGCGCGCAATTTCGTCGAGTGTGTTAAACGTCGCGATCCGTCCGGGTTGAATTCGCCGATTTCCGAAGGGGCCATGTCAGCCACGCTCTGCCATCTCGGCAATATAGCGACGCGTGTGGGTCGTAAACTCCAGTTCGACGCCGCCAACTGCACCTTTGTCGGAGATGAGGAAGCCAGCAGACTGCTGTCGCGGGAGTATAGAGAAGGCTATGAACTTCCTGAGGTGGGCTAAAGGGAAACGCAACCGCGTCGCCGTGATTGTGATTGTCTTAGTGTCGCTGCTGTTCTGGCAGTCTGTGGCTCTGCCGGACGACGCCTCATCCGTTACGTTCAAGAAGGGGCCGGAAAATGTGCAGATCCTGGTGGGAGATCGTCCTTTTGCGACTTACGTCTTCAGGGACGAACGGATCCCTCGCCCTTACTTCCACTCGGTGTGCGCGCCTGACGGTACCCAGGTCACCAGGAACCATCCGCCCGTCAAAGGCACTGACCCGATGGACCATGCGACCTACCATCCGGGCATCTGGTTGGCGTTCGGCGACATCAGCGGCGCCGACTTCTGGCGAAACCGCGCCCGCGTGAAGCACGAGAGGTTTGTGGAGGAACCCAGTGGCGGACCTGGCGCCGGTTCATTCACGGTGCAGAACTCGTATATGGCCCGCGACGGAACGGTCGTGTGTCTGGAAATGTGCCGTTACAGACTTATGGTCCGCCCGATAGGCCATTTCCTGCTTTGCGAATCGGAGTTCTTTTCGGACGACGCCGACTTTGTTTTCGGCGACCAGGAGGAGATGGGACTGGGAGTCCGCGTGGCAACGCCTCTAATGGTGAAAGAGGGCGGTGCAATCGCCAACAGCGCCGGGCTGAGAGACGAGAAAGGGACCTGGGGCAAACATGCCGACTGGTGCGATTACAGCGGCGTAATCAGCGGGCGGCGGTACGGTGTCGCGTTAATGCCTCACCCTGAGAACTTCCGCAAGTCGTGGTTTCACGCGCGGGACTACGGCCTGCTCGTCGCGAATCCCTTCGGCCGGAACGCATTCACCAGGGGTGAGAAAAGCGCGGTCGTCGTGGAAAAGGGCGAGCGGTTCAAGCTGCGTTACGCCGTGTTCACCTACTGTACAGACCCGGACAACACGGCCCTCCCGGCCGCTGGCTACCGTGAATACCTCGATCTCGTCGGTCGAAGCTCCTCGGATCGCAGGTAGGCCCGAGGAGATGAGGCGAGGACGATCTTGTGCTTCAGATGCCTAGTTGAGACAATGGTTTACAGAGACCAAGACTGTTGAACCGCAAAGGCGCAAAGCACGCGAAGTCTCGCCCCTTTGACACTCTTCACTTCTTTCAGGGAGGTAGGGTTGCGGAGACCGGAGAAGCGTTCCTGGGGCGCAGCAAGCCGGGCCCCCGTTTTCTTTGCGCTCTTCGCGTCTTTGCGGTATGTGTTCTCGGCCGTACACCCGCGTGACGGGACGTTTCTCGATGTGGCCTAGTAGATGCCCTCGGTCCGGCTTCGCTTGGCTCGCGCATACTCGTGGCTGGCGGAATCTTCCGGGAAATGATCCATCATTCTCTTATAGGTGGCGTCCGCCACACCCTGCCATCCCAGACCCTCGTAACATTTTGCCAACTTCACATACGCTTGCGCTGCCAAATTGCTGTCGGGGGAATCCTCTATAAGCTTCTCAAGGTAGACTGACGCTGTTTCGTAATCGCCCAACTTCGTGACGTAGAGATTGGCTATTGCCAACTGATACGCGGGCACTTCGCGGTCCTTGGGGTTCTGTGCGATCTTCTCCTCGTGTTTGGCTATCTGGTCGAGCACAACCTGGCGGGAGGATTTCCGCTCAGCCCTGTTTGCAGTATCGATCAGCTCCTGAGTTACGCCATCAAGGTCTCTCGGATTCTCTGCGGCGACGCCGGTCTCATCCTGAGGAACCGGCTGCCTTACAGCGCGGACAATGCCGACAACAACAATGCAGAGCAACAGGATTCCCGCGACAGCGATGTCCCTTACGAAAGCTCTATCACGCTTCATCAATATCCCTCCTAACTCGTAGTCACTATTTCGCGCCAACTACGCTGCACCACCACGTACACGGGGTACGCGCCCACCATCCCGTACGGCAAGTTCGCCGGTAGGCTAGGTATCTGAAATATGCTCGGCACGTTCAGGCCCATATCAAAGTATTGCGATACGAACGTCCCCGCCGTGTTGGTCTGTTTTGTCGAGCTCACCTCTTGCTCACCATAGAACGCGCCCATCAGATCTCTCTGGGCACCGGTGCCTACGGCTAGTTTACCGGATACCATCAATCCAAGACAGTTCACAGCGGGATAGCTGTTCGCTATCGACCCATCCGGGTTAACGCTCAGAATGTTTGCGTCCAAATCAGCGTCGCCCTGTACGAGAACCGCCGCACGGCCCGTGTACTTGATGGTGTTGTTGACACCCAGAGAATCTATTGTGAAATCCCCGTTTATCGCCACCTGACCGCCAATTTCCATCGTGTCCGTGGCGGCGTCATAATAGATGTAGTCATCCGCCGCCGGGTTGCGGTTCGCCGGATTCGAGTCACCCGGGCGCGACGCGTTATAGTAATAGTCCGTGCCCACCTTGATGTCAACAGGACCAGGGATGACCGAGTCCGCCAACACCTGCGCGAAGTACTCCTCATGCGTGTAAGGGATACCCGTGCCCGGATTGATCACTGTCATCCCTGTCACCGGGTCGCGCCACGGATCGCTCAGCCTGGGAAACGAAAGTTTATCGCCCAGATCATAGAGTTCGTCCCAGCCGTTATCGGAGTAGACGTTGAGCGGGTCGCCTCTTCCTCCGTCGGGTATGACGGCGTTGCCGGTCCACCCGTCCGTCACATACGTCCCATCAACGGTTTCCTTAAGATCGTTCCCTAAGGTATCCGGGTCGCCGATCTGAGCAGTCCCTGAAATCGAGACGAGCCCGTTCTTTACACGCACGTTTGCGTTGAGCGTTTTCACGTCCTCACCCTGAAAGAGGCTGGTGGACAACCCAGGAATCCGGTCGAACAGCTCTGAGGGCATCCCTAGATAGTTGTTTCTGATCAAACTCGTCCCGCTCATGTCGAGCGCGGCCACCGCCTCGCCGCCTTCCGGGATGTTATCGCCGAGTATGTGCACCGACCCGTGTACGCTCACGTTGCCGTTGATGCATCCGCCGGCCTGCCCGGCTCCGCCAAATACCGCGTTGGTCCAGCAGTTGACGTTGACGTTTACCGCGATAACCTCGGCCGTCCGCACCTGGCCGGCACGCCGTGCGGAAGCCGTGATTGTCACGTAGTCCTGTTCGAACAGTTCGTCGGTTGTTCCGTCTCCGTTGTTGTCTATACCGTCGGAGCCCCATGCCCGAGTCCACGCAAAGTACTCCGTTTGGCTGTCGGTGTTTGCGCCAAGTACGACCGGGACGACGTTCGATTCGCCAAAGCTCGGCATGCCGTCGCCGTTGGTGTCGTCGTGCACGCTCCACATGGCGGTGCCGATATTGCCGTCGAACTCGTCGGCCTCATCTATGGAACTGTCGCCATCATTGTCCCGTCCGTCGACGACGCGCTCCAGCTCCTTCGCTGCATCCGCGATCCCGGCTTCGCATCCGTACATGTCCTTCTCGAAGTCCACGTAGGACCTGGTAATTCTGTAGCCGTTCACACCGCGCAGACTGAGCGCGCCCACGATTATGAACGCAACCGTCATGAACATAACCGCCACCAGCAGCGCGACTCCTCTATCGTTTCGTTCAGATGTCATGGCGTTCGCACCTCCCGATAACTCCTGTTTGTCGTCTGGCTAGTTTCTCGGAAAAACGTCTGTTGTAAGGCTAGCCCACACGCGATTACCGCTGCCAACAGGTTTCTGAGTGTCAACCGTCACTCGCATAACCGAACCTACCGAATCGAACCAGATTCCTCTTTCGAGGAAACGCGACCCGTTCAGATCTTCACCTGCATCCAGGATCCCATCCCAATCGGCGTCTTCATTCGGCATGATGTCGTTTGCAAGCACAGTGACGCCGGTTATGGTGCCGGTATTGTCACGCTCCACTCGGACAAGCTGCGTCGCTCCAATTCCATCTCCGTTCAAGTCCTGCCAATCCCGTGCATACTCTACCGTGCCGACGCTTTCGAGGTAACCGCTCACGTTCAGAGGCAGCCCGTTGCCATCCGCGTCGCCTGGAAGCTGAAAGATGAGCTGATCGTTCGGCAGAGTCTGCATCGCAAGGCTCGATCTGCGTGCCTCCCTAAGTTCAGTGACCATGGACTGCAGCGCTCGGCGCGCTTCTCCCTGGGCAGCGGCTTCTGCATCCTGAAAAGCCGCACTCACGTAAGTTGCACGAGCCACCATGTACATTGCACCAAACGTTACGGTGAACAGCGCAGCAGCTATCATCAGCTCGATAAGTGTTACGCCCAGCTGGCGCTTCTTCGCCGAAGAAAGTCCTGTCATCTTCAAGTATGCCATTGCTCTCGTCCTCCTCTGCGCAGACTTAAGTCAACATCAACTTTTTTGTGGAAAACGTTGTGGTCTTGGAACGGCCGGATTCGTCGGTCCACTGGACGCGAACGCGCACCTCCACCGGGTCCGGAACTCCGCCGGCTACGGTGGAGAAGTCAACGGGCAACGCTACTTCATTGCCGTTGTTGTCGAGGACCGTCACGGTTATGAGCTCGTCAGCGCCGAGCTCGTCCAGCGCCGGCGGGACATAGGCCTCAACTTCAGAAGTCGGTAAAGCCCTCAGCTCTTCCAGTACCGTAAGGCCGTGTGAGACTGCACGGGTCACGTCCCGGTTTGTTCCTATGGTTCCGTGTATTGATGGAAAAGCCCCGAGCAACAAGATGAGACCGACTGCAACCAAGGAGATCGCCATCATCATCTCGATTAACGTTAAACCGCAACAGTCTATACTCTTTCTGTGGTTCATCACTTGATATCCCTCCAAAATGTCCTCTCTATCCTTGCCTAAGGAGCGGAAGTACCGGAGCTACGGTCTACTGCCGCGCCGCTGACCCGCATTGCCAAAAGAGCATAAACCGTACCAGCCCACTCATTCGTACCAGGCTACAATATGCTGATTTCGAGGCCTGGAACGCACTATATATGGATACGAGCCGTGGACGGTTCTGCCGATAGTCCGTCAGATTGACAGAAATTCGTCACTTAAGGCAGAGAGAGCATGGGGTCGGCGAAGTAACAGCCGCAGTCTCGTACTGGTCGATTGGACTGCGGGACTTGGCAGTCCGAATCCGTTAGCAGCTCAGTCCTCTTGACGGCGCTGTACGTGACGGGGTAGTCTACAGAGAGGTCGACTGGTCGGTAGGGGGTGCGCTGGCGACGAGCCATGCGTTGCGCGCCCGTCAGAATGACGTCGGGGAGTTTCGTCATGGTACGAATGATCATACTCATGGTGTGCTTGGCCGTGTGGAAGTTTGGTGCGGCGGTAGCTGTTGAGGTGGGAGTTGGGATTGGGCCGGTGGAGCTGGAAACCCTGGACGGTCACCTGACGGTCATGGACGACTATGGGGAACGCCGCGGGACGGTGGTGCTTTTCATGTCGGGTAGGTGCGACTCGACCGACGCGGCGATGGCGACGATCAACCGTGTGCACGGGAAGTTCCGTCTGCGGGGCGTGTTGTTCGTGGGAGTGTGCTCGAACGGCGAGGAAAGCGGCGAGGAGTTGCGGACGTTCTGTCAGCGTCGAGGGGCAATCTTCCCTGTTTACCGCGACCCGACGGGGAAGGTGGCGGCACGGTTCGGAGCCCGGGTCACGCCGGAAGCGTTCTTGTTGGACAAGGCCGGGACGGTGGTGTATCGGGGCGGCATCGAGCGATTGGAGCAGGCTGTATCGAGCGCAGCGTCGAACCGTTCCATCGAGGTTCAGGAGGCGCAGGCCCAGGGCACGCCGATCGACAGACCCGGACCGAGACGTGAGGTGGCCGATCCGTACGGGTCATTCTCGTTCTCGTCGGAGCTGGTGTTCGAGAAGGTACCGTGGGCGGCGGCACATCATTGTTCGACGATTTGCGAGGCGGGAAACGGCGATCTGTTGTGCCTTTGGTACGGCGGGAGTTACGAGTCGGCGGACGACCAGGTGCTGTTCCTGTCGCGGCGGAGGATGGGCGGGCGGACGTGGACCGAGCCGGAAGCTGTGGTGCGGAATCCCGGCCAACCGCCGGGCAACGCCGTGGTGTTCCGGGACGGGTCGGACCGAATCTGGATCGTGTGGGGTCGGATGGAAAGCAGCCGGCCGATACGGCGCGGGTCGGGTTGGAGCGAGTGTCGGTTGATGTGCCGCATCTCGACCGACGACGGTATGACATGGGGCGAAGATCGAGTGTTCGAAGACAGGTTGGGATGGTTGCCGCGGAACGTGCCGATAACTTTGAAGAGCGGCGAGCTGGTGCTGCCGCTGAGCGGTAGGGTGGGGGAGACGCATGGATCGTTCCTGCTGAAGACCGGCGATAACGGGACGAGCTGGGAACGGTCGGGCGTCATCCAGGGAGGCAGCCAGCCGACCGTCGTTGAACGCAGCGACGGATCGCTGTTCGTGATGATGCGAAGAGGACCGCGTATCATGCAGAGCGGGTCGGCGGACGGCGGTCGCACGTGGAGCGAGGCGAAACAGAGCGAACTGAAGAATCCTGACGCCGGTATTGCGATGACGCGGCTTCGCAACGGCCATTTGATACTGGTGTTCAACGACTCAACGGTTGCGCGGACGCCGTTGTCCATCGTCCGGTCAACCGATGAGGGAAAAACGTGGGAGACGCCGATGAAGCTCGAGGCGAACCCCGGCGAGTACTCGTATCCCTGCGTGATTCAGACTTCGGATGGTAAGATCCACGTGACTTACACGTACCGACGGTACGCGATCAAACACGTGGAACTGGACGAGGCGTGGTTGACACACCTTGACCGGCCGAATTGAGGTGTGACAAGTGGGTCGCGCCGCGCCTAGATGCAGCTAACGGCGTTACCAGATGGAGTAGATGTCAAATCCGCTCCGATCAGTGAAAGCGCGTTCCGACAGCCTGTCCCTGCGTGCTGCAAGAACGAGAGAAAGGCCTGCAGTTATGCACAACGCGGCGAATATGAACACCAGCAGTCTCGGAAACAGCGCAACAAGAACGCCAAACGCTATCAGGCACAGCCCTAGTAGCATCTCGATTCTTCGCCATCCGTCCCAGTCGCGCAAAATCTCGAACCGTCTCATTGGTTCAACCCTTTCATCCAGTCCATTTCACTGATTGTCATCGGGGACCGTGCAGGCAGGGGGTGGTTAACCCTGCCTGCACGGGCGACGCTAATTAGCTGTCGCTTTTCGGGGCAGCAGCGACGTCGCTGCTTTGGGGGGGAGGGAAGGAATTTGTTATGAGAACTTGCCCTTAATCCACCACCTCGTAATCAGCTTCTATGGTACTGTCGCCATCCTGTCCCTGGGCGCTGCCCGCGCCGAACCCTGCACCTGCACCGGCCGTCTGTGCGCCTGTGTAATCCTGCTCAGCGCCCGCCTGACCGGCTCCCACGTGCTGATAGAGTTCGGTCGCAACCGACTGCCATATGCCTTCCAGTGCATCGGCCGCCGACTTGATCTCCGTCACGGACTCGCCCTGTAACGCAGCCTTGAGCCTACCTAAAGCCGTCTCGACACGCTGTTTCTGTTCGGAGGTCAGCTTGTCGCCCAGCTCCCGCAGGTTTTTCTCGGTCTCGAACGCGAGGTTGTCGGCTGTGTTACGCGCTTGAGCGTTCTCACGTTTGACGCGGTCATCGGCTGCGTGAGCTTTCGCCTCCGCAACCATTTTCTCGATTGCATCTTTGGACAGACCGCTGGAGCCTTCGATACGTATTCTCTGCTCCCGACCCGACGCACGCTCCTTGGCGCTTACATGCAGGATACCGTTGGCATCTATATCGAACGATACTTCTATCTGCGGCATGCCTCGCGGAGCCGGAACAAGCCCGTCAAGGTGGAACCTCCCGATAGTCTTGTTATCGGCCGCCATCTCGCGTTCGCCCTGAAGCACGTGCACCTCGACGCTCGTCTGATTGTCCTCGGCGGTAGTGAATACCTCGCCCTTCGTGACCGGTATCGTCGTGTTCCGGTCGATCAGCCTGGTGAACACGCCTCCTTTCGTCTCTATACCGAGCGATAAAGGCGTAACGTCAAGAAGAAGCACGTCCTTCACGTCGCCGGATAGAACACCTCCCTGAATCGCCGCGCCTATGGCGACAACCTCGTCAGGGTTCACTCCCTTGTGCGGTTCCTTGCCGAACAGCTCCGTGACAAGTCTCTGAACCGCCGGCATACGCGTCTGACCGCCAACCAGTATCACTTCGTCTATATCTCCTGGACCAACTTTTGCATCGTTCAAAGCCTGCAGGCACGGACCCCTGGTTTGCTCGACGAGATCGTCGACCAGCTTTTCGAGCGTCGCCCGGCTCAGAGTCGTGCTCAGATGCTTCGGACCTGCGGCGTCCGCCGTAATAAACGGCAGATTTATCTCTGTAGTGAGCGACGTTGACAGCTCACACTTGGCCTTTTCAGCCGCCTCTTTAAGTCTCTGCAGCGCCATCTTGTCGTTTCTCAGGTCAATGCCGTGCTCTTTCTCGAACTCTTGCGCGAGCCAGTCGATTACGCGCTGGTCGAAATCGTCTCCGCCGAGACGCGTATCGCCGTTTGTCGCAAGCACTTCGAACACACCGTCTCCCAACGACAGGATAGATATGTCAAATGTGCCTCCTCCAAGATCATAAACGGCTATCCTCTCGTTTTTATTTTTTTGAAGGCCGTATGCGAGGCTCGCTGCCGTCGGCTCGTTGACTATTCGGAGCACATTGAGGCCGGCTATCGTGCCGGCATCTTTCGTTGCCTGACGTTGCGCGTCGTTGAAGTAGGCCGGTACCGTTATCACTGCATCGGTCACCTTCTCGCCCAGGTAATCCTCGGCGCTCTGTTTCATCTTTCCCAGAATCATCGCGGATATTTCCGGGGGGGTGTACGATTTGCCGTTCGCCACAAACCGGGGATCGCCGTTCGGTGCCCGTTCGGCCTTGAACGGTGCACGTTCTGCCTCTTCGGCAGCCTCGTCATATTTCTTGCCCATGAACCTTTTTACGGAGAAAATCGTGTTTTCCGGATTGGTGATGGCCTGCCGTTTGGCCACAGTGCCGACCAGCCTTTGTCCGTCTTTTCCGAATGCTACCACGGACGGGGTTGTTCTTCCCCCCTCACTGTTAGGTATAACGGTAGTTGAACCTCCTTCAAGTACTGCAACGCATGAGTTCGTGGTACCCAAATCGATACCAATCATTTTCCCCATCTTGAATTCACCCTTTCTATACTCTTTATTTATGGCCTGCCGGGAGATTCTACACTCTTCCCCACGGATGTCTATTACCGGGAAGGTCCCCCGGCAGGCTCTCAATTTCTCCCGCTTTACAAACTTGCTGTCACCGGGAACCCCTTTTCTACTTATCCGCCGCTATAAAGAGCAAAGCTTGTACCAAACCGGCGATAATTTTTGAGGCTTTTTTTAAAGCGTTGCAGCAGAGCGCTTTATAACAAGCCCTGATCGGTGTCCTGAGATCCGTAGAAGCGATATCCCTGTAAAACCGTTTCAGAGTGAGACATGATCCTGTGTCAGAGTCGAGCGGAATCGCCCCCAGGGAAGCCGTTTGCCGGTGTGAGCTTGATCTGTTATAATTGCTCGCACTTGTAACGGGGCGCCCAGAATGAGATTTTCACAGAGGGGGAACCTCGAAGGCCGCCTCGATGTATATAGTCTTTGCGAAGAATGCAGTTGCGTTACCCGCGACGTGTCACTGGAGTGAACACATACTACGATGAACCGCCCGATAAGCCCGGAAGAACCTGCCCGGAACGCCCGGGGAAAAAGCCTGCGCAATGAGGTTGCGCCGACGCAGAGTCGCGCGAGCAAGATTGCGGGCACGGTTCTCAAATTTGTTATCGTGCCGGCGTTGATAATCGTGGTCATCTATTCATCTCGATACGATGAAGGGCTTCTTCTCTCCCTCGATGAGGGACACTACTTGGCTCCGGTCGATGCCTTGCTCAACGGAAAGACCTTGTACCGGGAGGTATACACGTTCTACGGCCCGATTCTCAACTACGGTCTGGCTCTTTCCATGAAGCTGTTCGGGCTCACGATCTCGACGTACCGGGCGACTTTTCTCTGTGGCGGCATCCTGGTGCTTCTGCTTAGCTACCTGGTGCTCGCATGCGCTGCGAGAAGGAGCGTGTTCGCGTTTCTGGGCGGATGGATGATAGCCTTCATCAACGACGGGGCCAGCTACTGGTATGCCAGGTACGCCGGCGTCCGCCTTTTCGGCCCGCTGGTGTCCGTACTCTGTTTCGTGGCTTACTTTCGAGACAAGAGGAGAACCTGGCTGATCGGCGCGGCCGGCGCCCTGAGCGCGGTGTCGGTCGTCACGAGCTCTGAGATGGCTTACCCCGCGCTGGCGGCCGGTGCGGTCGGTCTTACGGTCTCGGCGATCACATCGCACCGCGTGGACAGGGCGCGCCTGTTGCGGGCAGTCAAATTCTATTCAGTGGGTTTCTTCGCAACGCTGCTGCCGTTCGTGATCTGGCTTGCAGTCAAACGTGCGCTGGTACCGTACGTGCAGATCGCGTTTTACGACGTTCCTTTTCTCCTGGGCAAGGCTTATCGCATAGGCGATGTGTTTGAGATGCCGCCGTTGTCGCTGTCGGTGTATGCGTGGCGGAGGTTCGCTCTGACGCGCGCATGTCTGGTGTACGTCATGCTCGCGGTATACGCCTGCGCCGCGTTCTATTTGCTTGCTGGATGGAAGCGTAAAGGTGAATATGACTTTCGCGATTCGTGCATGGCGCTGGCGCTGGCGATAGGCATACCTCTATTCCACACAGCTCTTGGCCGATTGCAAGGTTTTCAGCTGTTCTTCGCGGCGCCGCCGGCTTTTGTGTTGCTTGCGCTTCTTTGGGAACATCTGTACGAGTGGATTAGGGCGGTTGTTGAACATCTCAGAAGCCGGCCGAGTGTGGAGGGGCGGCGCTTGATACTGGGCCTGTCGATGGCGCTGGTCGTGTTTGCGGGCTCGCTCTTGTGGATGGCTCATCGTACCGTTCGCAAGGCTAACGTCCGCGCCGTTTTATGGAACTACGGACTTAAACCTCTGCCGGCGGAGCTCCGCTGCGTCCCTCTTGATTTGGAGCGTGCCGGTATTGCCGTACCGGAAGATCAGGCGCGGCGAGTGAAGAGCACTGTGGATTACGTTCTGGCGCACACGGAACCCGGGGAGCCGATCTTCGGGCTTCCTCACGAGGGCATGCTGCATTTCTTGGCGGCGCGGCCGGCGGCGACTCGGTTCGGCATCATGCTCTTCACCCAGTTCAGGCCTGAATACGTATCGGAGACAATCGACGATCTTGAGGAGGCCAAACCTCGGTTGGCGGTTTATTCGGCCGACACGTATCTTGACTCACTGTTTGACACGCCTACGGAGGAACGTCTCGCGCCCCTTATGGAGTACTTGAGGACACATTACACCGAGGTGCACGCGATCGGCGACACTCACTTCTACGTTAGAAACGATCGTTAGAACCGATCATGAACCGTGACCAGGCCGCGTATTGACTTGCCGACGAGCCTTGCTGCAGAAGCTGCCGGTCAACGTGTTTCGGAGTCGCCCTGCCGTATCCATGCCTCATCAAACCTGGCATGTTTGATGCAGCTTCCCTGTCCGCTCGGGGAGTAGCTGTAAGTCGCGTGGATCGACCCGTCCCTTGCTTGCATGACCGACGGATACGAGGCCGAACCCTCGCCCGGTTTCCACAGTTCGAGATGTCGCTTCCACTTCCAGGTCGCCCCTTCATCGTCGGACAGTAACGCGGACAGACTGTGGCGGCCCTGCACCGTGTCGTTGCAGACGAGCACCCAGTTGCCGTTGGCCAGCCGAATGCACTCGACGCTTGAGCCCGGGTTCGGTATCTCCATGTTCTCGACGCTCGACCAGGTCATCCCCTCGTCGTCGGATGTGCTCATGCGTATACGGCGCTGGATACCGTTTTCGCGCATCATCGCCACGAGCGTCCCGTCGTTTTTCCGTACCAGACTCGGCTGAATGTTGCCGAACCCTACTATCGGCTCGCCAAACGTCCACGTGTTGCCCCAATCCTCCGTCATCGCCACGAGCGACGCGGAGAACACGTCAGTGTAAAGGCCCAGCAGCATCTTCTTGTCAGACACCATGATCGGGTGGAGACGGGTCATCCATCCGAGCCGTCGCGTCAGTTTGTCGGCGGCTCGTTCTTCGATGGACTTCCTGAGTTCCTCTGCCATTTGCGGGCTCGCTTGCAGAAACTCCTTGTACGGGGATTTGTTGACGTACTCCTCGGCGGTTTCGCCCAGTACCTTCTCGAAATTTGCTGGCCGGCAATGGATCACGTCCTGCC
>Ga0180437_10003984_pt1 | contig 21434 bp, 44 predicted proteins | sample SS_ome_4_FD_132410 | JGI IMG/M metagenome (GOLD analysis project Ga0180437, IMG submission 132410) | Hypersaline lake sediment archaeal communities from the Salton Sea, California, USA - SS_3_D_1 metaG | ecosystem: Environmental > Aquatic > Non-marine Saline and Alkaline > Hypersaline >...
GGTGCTGTAGGTAAACACGTTAGTAGTGGTAGAGAGTACGACACTAAAGGGTGGAGATTAGTTAGGTATAACCCAAGAGCTGGACATAAGAGTTTTATTTACGCGGACACTGAAGAACCAATAACATCAGCTAGTGAAGCAATTCTTAAAAACGGTAAAGAAGTATGGGTTCGTTAATCATACCTAAATTAATACTAGAGGGTAGATACGATTCTATCACTAGGAAGATTGCTAATGACATCTTCTACATTGTTAAAGAAACAAAAGGTAATGACAATGTTATTGAAGCAGAGTTACCATCCGATTTAAACGGTGAGGAGAGTTACCAACATGAATCGGGTATTGACCTGACGGCAGCAATCTACGTAGCTAGGATGGAAAGGTTATACTATGGTGGTGAATACAAAGACTTTTACGTTAAATCATATATTGATGAGAACGATGAGTTAGTGTTGGAAATTACTCTAGACATTGACAAAGAGCCACAATCATATGAAGAACTATTTTATAAAATAAACGAGGATGTTCGTCACGAAATCGAACATTACACTCAAGCGGTGATGTTAAGTAAACCACATAGTGATAAACCAACAGCACAAATGGATTCTACTTACGAACACCACATGGAACCTTCAGAGGTTGCCGCACTAGTACACGGATTCTATCGTCGTGCTAAATTAGAAAAGAAACCTATTGATATTGTCATGTTAGATGACCTTAACAATGATATCAAACTTGGGAATCTAACCCAAGAAGAGGCTGACAAGTTATTCCACACATGGATAAACTATTCTAGAAGAAGACTCCCACAAGCTATTTACAGTAACAAGTAATTTGTCTATTATTTCAACATGAAATATTGGCAGGTTTACAGTATTATTCGTGGACAAGAACGTCCTGAAGAAACTTGGTCCATCGAATATGAAGATGGTACCTATCTAACTATTGCCAAGAGAGATTATGAAAGTGAACGAGGTAGGGGTTGGATTTCTAGGTCAACAACATTCCCAATAGACAAACGTAGTAAATGGTCTACTAAAGTATTGAAAGAAGTTTCTAAAGAATCCGTGATGGAGGCTTTAAAAACTGTACTAGAAACCTTAGATTTACCTCAGGAAATAAACATTTTAAAACATAAATTTTAATTATGCCAAAGAGTAGACACAGAAAGAAACACAAGAAGAAGGCGGCTCACCGTAAACTCATGAAGGAACACGACAAGAGACGTTACCAAAAGAAACTCCAAGAGATGTGGGGTGAGGAAATGGCTAAAGCAATCGCTGCGGCATCAGAACAGAATGGTGAAACACCTGATGTTAATGACATCGGAGGATTAATTGGGTAACTATGGAAGAGAACGTTGTAACAGAATACCAAGTTACTGATAGAGAAGTAATCCACGAAGGGTTTGTTAATCTTGAAAAGGTAACAGTCGAGAAAGGTGATTCTCAAAGAACTAGAGAGGTTTTAAGAACAGGTAATTGTTCGTCAGCACTTATCTATGATACTGTAAAGGAGAAGTATATCTTCGTTGAACAGTTCAGAGCGGCTGTTGAGGGTGTCATGGTAGAGATTGTAGCTGGTTCGATTGATGAGGGTGAAACTCCTGAACAAGCAATCAAGAGAGAAATCATGGAAGAGACAGGATATAAAGTTGATAGTTTAGTCCATGTTAAGGATTTCTACACATCGCCGGGAAGAACGGATGAAATCATGACAGTATTCTACGCTGAAGTTAGTGAACAAGTTAATGAAGGTGGTGGAATAGGTGATGAAGATATTTCTTTGGTTGAAGTTGAACAGATAGGGATGGGTGGAAGATTATTCTTCCAAGACCCAATGAACATGGAAATGACAGCTGGGGTAGAACAAAAACTATTACCACCATATCAACTGATTGATGCTAAGTCACTTATAGCTGTGATGTGGAGAGAATATAATTCTACACTCAAAGACATGGCCGATGTTATTACACAGGCGAAAATAAGGACAATGTAATGAAATACAAATTAACAGTTAGTACCGAGGATGGTACAGGAACGGTAAAACTCCCATCAAAGTATAAATGGGATTTTATCAATAGGTTTGGGTTAGAACAAATCCCAAGCAAAGCTGACTTTGAGTTTTGGTTAACAGCTATTGAGGCTTACCAAACAGTGAGTGAGTACGAAAAGAGTTTTGAAGAATTTTTAAAAGAAATGAAACATGAAGAGGTTAACAGTACATCTTAAGAAAGTAAGAAAAGAAAGAAGTGAGGGTAAGTCAATTATTAGAAATACCTTATCGTTTGAAGTTGCTGACGAAAACGAAGCAATGGGGATTGTCAATACAATAAATGATAAAAATCCAAAAAATAACGTAGCTAAGTGGTATATATCTAATATAAAATGATTAAGAAGAATGGGTTAAAGATACTCGACTTTAAGTCGGGTAAACCCACCCTTGGTCCTTTAGATTGGAATCGTCATTTGATGGAGAGAATCAATGAGGTTGCTAATCAGATACATCAGTCTAGACAACAACAAGCTAATTGGGTTATCTACACAGGTATGGATGGACTTGAGGCTATCACTAGTTCCTTAGATGAACTTAACATTGATACCACTACAACACTTGATGGTGTTGAGGGTAACATGAGATTAATGGGTGTTGACACGGTTGGAGGAGACCCCACTCACTTAAGTGTGAGATACGCATTCGAACCAAGGAGAACTTTAGAGTATGTAAATCTAGATTTCTCGATAACTCCTTCGGGAGCATTTACAAGTTATAGTGGATAATGCACGAATACATATTTTTCAATGTAGATACCCAAAAGGATTTCTTCGAGGGTAAATACAAAATCCCAAGTGCGGACGTAATCATAAACAATTTAAATGATATCACACAGTTCGCCAAACAAAACAGAATCAAAGTAGTAAATACAGCCGGTTGGTACCCTGAGGACGCTAAACACATTTCAGAGATGCCTGACTTCACTGAAACCTTCCCTGAACATTGTATGATGGGTACAGAGGGAGCTAAGTTTATTAAGGAAACACAACCTGAGAAGTTCACAATCATTGATTGGGCTAACCCTGGTGGTATTTCTTTACAAGATGTACACAAGAATAGAGAGATTGCACTCACCAAGAAGATTATGGACCCGTTTGAGGGTAACCCTTATGGTGAATCAATCCTTCACAATCTAGGTGTACCTATTCACCAAAGACCTAAGTTTATTGTTTATGGTATCAACGTTGCTCCTACAGTTCTAGGGTTACTTAGACGTGGGTACGAGGTTGTTGTGGTAAATGATGCGAACAGAACACTTCAAGGTGTACCATTCTCACAGTCAGATATTATTGACGCACCACAGAATCCATATCCTGACCAAGTACAGGTAAAACAAAATGTCGCTTTAGAGTTTATTAATACAGAAAATTTAATATCTAATAAGTAATGAGTGATAGTGTTTTAGATGTTATACAGAGATGGGAGGCTACGGGCTTCCTTTATGGTTTACCTATGTGGGAAAAAGAAGAGTTGTCATTATTGTTTGATGACGCAGCTAGACTAGTACTGTCTAAAAAGGCTATGGGAATACCTAACGATACCTATGAAGTTTTAAACAACGTAACATTCCCAGCAATTAGGAGATTATATCGTAGAGTCGGTGTTAGTTTTGATATCGAGAATATGATGGCCCAAATATTAGGTGAAGTCGAGGAAAAAAAGGCTGACCTACAGAAAGATGCGACCCCCGAACGTAACCCAATAGTAGAGTTCTGTATATCGTTTGCTGACAACTATGAGGACCAAAAAACGTCTGAGAAACGATTCTCGGAAGAGGAATATATCGAAAGAGTCGATAAGATATTGACCCACGTTAGGGACGTTCTTTTAAATAAGAAGAGAGTTTCTTTTGTTGACAGGTCTGATAGTGAGTGGTTGTTGAAGTTCTCTGATGAGGAGAAAACACCACAGGCTACAAGGTTGTGGAATCAGAAGATAGCTATGGAATTATTAAAGACGACTCTAATGGATACTAACAGAGGAATTTAACATACAGAATATGAGTAATGTTGGAAAATGGGTCAAGAAAGGTATTGTGTCTTTTGCATTGGCCACAGGAAAAGTTGAAAAGGACACACTTAATCAAACTAGTAAAGAACTAGACAATCATAGAGACGCACAAGTTAACCCTTATTATAGGAATCAGTTAATGGCTGATTTGAAAGCGGGTAAATTGACTGAAGCTGTAAAAGAGTTCAGAGCTAAACACTATCTCTTATTGAAAGAGGCAGAGAAATTTAAAGTTAGATGGGGTAAAGATGGTGATTTCGAGTTACTTTCAGAAGATGAAATTAAACGTAACAAGAACGCTAAAGGTGACCCATTCGATTCATATGTTGTTGAAGTAACTGTAGACAACAGAGAGATTCAAGGTGGTTTATTAACCGAAGGTAAGTCAAGTAGACCTATCAAAGTAAGAAGAGGAGTATTCCCAAGACATAGAATTGAGGAGTATTCTGATAATGTTTTAATCAGGGATATCGATGGTAAGAATAAACTAATCGAGTTCTATATCCCGAACAATCAATACCAAGACAAATACGTATTGAGAGAGGTTCAACATCTTCAAAAGAACCCACAAGTCTCAGATTTCGTTAACATCACAAACATGAGTTTTACTACTCCTGGTGGTGACATGATGGAGTTTGAATACAAGATGTTAGCATTTGATAAAGTAGTTGAATACAACGGAAACTACATTGTTAAGATGTTTGCTGAATGTACACTAGACGGTAGATGGGCAGGTGAGAAATACATGTTGGACTAACAAGTTAGGTAAATTAGTTTTAATGAGTACAAATATAGTCAAACACGAGTATGAAGTAACCGTGGCTGAGAGGAATCGTTTGTATGGACATAGGTCACCTGTTATATGGTTGACGGGTCTATCAGGTTCAGGTAAATCTACAGTCGCTGGTTTATTGGAAAAAGAGTTACATTCTCTTGGTTTAAATGTATACATCCTAGATGGAGATAATGTTAGGTCAGGACTTAACAAAGATTTAGGTTTCACAGACGAGGATAGGAATGAGAACATCAGGAGAATAGCTGAGGTAGCTAAACTAATGTCTGATTCAGGTACTATCACAATCACAGCTTTCATATCACCTTTCAGAGAAGAAAGAGAAAAGGCTAGAGAGATTATTGGTGAAGATAATTTCATTGAGGTGTTTGTTGATGCCCCATTGATGGTATGTGAACAAAGAGACCCTAAAGGACTTTACAAGAGAGCTAGAGCTGGTGAAATTCCTATGTTTACGGGGATTGATTCACCATACGAACCACCTCTTGACCCTGAGATGGTTGTTGATACAACAGAATATGACCCTGAGATGAATGCTAAAGGTATATGTGAGTATCTACTACAAAACAATTTCATGACTGATGGGGTTGTAGACACGTTGGATAAGAAAAGAACTGTATCAATTGATTTTGATGGTGTAATCCACAAATATTCAATGGGGTTCCAAGGTAGGACAAATGCTTATGACGGTCCAATGGAAGGAGCTATAGAGGGTCTTCAAACTCTGTACAATGATGGATATATTCTTAAAATTATGTCAAGTAGACCTAAGGAGGTCATTTATGATTGGTTAGAGGAACACGGAATCTCTCACCTAATAACAGAGGTTTCTAATGATAAGTTCGCTGCAGCAATCTACATTGATGACAGAGGATATCATTTTAAAGATTGGGAAACCACAGTAAACGAAATACACGAAAGGGTAGTAGTATGAGTTGGGAAAAAGTAAATCATGGTGGTAACCCCACCACAAACAAAGACGTTAAGAGAGCGGTATTCATTGGTAGATGGCAACCGTATCATAATGGACACGTAACATTGGTCCAACAAAAATTAGATGAAGGAATTCCGGCATTGATTATGGTTCGAGACATTGAACCTGATGATAGGAACCCTTTTACAACATCACAAACAGTGAGAATGATTAGAAAGTATCACGAATCAAAGGGTGATGATGTTGAAGTAATGGTAATCCCTGATATTGAATCAGTAAACTTCGGAAGAGGTGTGGGTTACGAAATAAACGAACTTATTCCACCTGAGAATTTGGGTCGTATCTCAGCTACAGCTGTTAGAGACTCAATCAAAAATGGTGATAACACTTGGAAGGAGTTGGTTGACGAGTCCATCCAAGAAGATGTAACAAACTTTTTATTAAATGGGGTCCATTAATGGTTGGAAAGCCAGAAATAAACAGGATGATAAGATAAACTTCACCATTAGATTGGGTATTGTAACATTTATTGAAATTAAATGGGATTTCTCTTCTAAGAAAGGTAGGTTTATGTTGCTTAACTTTGGTTATGAAAAAGCTTAATTACTTACTATATATACCAATCGGAATATTATTCCCAATAGGGTTTGTATTAGGTGGTATTGGGGCTGGATGTCTATTACTAATGGAGGTCTGTTTAGATAACCTACCAAAGAGAAAGGAGAAGAGAGATGTTGTTAGATAATATTATCAAGACAAAACCTGACATAGACAGGAAAAGGCATATTGCCAAAACAATCACATGGAGGATTGTTGGTACCCTTGACACAATAATCATTGGGTGGGTCATTTCAGGTGACCCCACCATTGGTTTGTCGATAGGTGGTGTGGAGGTAGTAAGTAAAATGGTACTCTATTATTTCCATGAAAGAGCTTGGTATCGAAGTAAGTTTGGTATTCACAAAAAAAAGCCGTAGATTAGTAATCTATGATAGTGAAAACGAATCTTAAGAAAATGATATTCGGTCAAGTAAATGAAGACCTTATAGACCTTAGTAAAGCTGAGGTTTATGAGGTTTCTTTTTGCCCATCAGATTTTAGGGAAGATGAGGATGGTTATCACTGTGATGATGATTACGTAAGTTTATATTTTGAAGACTTGGGTATTTATTTAACATTTAATGTGGAGATTAGTTATTCGTTTGTGGAGGTATACGACCCCGGCGACTATTGGAATCCACCTTATTCAGATATTGTACACGAGGACTTAGATGTTTATACTTTTGACGCAACAATCGATGATGAGGAAGGTAACCCTATTGATTTTGAACACAAAAATATTTATACTAAACTTAATGAATTCGTAGAAAATTATATTGACGAAAACTTATAACACTTGAACAACAGAAGAAACCAAAAGAGAGGACGTAGAGATACGGGTCCTAAACACAGAATAAACGAAAAAATTAGAATACCTGAGATACGTGTAGTCGAAGGACTAGAACCAGGTATCTATAAAACCAAAGACGCCTTAGATAAAGCTCAATCATTGGGTCTTGATTTGGTAGAGGTGTCACCTAACCAACGACCACCAATCTGTAAAGTATTAGACTATGGTAAGTTTTTATATGAACAGAAGAAAAAGGAGAAAGAGTTAGAGAAAAGAAATCGTGAGAACCGTGTTAAGATGAAGGAACTCAAGTTTACCCCAAACACAGGTGAAAACGATGTCAAACATAAGTTAAAGAAGGCTATCGAATTCTTAGAGGATGGTGATAAAGTCAAAGCTACCGTATTCTTTAAAGGTAGGATGATTGTTCACAAAGACTTAGGAGCTAAGTTACTTCTAAACTTCGCACAAGAACTTGAGGAACATGCTGTACCTGAGAACATGCCTAAAATGGAGGGTAGGAAAATGTCTATGGTTTTGAAACCTAAGAAAGGTAAGAAAGGTTAGTTTCTATTTCTATTACTAACCATATCGTTCATTTCGGATAATAACTTTTCTATCTCTAGTTTGAGATAACCAATAGTTTCTGCATCCGTTGACCGATTCTTCCATTCTTTAAGTTCCTTAACTTTGTCTACATAACGTTGTAGCTCCTCGTAGTAGTTATCTTCATTATTATCTGACATAAAAAGTTTTTTTTAATAAATATCTTGACACGTAAGGATAAAATTTATAAGTTTGTATTGTTGTTAAGGGAATCATCAAACAATCAACCGAAACAGTTGTGAAAGGGTTTAGGATAATCACGGAAACAATTAGTTGTCGTACATATTAAAATAGGATTCCAAAGAAAACATACACGAAGGGTGATTCGTCACCCTTCACACAAGCGGGTGTAGCTTAAGTTAAAGCGTTTAACATTCCAGTTAGAAGAAGGGGTATCGAATCCACCCACCCGCTCCACTAAGAAATAACTCGTCATAGTGAATAGGATTATTTTTGAAGGTCTCAGATTAAGTTCTGTGACCTTTTTTTGTGCATATTTATTTGTATATGGATTTAAGAAGAATCATAAAGGAAGAACTACAAACCCGTTTTGGACAATACCGTTTTCTATGGGTTAGTTCTAATGAACAGTTTTATATCAACGGTGAAGACGGAATGTACTCACCCACTGAAGAATTAACTTATGAAAAATTAATGACAAATAGTTTACCAACGGAAGAGGAAGCTAATAGAGTATATGAAACACTTCAAAAGGGATGGATACATTATTTAGTTGATGAAGTTAGTTGGGACACTAGACCTATGAATCAACACATGATTGATGATTTAAAATTAGTTAGATGGTTTGTTGGTGCACATGTTGACACAACAGAAGATGTTTTTGATATGTTGGATGAGTCTACTGAACTAGATTGGATTGGTGACCACATGAATCAAGGTTCTACAGAACTAGAGTTAGGTAACGAGTATGAGGTTATAGAACGTGTATCTACATTAAGACCAGGTGAGACCTTTGTTGTTATGGATAGAGGTACTGATAACCATGGTGGTTGGGTTGAGTTGTGGGTTAACGACATGGAGAACGTCACCTATAGATATGATTTAATTAATTCAGCAATACCTAATAGTATTAGACCGTTAGGGTGGAAACCTGACGAATACCCAAGAAAAGACAACCAACTTTTTAGAAGAGGTAATGAAGGTAGTGATATATATGAATCTGAAGATTTTAGTTGGATTGAGGATGTAACACTTAAACCTAATAAACCACAACCTCACACAGCTTGGGTGGTTATGAACATTGGTAATAATGATAAAGATATGTTAAAGGTACAAGAGTATCTTTTTAGTGTCGGATTTACATGGCCTTCTGGTAGTACAGATTTAGAAACCTATCGAATGCTTGGTGATAGATTCCATTCTATAGGTAGTGTTTGGCAAAATAACATTAATGAGGGTAGTTTTACTTATGTCACACATGATGAGAAGTGGGATGAGTCCATGTGGTTAAAGTCTGTCACAAGTAACACGGACGAAGATGTTATGGATGTTTATGTATGGACAGGTAATGAAACAGTTTATTCTCATAGCATAGATGTAGATAGAACAATACAAGAATCATGCAGATTTATAATCAATTAGTGAAAAAATTAGAAGAACTTACTTGATAGTTAGAATAAAATAACTATATTTGTAGTGTAAATTTATTGGATAAGGTCACAGGAGAGTAATCTCTGTGACCTTTTTTTGTTTAAAAAAATTAGAAATATGGATAAAGAAACATTGTGGAAACACGTAGATAGGGAAGTAGATTGGTTGGCTTACTATAGTCACCAAGAGTCTAGTGAAACCCTCAACATGGATAAACCATTATACGACCAACTGATTAGTATAGGTTATACCAAAGTTGTAACACCATTAGACATAAGATGTAACGGGTGGTTATGTTTTGAATATGAAGACGGGATGGAATTGGGGGACCTAGTCCCATTGAATGAAAGAAGAAACCCACAGGAAAACAAGTTCACACCCTTAGAGATTTGGGTGAGGTTATATCCTGAGGATAAACAAATGATTTATAAACGAATAAACAAAATGAAATGAATTGGAAAGTAGAAAAATTACTGAATGGTGAGACTATTATCAGTAAGGAACCAGGTAATTCGATGTTACCAATCCTCAAGTCTAAACAACCTGTTCGGTTAGCACCAACAACTTGGGAAGATGTGGAGGTAGGAGACATAGTTTACTGTAAGGTAAAAGGAAATCTGTACACACACTTAGTGACAGCCAAAAACGATAAACGTGGGGTTCAAATATCGAACAACAAAGGTTACGTGAATGGTTGGACAAAGAATGTTTACGGAAAAGTTGTAGAAATATTATAAACTAATTAAATTTGAATTATGGAAAATAAAGTAAAAATAGAAGGAGCACATCGAGGTATTTGTGAATACGTTGATGTAGACAAACTGTTTTTCACTTCCGACACACACTTCGGTCACGCGAATGTGATTAAGTTCAATGACAGACCGTTCAAAGACACACGTCACATGGATGAAGAAATGATTAGACTATGGAACTCGGTAGTTCCTGAAGATGGTCACGTATTCCATTTAGGTGATGTATCGTTGATGACACCAAACAGGACTAAGGCAGTTCTTGATAGGTTGAACGGGAAGATTTACTTACTCAAAGGAAACCATGAGAAGTCTGTTCTTAGAAAACAGATGACCCGTGATAGGTTTGAGTGGGTGAAAGAACGATTTGAACTTTACGTTCCTGACGAAGGAAAGAAACAATTAGTGGTGATGCAACACTACGCTATGAGGGTATGGAACGAGTCCCATCATGGTTCATGGCATCTCTACGGACATTCACATGGTCATATGGAACACACACCTTGGGGTCGTTCCATGGATGTGGGAGTGGATTGTTGGGATTACAAACCTCTATCATATTTCGATGTGAAAAGGGTTCTATCCAAACGTGAGTTCAAGGAAGTGGACAAACATGTGGAAAGATAAAACGGGTTGTTATGTAAAATCATAATAACCCTTTTTTTTGTACTATAGCTCTTTAGATATTGGTAGATATTTTATACCATTAACTTGTATTACGAATAAAAAAACAAGATATAATGGGTAAAAGAGAATTAAAGAAACAGTACAAAGATTACGATTTTTCAGTTATCGACATGGTAGCTAAATTCGACCCAACTGATACAAACAAACTAACCCCATTTTTAATGAACATGGTCGAGGATAAATTGAACGGTCCTCAAAAGACTAGACTACGTAGACGTGGTGAAGAGTCACATATCGATAAGTATGTGAAACCAACAAATAAGTGGGAGAGTAAAATGGCTGAAGTTGTTCAAAACCTATTAGGTGGTAGTGACAACTTGGATATTTTAGATAAGTTTGCTAGACATCAAACAGAAGGTAGAATTGAAGAGTCGGATATCAACAAGTACAATAATTGGACTGAGTTGAAGAAAGCCGTAGCAATGGCTGAATTAAAAGTGTTAGATAAAGAACTAACAAAACAGGTAGAAATCATCTACCAAGATGATACATGGTTATTCCTAAAACCATTGTCTCTAAGAGCATCACAAACATACGGTATGGCCACACAATGGTGTACTGCTATGAAACACGAACCATCATACTTCTACAGATATAGTAGAGACGGTATCTTGGTTTACACAATCAACAAAAAGACTGGAAGAAAATTCGGATTCTACTCATCACCAAAAGAATTCTCTGTATGGGATGTACGTGATAAAAGAATTGATTCATTGGAAACAAGAATCCCTGTGGACCTATTAGCCATAGTAAGGGAGTCATTAGATTTGGATACTCATGGAAGAAATGAGACTAAGTTCTCACCTGAAGAGTGGAAGGAAAGAGCTAAGTGGTGCGGGGAAGATAAAATGGCTGTGGAAGATGAGATTGACATGGATATGGAGGCCGAAGTTGGGGTAGGTATGGAAATGAACGTAACCATGGAGGCTCCAGCACCTGTAGGAGCTGTGATGGGAGCAGGTGGTATCGGAGACATAGAGAGAGAATATGTTGATGAAGCGGCAGAAGAACTCATCGATGGTAATTGGGAGGCTCGTGGAGCTGATGTAGCATTCGGTGAACTAGGTGTACCTGTGAACGCGGGTATGGCTATAGAGGCTGAAGTACCACAAGAGGCTATGGAGAACGATGTTATGTATGTAACTGAAGATGAAGTGGCTGACGCACCGGCAAATGTACCACTAGAGGTAATCACTGAAGAGTATGGTGATATGGACGTTGAGGCACGTGGTGTTGGATACGATATGGGCGAAGGTGAGGATATAGCTATGGATGTGGCAGGGTAACCCATTTTGACAATATAAAGGATAATCCCTATAATTAACATATGTTGAGCATCGGAGACATTGTTAGTTATAGGGGTTCTTTGTTTATAGTAACCCGCATTGGTGAAAACCACGACCTATTATTATCATTAATCCACGACACAACAAAGATGATACATTTCGACGACTATTACCAATACCTAGACGATTTGTTTTTGGTTGTAGAGAATGAACATAGATGTATCGTAGAGAAGGAAACAATAAAAATTAAAAAGGATGTTAGGACACATGGTTTAACTTAATTTCGTATATTAGAGTTATGAAAGAGATAAAAGGATTTTTTGAGGAGTATAGATGGTTGTCGAATTTTTACGAAGCTGAAGTAGAGTGGGATGGGAGAACCTACCCATCAACGGAAGCGGCATATCAATCAGCTAAAACCTTAAACAACAATAAACGTGATGAGTTCACCGAAATGACGGCTGGACAATCTAAACGTGCTGGTAGGAAACTATCTTTAAGACACGATTGGGATGAAGTTAAGGACCAAGTTATGTATGAGGTTTGTATGTCCAAATTTACTAAACACCCTGACCTTAAAGAGAAACTTTTATCTACAGGTGATGCCTACCTAGAAGAGACTAACCATTGGGGTGACACTTATTGGGGAGTTTGTGAGGGTGTAGGTACCAATAAATTAGGTCAAACGTTAATGAAAATTAGAAAGGAGATTAAATGATAAATATTTTAGATGTTATATTCATTTTATTAATACATTTTATTGCTGACTTTTTATGTCAGACTAGAACTATGGCCACCAACAAGAGTAGTAGTATCTATTGGTTGTCAGCCCACGTTGGGGTGTACACTATGGTTACGTTTGTTGGATGGATTCTACTATTCTCTATTCATGACGGGTTCCCAAACAAAACCTTTGGTGATTTCTTGTTGAGGATGTTTGTTACGGTTTGGAATTATGGTTTACCTTTAGTTTTACTCACCTACACAACTCATTGGATTACAGACTTTATTACTAGTAGAATAACAAGTAACTTATATAAAAAGGAGAAGTATTTTGAATTCTTTGCCGTCATCGGTTTGGACCAATTTATACACGCAACAACATTATTATTAACCTATGGATACCTCTTTAATTAATAAACATACCAAGAGACTAAACTTCAAGGAAGGTAAACTTGATAGTCATAAGATTTGGGTTATTGATATAAGTACTACTTGGACTGAAGCACAAATGCGGGAGTGGATTGAGGTCTTCAAACAAAGAATGTCTGAAGCTACAAGGGTACCAGCGGAGTACTTTGGGGTTACATTAGAAAGAGTAGATGATTAGGAAGACTATATTCATACACGAATTTATCACAGGTAAACCATGTCGTAAACCACTTAGGTTCATACCCAACTTCGATTACGCTAACCTATATCCTGAAGTACAAAGGGTACATCACATTATACCTGATACCACACATGTAGTGGATTATATAGATAATATACGACAGGCTCAGGGTCGTTCTAATATAATGGAACGTATGGTAGAAATGGCTAGAGAACACGGATTCACCGTCATAACAGCTAGACAAACTAATAGGGATGATATTTAAGAAGTTAAGATTAAAGTTATACAAACAACGTAAGATACGAGAAGACAAGACACCCACCAACAGATATTATTACGTTAGTTTCAAGGTCAAAGTCGACGACCCATATAACCCACACGAATTTGATAGAGAGTTTAATATGGTGATACCAGCCAAAGCAACTTTCTTTGCAAAAAAGAGAATAAAAACCTCCATTTTGAGGAAGATAGACATTAACTTTCTAGAGATAGAAAGACTAACATATGAAGATTGGCAAGAACATGAAAGAGATAAAGAAAGATTCATTAGTGAAGTTAACGGACGGGAGAACGGCGAAGGTACTGAACACCCCCAATAGTTTCATGGCAAATGGTTCCTATGAGGTAACCGAATGGGTAGACAATGGTCTAGGCGCTATAGGTAAACCGTTTTGGGTTAAGCCTGAAGAAATATCCTATGAGATAATGAAGGAACAGATGGATAATTTGGAGAACTACTTTGAATTTATATTCAATGAGGATGGTTTACACATTGTCCCAAAAAACATAGATTTGATACAGATTGATATGGATAGAGATGACCTTAAAAAGATTGTCCTAACATATCCTGACACTAAACATAAGACAGTTACAATGTATGTTGGTGATACGGTAATCACAGATGAGAAAGAGATTTGTGAAACACCACCCCCACCACCTACATTGGGAGAAAAGATAAAGAAAACCATAATTGGAGAAGAATAATGTGGAGAGGTTACAGTAATATCACAATAGATGTAGACTTAGATGATGTCTACGACCAACTAACGACAAGTAATAAGAAGTCGTTGATGGATTGGTTAATCGATGACGGAATCGAAACACCCAAAGCTAGAAAGGAAATGTATAAACATGAAGGTTTAGTTAATGATGATTGGGCTAGAGATTGTAACAAACTATCTTCACTATATTACCAAATGGATAACGAAGACATCGAAAGGATTCGAGAGATAATAAAGAAGTATTAATGTCAAAATATGATAGACCCTTTTGGGTTAATGTAAAACCAACATACTATATCACCAATGACGAGGACCTTATACAAGAGATGAGGGACTTAATGAAGGATAATAATAACCCAATGACTGACGGGTTTAAAGATTATCAAAACGGTATACATGAAGGGTTTGACCATTCATTTGGTGGTAGATTTGATTGGGGTTTGGCTGGTGACTACACATCACCAAGGGAACCATTGATTGATGTTCAGATGATGAGACTTTGGACGTTACAGATGGCACAACAATTAATAAATGGTGATTCATACACTGACCAAACTCATGATAATGTTAATATGGAGATAACAAAAGAGGAATTAGAAATCGTAAACAAGGTATTCGTTAAGGCTTATATGTCGACAGCCAAACATACTCTCGATAAACACGATGAATTAATAGCAAAACGAAGACCAAAAAAATTTAGTTTTAATGATGAAACAAGTAATAATAATCAGGAAGGACCTGAAGATGCGGAGGGGTAAAGAGATTGCCCAAGGTTCTCATGCATCAATGGCATTTCTATTAAGAAACTTATTAACAGTACCCCCACCAACCAAAAACTTCACTGAATGGTTAGAGGGTGGTCAAACAAAGATTTGTCTACAGATTCACTCTGAACAGGAGTTATTAGAACTACATAAGAAAGCAAAAGAGGCTGGGTTACACAGTCATTATATAACTGATGCGGGTAGGACAGAGTTCAATGGAGTTCCAACTATCACATCATTAGCTATCGGTCCCAACAAATCTGAGGACATCGATAAGATAACAGGACATTTAAAATTATATTAAATGAGTGATACAATTAGAACAGCAACCTACAACGATGTTACAATCGACGAATTAGGTAATGTTAGGTTGACTAGTGACTTTGAGTTAGTCTTGGGAAAGGTTAATGACGAGTATCGTTTCATCCCACAAGGGATTACAACACAGCAAGGATTAACTCCTGAGATATTGGATATCATTGCTTCGTTGATTCGAAAAAAAGCTGGTATTGGAGAAAAGAAGGCAGAACCCATCACAGAAGAAGGTGATAACTAAAGGTTCACAAATATTATGGGACACAATGTTCCCCGATAACTCCATGGACATGGAGTTTGTCATAATGTATCTCAAAATCAAACGAGACGTAATCAAGGCAAAGATTAAGAAGAAAGATGCGTGACATGTCAACAGAGGACAAGATTCGTTCTCTAGCCCAAAGGTCCATAGAAGGTATAAACGGTAACCCAATAGAACAAAGAATACCTATTCCTATTGACCGCAACGGTATACCTGATGGGTTCCCTATTGATGAAATTTTTGGGTTGATGGAGTATTTTCAGGACAAACCTGTCTATGTGATTGAATTACCAATATGCAATGTACCACATCCACAACCTAGGAGAAGATTAGTTGACCCTGATTTGAGGAATACTCCGGCTCACTGTACAGTATCTATTGAAGAGGGGAGAGTTGTGAATAGTTTTCACGAACTAACCGAGGAGTTCAATAGGTTGATAGATGAGGATAAAGAAATATTTATTTACATCTTTGGCCTATCTACAGTTATATATAACCCATTTGACTTCACACCTGAGAGAAGGGTATTCATTAGGTATACGACAATAGATAAATCTTATTGGACGACACCGATTGAGGGTTATGTAGAACCCACAATACCAAGACCCGCGTACATGAGTCAAGATGGTTTAAGGTATCAAATGGGTGGTCAGTTACAAGCCAACCCTATGACAACCAACGAATCTTTTGAACGTTTAGATGATGATGACATAGTTATTAAGAAATCACGTAACAATTTAAAGTTTGAATAATGTACTATGTAGTAAGTAGACCGTGGGGTTTCATGGAATCGGTCTTAAAAGAAGATATAGGAACCAATGACGAAGTGTTATTCTCAGGAACAGCAATCGAATGTAACAATTTCATACACGGTATTAAGTAATGGAAACAATAAAAGACTACGAAGTTTTAGGTATCAACGTTGACGTTGTATACTTCTTAACAAAACATGGGGATAAGTCCTTCCCACGAGTAAAGGACATCTTTCACTGTGAGACAAGAATCACAGATTTAATCGACCATAATATTTTAGAGAAGATAGAGTCAGAACTATTTAGAGGATTGAACGACTTAGTGACATCATAGCATATTTATAGATATGAGTCACATCAGAAGAACCATAAAAAGAGTTTTGAAAGAGGCTGCGGGTATCTCATTCGAGGTACGTGAATGGGCTAAAATCATTGAAGCACATGTAGCTGAGGAACAGAAGAAATTCAGAGCCTCACAACCAAAAGAAGAACCTACCCAAATGAGAGGTAGAAGTTGGAGTGCTGGTCCTAGTGAAGAAGATGATGAACCTGTTAGTGTTGGTTATACCCACTTCGAAGATATGGGTAGTGAGAACCAAACCGATACAGCTTACATTTATGGTGATGACTTACACGTAACTGCTGACGCTTTGGAAGAGTGTCCAGGTATCGAAAGAGAACTTTCAGGTAAACTATTCCAAGTAACCCTTGACGGTGAAGGTGGGGTAGATGTTAAACCAGCAAGAGGTTCTTATATCACATCCTATGATTTCCTAGATTGTATTGAAGAGTTAGTTGAGGACCACATGGTTACACAACAACCATTCTATGATGACAGTTATGAATATCTTTACGCTGCTGAAGGTGGTTGGGATGAGAACGATGGTTGGGGTGACATCAGTTGGGAAGATTTCTACAATAAGAGTGGTGGTTCTTTCAGTGGTGGGAGATGGTCTAACTATAAACCACAACCAACCCTACAACAAGTTATTATTGATGGTCAACAATACCCTGAAGCATATGAGAAGTTCAAGGTAGATAAGTGGGTTATCAACAACTCAGGTAGAATTGAGTATGACCACAGAGAGTCAGGTTATAAAGATGGTGAGTACACTGTTGTACTTAACATGCCTATGTCATCTATTGGTGGTTCAATGTTGGTACACGAAGTAAAACATGCATATGATGATTGGAACCGTATCAGTAAAGGTTACCCATCAATCAACGACTCATGGGAAGTACAAAACATTTACACTCCTGATTTTGAAAGATTAGTATTGGGTGGGTCTTACAAGTTAAGTCCTATGTTACACCCAATCATTAGATATTATTACCTTGGTTCTAAGTTGGAGACACCAGCTTACTTAGAGAACGAGTATGACAATGCTGGGTTCACGAATTATAGAGATATCGCTAAGAAACTAATGAACTTTAAGGTAAGTAACTTTACAAACAAGAAGGGTGAACCAGCAAAAGGTTTACAAGATTCTTGGACTAATATGTTAATCGATTATAATATACCTTACTTCAGAAAGTATCCTGATGTAATGGATTTCTTGAGAGCTACCGAGAAGTATTTCAACAAAAGAGGTAGAGATATCATGAAAAGAATCGATAAAATGAGATACGTTCATAACAAACCGGCACCTAGATATCAATCTAAAACCTATACCCCACCAAAGAAAAACAATAATAAGGGTGGTAACACAGGTGGACCTTACGGTGATGGATTACCATACTAATTATGAAGTGGAAACAAGATGATTGGGAATTCTTTTTTATTAGAATCATCTATTTTTTGTTTGCCTTTAACCTACTCCTTACGTTCATAATGGACTAAGACCTTTCCCTTTCAAGTAATTTTATTTATCTTTGTCCCAATGACTAGTATTCGGGACATATGGATTGAACATGTCACCCATAATGATAGGGTGGTTGATACGGTACGTAATATTAAGTATACCGCAAGGATTTATTCTGAAACCACACGTATGTATTACGACCATGAAGGTTCCATCATAGTCTCAATAGCTAATAGAGCCGCTATAGGTAACGAATTAAATGCCGCTAGAGTTAGTGGTAGTATGAAATTCGTTTACCAAGCTGAACTAGTTATTGTAACTGACTTCTCAGCTAGAAGATTCAAAGTTGTTAAGAATAGATATGGGGTTGATGGTTCTGAGTATAGAAGAGGTATTGACTTAGGGGTATTTTTAATCGGTAGAGGTTTAGGTGATTTTGATTTACTAAGTAGAGAACGAATAACAGACAAAATCTTTAAGGCATTAGCTGATATAACAGGATGGCCTAAAGAATATATTAAGAATAGAGAACGGTTTATATTGGAGTTCCAACTTAAACCTAAGTATAACACAAAGAAATTTACATTTGCGTAATGGTACCGAGTAGAGCGAAACATATTGAGATAGGAGATAGGGTAACCTATAAAGACGACCATTGGTGGGTTGTCGGTGTTGTTGATGATGAACCATCACTCGATGGTGAAGAGGAATCAGAACACGTCCAATACGTTGTTGCCAAAAGGAAGGCAGGTTCTTTTATTGAGAAATCTAATATACTACTAGAAGACCTAGAGGATTGGAAGAGTGGTAGTACGATAGCTCATGAGAAGAGGATGGCCAAACTAAAGGAAATGAAAGAGGATGGTACGATGGATAGACTAAGAGAAGAGTTCATTGAGAAGATGACCAAGGCTAATTCCACTAGAGAGTATCACAAAGCCAAGATTCTAGGTTTTATAGAATCATTAAAAAAGGATGAGTTCGAATCCATGGTAAAACGTTTCTTCGAATGGGAAGAAAAGTATGAAGAGATGTGGTATACCAAGAGACAAACCCTTACTAACAGTCTAATATTTTCCGTCATAGTAGATATTTGGGAAGACCAAGGTGAGTGGGAAGAACGTTATGAAATGTTCACCCATGGGGGGAACATATATAAAGGATACGAAATTCAAACACATTGTGGGCAAGGTTGCTTCCACAGAGTATTAAAAGACGGAGAAACAGTATTTCAAACAACATGAAAACAGAAAAGCCAGGATGGGCATATAAACACCCTGAAAGATGGGCACAGATTGAGTTCAATAAAGACTTCTTACGTGAAGTGGAAAAGGAGTGCGGTGAACTACACTGTGAATATTGTGGTAAGAAAGACCTTATCATATTCGAATGGTACGAAAAAACCAATAACGATATTGTTGCAACGGTAGACCACTTCTACCCTTCATCAAAATACCCACACCTTAAGAAGGATGTGAAAAACTTTGTTGTTGCTTGTTACGACTGTAATAGTAAGAAGAAAGATTCTATTTGGGAGGTCGAGACAATCGAACATCCAAGAGATGAAACAATCAAAGATTTATTAGTCGAGATTAATGGAGAAGTATGTTAAAAAACTAAAATTTATAGAAGAGTATATGATACACAATCACGGAGTAAAATCTGATTTCTATGATATCATCATGGAGAACAGACCAATAGAAATGGTAGTCAATGAAGATGATAAGTACGGTAAGTATGCTATCAAGATGATTATTGACCCATCAACAACTATGTCTTACAGTTACAAGAAGAGAGAACACAGGGATAACGATTTCGAGGAGTTGACTAGGTGTAAAAAGATATACAATGAACTATCCTGACCAATGGGAAGGTACCAATAGAACACGTATCGACCTTAAGAAAATTGATGAAGTCGTTCTAGTACAGAAAGGTGGTAGATGGGAACCATTTAAACTAACCTCATGGGACCAACAAAGTCGTAAGGTCGGTGGTATTTGGTTACTGACGGGTGAAGAAGTAAAACTAAACGGAGGAGTACCAACTTACCCCATCAACGAGGATTGGATTATCAAGTATATCTATGAGTTGATGAACGAAAGGGACAAAATCAGTAAACGTATTGAAATATTAAAGAGTCTATCTGTTTGATTTAACGGATAATATTCATATATTTGTAGTTATGTACAATGACTTCGAATGGATGAATGATGTTCCTGCTGGTGACTTCACCGCAGAAACAATGGCTGACTTCTTTGAGTTCGCTCAAGTAGGTGACGAAGTTTACATGCACGGTACTATGGGTATGGGTTACTCTTTGAATAAGTACGATTGTTTCGGTAAGATTGTTGGTATTCAAGGCATTAAAGTTCACATCCAAACAGTTGGAGCTTGGGGTGGTAAGTCTGTTCTTAGATTCAACATCCCTAAGATATATGAAAAGGTTCCTGAGTTGTGGGTACAAGAACAAGGGTTCGTTGGTGACCACAAATTGATTACCGAGGTGGAAGTACCTTACAAGGAGTATGGTAACTACGATTACAGAGTGAAGACTACTACTGTTATCTTTAACGACATTGTGACACTTCTTAAGCACACAAGATTTACTCCTCACGATTATTACGGAAACATTAAGATTCACTTAATCGATAGAGAAATGTAAAAAGAGGTTAATAGCCTCTTTTTTTTATGCCACAAAATGTTTAGACTTAACACATGAAAGTGAAGGAATATCAAGTAGGTGATATAGTTAGGTTAGACTATAATGACGGTTTAGTATCTGGATGGGTTAGGGGTAGGATTATAAGAAAATGGTGGACCAATAGATGGCAAACATCTGAACCCGACCCCGATATATTAATAGACCCACAGTGGTTTTATCAAATGGACCCAATACATAGTGCATTACCTCTACAAACAGGTACGGAAGTATCGTTCTGTCATTCCTCAAAGGAAGGTGAAACACCACAATTCACAACAACATTAGTACATAGAGCTATAGGCCCGAAATATAAAATATCTAAATGTAATATTATATGAGTAAAGATAATTTTGAGTACGAGAGGAAGTTCTTGTTGGTTAGGA